>ODAI013976951.1_pt1 | contig 11054 bp, 7 predicted proteins | sample 1539321 | NCBI WGS metagenome assembly ODAI01 (sample SAMN02144231, study PRJEB22623) | gut metagenome | biome: sheep rumen | host: Ovis aries | place: New Zealand | reverse complement strand
GATACAACATTCAGGAAATTTGACGAGGCGCTTGATTATGCTGAAAAAAATTTGGGCGTTATCGAGCCGCCACAATCTGGTGAAACATCGGATTTTGAAAAGAATTCCGATGCATGGAATGAGAGTTACCTGAATAAGCAAAAAGTTGCTTTGATGGTATATTTCTCACAAGCACGTATCAATCATTTAAAAGATGTTATCACGAAGGTATTGGGAGAGGAAGTTTCTAAACCTAAAGCAATAAGTAGTGATGCAAATAAGGATATAGAATCTTCTACAAAGAGCAATGGAATCAGAACAGGAAAAACCGGAAGAACCGTTTTGTCTGAAAGAGAACTTCACCATTCTGCGGAGGATAGACGATCCAATGAAGTTAAGGAGAAAGTGTCTCAAACAACATCAACATCACATAATACGGTTCGGACATCAACTACTTCGAATAATAGAACAGGACGAAGGACGGTGGGTGTTACAGAAGGAAAGACTAAAAGGACAGAAGAAGAAGTTCATCCAGTAGATATAGCTGCATGGATGATAGGTGGAGGTATAGCTATTGCTGCTGTAGGTGGAGTAACTGCAGGGGTAGGTGTTGCTATTGCTAAACCTGCAGTAGTACATGCTGGAATAGCAACTGCGTGTGTAGGTGGTGGCGTGGCTATCACTGGAGGCGTAGTTAAGATTATAAAAAATATGTAATGTGAGGTGGATGGAATGGCAAATGATTTGACTGAAAAGTCCAATGAAATTACAGAAATCCCTGATAGTGAAAAACTTAGTCGAGGCTTTTCCGATGCATATAAGTTAGTTGATGATGTTGTTTTAAAAAACTATATTACACGACTTCCGGAATTGGCAGTTGTTCCGCTTGCTAAAGAAGAAATTTCTAACAATCTTAGCAAAATTAGGTTGTTTAGAATTACGGAAATGGTGTACGAGCAAGATGAGTCAGCTACATATAAGTTTGCGAGTGTTTTTAATGCAGTTGCGGCTACGGACAGTGCCATTATTACGGTAATCGATAGTGATGGTCAAAAGACAGATTTCTATTTAGGAATCCGATCACTATCAGATGATAATAGCACACAAACTTCATATTCAACTCTTGTAAATGCAATGCAAGGACAGTTCCCCGGAACTAAGATTGAAAATTTAAAGAATAAACAGATAACTGCTCTTTTGGAAGGAATAGATACTAGCGCTTTATCATCTGTATCATGCGTTGCAAATAATAAGAATAAGGACTTTGTTGATAATGATGATTATCTTCAAGGACTCGAAAAGCTCGCACTTGCTATGCAGGGAAGCAGGTACACAGCAGTAATTGTTGCCAATTCCACATCTCAATCACAGCTTAATATGGTAAGACAAGGATATGAAACCATATATACGCAATTGTCGCCGTTTGCGAATAGCGTAGTTAGCTATGGAACCAATAAATCCGAGACAAAAAATGAAACTGAAACATTTGGTGAAAACGAAAATGAAGCTCATGCAGAGAATGAGGCAACGACTGACACTAATTCAGAATCGAAAAATGTAGGAGAGGTTAAAACTGTTTCTCAAAAGACGCTTGGAAGTAAAGTGGGAAGCACAATTGGAGCTACATTATCTGTCGCAGGAGCGGTTGTGGGTAGCATAGTACCCGGTGTTGGAACAGCTGTTGGAGCCGCTGTTGGTGGAGCTGTGGGTGGTCTTGTTGGAGCTGCTATTTCAACAGCTACTGATAAGTCAATATCAACAACGACAGGTGGAGGAAACGTTGGTTCTTCTCACGCATCAACACATGGAACAACAGACACTATAACAAGGGGAACTTCGCATAGTTTAGCAACTTCGCTAGGACTAACTTCCGGAGAATCTCAAAATCTTCAACTTACAATACAGAATAAACCACTAATCGATATGTTGGATCGTATTGATAAACAGCTTGAAAGATTAGGAGAATTTGAAAGTGTTGGTATGTGGGAATGTGCTGCATATTTTATGAGCGCCGATTCTTCTGTTTCAGAAGTGGCTGCAGCAACATACAAGGCACTGATGAGCGGAGAGAATACTGGTCTTGAAGTATCTGCTATTAATACCTGGACAAAACCCCAGAGTGTACTTCCCGATAGTAAATCTCAGAACGAATTGATATCTGAATATGTAAAGAATTTTATTCATCCAGTATTTGAATATACAATTGCTGGCAATGCGATACCAGTTATGCCGACAAGCCTAGTAAGCGGTAATGAACTGGCCATTCATATGGGACTCCCTAGGAATTCTGTTTGTGGTTTTCCTGTTATTGAACACGCTGATTTCGGTAAGGAAGTGGTTAAATATGATCAGGGTGAAGAATCTGCATCTGTAAGATTAGGATCAATATTTAATATGGGAAGACCTGTGGAGAATAGCAAAGTTCTATTGGATGTTGAAAGCTTGGCTATGCATACATTTATAGTAGGCTCTACCGGTAGCGGTAAATCTAATACCGTATATCACATATTAGATGAATTAACATCTACAAGAAGAGACACTTTAAGTTTCATGGTTATTGAACCAGCCAAGGGCGAATATAAACGTGTTTGGGGACACAAAAAGAATGTGAGCGTTTTCGGAACAAATCCCGAATATATGGATTTGCTAAGAATTAATCCGTTTAAATTTCCAGAGCATATTCACGTTCTCGAACATATTGATCGTTTAATCGAGATATTTAATGTTTGCTGGCCGATGTATGCTGCAATGCCGGCGGTATTAAAAGATGCAGTTATAGGAGCTTATGAGGCATGTGGTTGGGATATGACTACATCCAAAAATATGGTGTCGAATAAATTGTTTCCATCTTTCCAGGATTTACAGGAACAGTTAGTGGAAGTGATAGACTCTTCTGGATATTCAGAAGAAGTAAAGTCGAACTACAAGGGATCATTATTGACGCGAATAAAATCCTTAACAAATGGATTGAACGGAATGATATTTAGCTCCAATGAAATTGATAATAAGCTTCTGTTTGATACAAATGTTATTATTGATCTAAGCAGAATCGGTTCACAGGAAACAAAAGCTCTAATGATGGGTATCCTTGTTATGAGATTGTCCGAGTATAGGATGGATACGTGCGTAGAATCTAACAGTAAATTAAAACATATCACTGTTTTAGAAGAAGCACATAACATTTTAAGAAATACATCCGTGGCATCTTCCGGCGAAGAGGGGGGTAATGTGGCTGGTAAATCGGTAGAGATGCTTTCCAATGCTATAGCAGAAATGAGGACATATGGGGAAGGCTTTATTATTGCTGATCAGTCCCCGGGTGCTGTTGACATTTCTGCAATTAGAAATACAAATACTAAGATAATAATGCGCTTACCGGAAGAGGCTGATAGGAGACTGTCTGGAAAAGCAGCAGCTTTGAAAGATAATCAGTTGGATGAAATTGCAAAACTACCTAAAGGGGTTGCAGTTGTATATCAAAATGATTGGGTTGAACCAGTGTTATGTCAGATTGATAAATTTAAGGGCGAGGAAAAAGAGTATAAATATAGTGCGAAAAAGCAAAGTGAAGAATCTAAAATTGCGAATAGCTTATTGATTAACTTTATTGCCCACAACCGTTTGGATAATCCAGATGATATTATTCCGACAGATGTTGAATTGGCTATTGAGAAATCAGAGTGCTCGGTAAGAATAAAATCAAAGCTATACTCAATGGTAGCAGAATATAGAAGATCCAGGAAAATTGCGATTTGGGACGAAAAGATGTTCATGGAACAATCAGAACTGATCAGGGATGTTCTAAAGTTGGAAAATGCAGTCGGGTATTCTAGGAGGGCTTCCACGGATTTAGTTGGCTTTAATTGCTTGCTTAATACACTGGTTGCGCAAAGACTTAATAAGCCATCTGATGATTTAATACTAAGTCTAAACCATTGTTTGATTAAGGCGTATAGCAATGTTGAAGAAAAGAATGTTGAATTCTATAAAGAATGGCATGATGAGCTGACGGAAAGGGGGCGTTTATTATGAGCAATCCATTCGGTCCAGAAGTAATAAAGGATGTAATAGAAGCTGAAATAAAAGAAACAGTAAAAATTGATTCTGTTACAATTGAAAAAATGGATATGAAAATCCGAATTGAGAGATGCGGACTTCTCCCTCGTAATGGAGGTGAATGGTCGGGAGAACCCGGTAATTCTGAGTGGCATCCTGATCGAGATGTGGAACCTGGAGATCGAAATGGGACAAATCCTGATCACAAGACATGGGGGAAAATTATGGATCAATATGGGTTTGAATCCATTCCTTTCAATGATGGAGAGCCAGACTTTTCAGAAGTATCAAAAGGTGAAGTTGAAATTGATGATTTCACTGATGATCGCGACTCCAATTTTTCTCAGGCGGATGAAAAATTAGCAGAACAGAGGGGATGTACTCCTGAAGAAGTTGCTAAGTGGCGAGAGGAAAACAAGTATACTTGGCATGAATGCAAGGACTGTAAAACGATGCAAAAAGTTCCGACAGAAGTACACGGCAATATTTCTCATTCAGGTGGGGTTTCTGAATACAAGTCACAAAAGCAATCTGCATAGAAAGGATGTGAGAATATGAACGAAACCAAGTGCAACGATGCTGTTTTTGGAGAGATGAGTTATAAGCACAGATGGTATAAGAAGCAGAATATAGAGTTGTTTGGGAAATCGTGGGAGTTGACTATAGTTGCAAAAGCATATACAGGAAAAGCGATAACTGAAGAACAACAAAAAAGTTATTCTTTGTTTATTGATAAAGAAAAGGAATATATTGATCTGATTGCTGAAACCATAAAAAAGTATATTAATTCAAATGTTCAAGAATTGGCTGAAGTATGGGTAAGTGCTAGGACAATTGAAGATACAGACGATATTGCAGAGATTGTTACTCCAAAAACACTGTTATTCAAGCAAGATGGGACCACGGTGATGCTGTTTGATTGTGTATGGGATGTAGAGAGTGGCATAGGTGTCAAGATTATACCGGAACTTGCTATAGGCTCTCAGGATATTTTCTTATAATCTAAACATGATAAAATGACCGAAAGCCAGAAAATCAGTCAGCTCTGATTGACTGGCTTTCAATTGTTTTTGAAAAATTTTATGTCATAGTCTTGACACGAGCGGGTACAGGAAAGACTCGTGTATCTATAGCTTTATGTAAGATACTATTAGAGAATGATTGGATTAAAAATATATTATTTCTTGCAGATAGAACAAGTCTAGTTAAACAGGCTTTTAAAAATTTTAATAAGATATTACCAAATATGAGTTATTGTGTTTTGTCTGATAAGTCACTTGCAAATACAGAAGGAGCAAGAGTTACTTTTTCTACACATCAAACTATGATTAATTATATTGATGCAGAAGAAAAGAAATTCACTTGTGGTAGATTTGATTTGATTATTATTGATGAAGCTCATAGATCTATTTTTAATAAATATGGTTCTATTTTTAAATATTTTGATTCATTATTAGTTGGTTTGACGGCTACACCAAGAAATGATGTTGATGCAGATACTTATAAGTTATTTGGATGTAATCCTGGTGAACCTCATTTTGAATATAAGTTAGATGACGCGGTTAAAGAAAAGTATCTTGTGCCATATAGAGTTGAAAGTAGAACAACAAAACTTTTTGATTTGGGAATAAGGTATGGCGATTTATCAGATGATGATAAAGAAAAAGTGAATACACTTATTGTGGATGATGAAGAACCTGAAGATGATTATATTATACCAAAGAGTAAGTTGTTTAAGTTGATTTATAATGAAGATACTTGTTCTAAAGTATTAGATGACTTAATGTCAAATGGCATTAGGGTGGAAGCAGGTCAGTTAATTGGAAAGACTATAATATTTGCATATAATCATAAACATGCGGAAATGATTGTAAGAAAATTTAAGGAGGATTTTCCTAATTATGGTGATGAGTATTGTCAATTGATTGATAATAAAGTTAAGGGCGCGGACGAATTAATTGAAAAATTTGAAATTGATAAAAAATTTAGAATTGCTGTATCTGTTGATATGCTTGATACAGGTGTTGATGTTCCTGAAGTTTTAAATCTTGTATTTTTTAAACCAGTAAAATCATCAATTAAGTTCGTTCAGATGATTGGTAGAGGTACAAGATTATGTGAAGGATTAATTGATGGCAAAGATAAGAGTTATTTCTTAATTTTTGATTATTGTAGCAATTTTGAATTCTTTGAAGAACATCCAAATTATTGTGAGAATCCAAATTCAAAGAGTTTATCTCAAAGAATGTTTGATGTTAAACTAGACATTTTGGTTGAATTACAAAGTTATGATAAACAGATAGATGCGTTATGTAAGAGTTATTATGATAGATTAAAACCGGAATTATATAATAAGACAAAGAAAGTTAAAGAAGATTCTTCATCTAGAATAGCAGTTCGTAATGAAATGCCATATGTAGATAAATATGCGGATTACGATAGGTGGGATGCTATTGCGCCATTAGCGAAAAAGGAAATAAAGTATCATATTTCTAAACTTATTGATAATGATATAGGTGAAGATGTTAATGCATTAAGATTTGATATGCAGATGCTACAAATTGAATTAGCAGTATTAGCTAAAGGCGAGTCGGGATTTGCTGCAAAACAAGTTGAAAGAGTAAGAAAAGTTGCTAAACTTCTTTTAGATTATGCAGCAGGAAAACCAGCGGTTATGAATAAAGCAGATGTATTAATCGAACTTAGAGGTGAAGATTTTTGGTCTAATCCTACAGTGGATAGATTGGAGAAATATAGGGAAGATATAAGAAATCTTTTGATATATTTACCACCAAGAGTAAATCCGGTAGATATTGATCTTGAAGATGAAATAAAAGAAGTTGGTACTAAGGTAACTTTAATAGATATTAGGACGTATAAAGAAAAAGTGATTGATTATCTTGTTGAACATACTAATAATCCAACAATAATGAAAATTAAGAATCTTGAAAAAATTGATAATAACGATATTGATGAATTACAAAAGATTCTTTGGACTGAATTGGGTACGAAAGAGGATTACTTTAAAAGTACAGATAAAGATAATGTTGCAGTATTTATTCGTTCACTTGTTGGTATTGATCAAAGTATTATTAACGAGAAGTTCGGTAAATTCTTAAGTGAAAATGTATTGAATCCAATGCAGCAGGAATATTTACAAGCCATAATAAATTATGTACGTGAAAATGGTGATATAGAAGGAAATGATTTGATTGATGTTGAACCATTTGCTTCATATGACATCGTTGATTTATTTGGCGAGAACATTGGGGTAGTTAAAGAAGTTATAAGTACTATGCATGATTGTGTGAGTATAGCGTAGGTGTAATATGGGAAGTGTATATGATTGATAGAATTATAGATGATATTAATAAAGCATTAGATTCAGGTGCATATTTAGCAGCATTATCATTGGCATTAGTTTTGCCTGATATGTGTGCAAAAGCATGTTATCCAGAAGAGAATAGAAATAATGTACGCTATAGAAAATGGTATGATGAATATATAGGTGCATATGAACATCCACCTTGGAATGAAAGAATAACAGAAGATAATCATAATCCTTATTTGAGTGGGGAAGTTGTGTATAATCTTAGGTGTAATGTGTTACATCAAGCGACACCTAATATTATAAAAGATGAAATAAGACTAGATGAAAATAATAAAATTGATAAATTTATATTATTAGTTCAGAAGAAAAACCAGTATGATATTTATTCTGATACTTCAATAGTACATTATAGTAATTTACCAGATAGTGAGATTAGAGAATATAGAGTAAATGTAAGAAGATTATGTATGATTATAACAAGAACTTGTAAGGGCTATTATGAAGAAAATAGAAATCAGTTTGATTTCTTGAATTATAGGATTGTTGATATTGATACAGAAGATGAATCTTTCGTATTGTAGTTTAAAAAATATATTAGTTCTGTTTTGGTGAATGAATATGAAATGGTTTAGAAGTAGAATAATAAAAATACCTAGAAAATATAAAATATGTGATGATTATGTTTTGTCGGAAGAGGAAATAAATAATACTAATACAGCTCTTTATATAAATGGTGTTTTGAAGGGATTAAAACCACGAAATAAAAGTATATCATTATATGAAGATAGGAATATTGCATATAATGCAAGATATTTATATATTGAAGATAGAAAATATGATTTGTATAGTGCAGAAGATGTATGTAAAATAGCAGTTGGAAAGTTTTCTAAACCTGAAGGAATGTTTCTAAATGTCACCGCGGATTTGTCATATTTATTGCATATGAGAGCATGTAAGGATACATATAAGAATTTATCTATAGCATTAGTTTTTAAAGCTGTAGAATTAATGATTGAATCTCCTATAGGATGGACAAAGAAAGATTATTTACGCGTTATAGGTCAATTAACAATAGTTGGAGAAGAAGATTTAAGGGAAAATTTGTATAATCAGATAAAAGCGTATGTTCCGGACCTTGTTGATGAGGATTATTATATAAAGAAACACACGTTTGAACAATTAGAACGAGCAAAACAAAATAATTATGATTATATGATTATTCCATTTTTAGGATGTGCATGTGGTGAATGTGTAAAATATGAAGGGAGAATATATTGTATTTCTGGTAAAGATAAAAATTTTCCAAAGTTTCCTAAGCATATCAAAGAAAATGGATATATTCATAAAGGTTGTCATCATAGTATATATGCGTGTATGAATCCATATAATGAAAAGTTTGAACGATTTCGTAGAGAAGAAAGTGGAGACAGAATTATATTGATTTCGGCTAAAGAGAGTAGTAATAGACCATTTATTGATGATAGATCTGATTATGAAAAAAAATTATACGAAGAATATATAAAAAAACTAATGTGGGATAGGAAAAGTGATAATAATTTTATAAAACGAAAATTAGAATATAATTGGATTAAAGATAAATTACCAGATTACGCACCAAAATCATTAAATGCTTATACTGCTATGAAGCGAGCAAAAAGTAAAAGATATTTAGTTATAAAAGAAAAGGCAAAAGAATTAGGCGTTGATTTAGATGATGACTTATAGATGGAGTATATTTATATAAGCGTTTGTAGAAGAAAAAAGGAGGGGGTATATATGCAAACAAATGATAGAGAAATTACTCAACTTATGAAGGCCGTTGATTCTGGAAATGCTCAGCTTCCAGATTTTCAGCGTGGATGGGTATGGGATGATAATAGAATAAAGGCATTGATAGCTAGTATAACTAATGGTTATCCAGTTGGAGCTGCAATGTTTTTAGAATATGGAAATGAGAATATAAGGTTTAAATATCGAATGATTGAAGGTTCTAATGCAAATGATGTAATACCATCAGAATTAATTCTTGATGGACAGCAAAGATTAACTTCAATATATTCTGCTTTATATAATCAAAATCCTGTACATACAAGAACTGATAAAGGAAAAGATATATTAAGATATTATTATATCGATATTGAGAAGGCATTAGATCCAAGCATTGATAGAGTTGATGCTATTGTGTCTGTACCAGAAACGAGAAAGATAACATCAAATTTTGGTAGAGATATTGATTTGGATCTTTCAACACAAGAAAAAGAATTTGAACATAAAATGTTTCCGTTAAACATCATTTTAGATACTCCAAAAACATTTTTATGGCAGCAAGATTTCTTGAAGCATTATGATAATTCGGTTGTTGAAGAATATATGGAATTTCAATCAAAAATTATCATGCCAGTTATTCAATATAAAATGCCAGTTATATTACTTGATAAAAATACACCTAAAGAAGCTGTTTGTCAGGTTTTTGAAAATGTAAATACGGGTGGAGTTTCATTAACTGTTTTTGAATTAGTAACAGCGATATTTGCAATGGATGATTTTCAATTAAGAGATGACTGGGAAAATAGAAAAAATGAATTTTTGAATGGAGATATATTATCTATTATTACTGCTACAGATTTTTTGGTAGCATGTACATTAATTTCAACTTATAAAAAGGGTGGAACGGTAAGTTGTAAGAAAAAGGATGTATTAAATTTAGCCCTAGTTGAATATAAAAATTATGCTGATGCATTAACTAAGGGATTTGTTGAAGCAGAAAAAATATTACAGGAAGAAAGAATTTTTTCGTATAAAGATTTACCATATACTACACAGTTTATTCCATTGGCTGTTTTATGTACATTATTAGCTGATGGTAATAGAATAAAAACTACAAGCGTAAAAAATAAGATTAAACAATGGTATTGGTGCGGAGTATTTGGTGAGATGTACGGTGGCGCTAATGAAGCAAGATATGTTAATGATGTAGTTGGAGTAATGGAATGGATAGAAGATGATAATAAGATTCCTCGTACAGTACAAGAATCTTATTTTAACCCTACCAGATTATTAGGTTTACAATCTAGACAGTCAGCTGCATATAAGGGAATTATGGCGTTGATATTAAAGAATCATTGTAAAGATTTTATTTCTGGAAGAGAAATGGATTTTGCTGTTTATAAAGCGGAATATATTGATATACATCATATTTTCCCAAGAGCATATTGTGAAAGTGAGAAATATGATAAAACTTTGTGGAATTCAATAGTTAATAAAACACCAATTACTTATTCTACAAACAGAGAAATTGGTGGTGTGGCACCAAGTAAATATATATCTAAAATCGAAGCCAAAGGCCAGGTAACAAACGAGGAGTTAGATGAATATTTAAGAACTCATTGGATTGATGAGAAGTGTTGTCGTAGTGATGATTTTCATAGACATATTATCAATAGAGCTAAACTTCTTTTGAATGCGATTGAAGATGCTACTGGTAAAGTTATTTCGGGTAAGGATAGCGAAGAAGTTATAAGTAGATTTGGCGAATCGTTACTATAAGTGATGCATTATTGTGCGATAGTATTTGCTGAATGTTTGTTGACAAAAGATAGAATTGGGATTATACTTCAAAGTGAAGAATGATTGGACGTTAAGTTCATAAAAAAACGACCCCTCAGAGTGCCGCTCTAAGGGGTTGTTC
>ODAI013699612.1_pt1 | contig 11054 bp, 9 predicted proteins | sample 1539321 | NCBI WGS metagenome assembly ODAI01 (sample SAMN02144231, study PRJEB22623) | gut metagenome | biome: sheep rumen | host: Ovis aries | place: New Zealand | reverse complement strand
GGCACCAGCAGCGAAGCACTCAGGATGCCACTGGACACCGACGATGGGTTTGAACTCGTTGCTCTCTATCGCCTCGATGATGCCGTCGGCAGAGCGAGCGCTGACACGGAAACGGGGTCCAGGCTCACTGACGGCTTGGTGATGGAAAGAGTTGACGAATAAAGAGGAAGGAGGAACGAGAAAGGAGGAACGCTCAGCTTTCTCGTAGATCTGACAGAGGATGGTGCCAGGGGCAACGGTGACGCTGTGTGTGGGCTCACTGCGATGGGCATCCTGCATATGCTTTACGGTGGCGGTGGCGCTGATGTCTTGTGCCACTTTGCCGCCGAGGGCAACGGCGAGTGTCTGGATGCCTCGGCAGATGCCGAGGATCGGAATCTGACGGTTATAGGCCAGACGCGTGATGAGCAACTCGGGGAGGTCGCGCTCACGGTTGATGCCATGGAGCTGCGGGGATGGCTCCTCGCCTGTCCACAGAGGATTGAAGTCGGCGCCTCCGCTGAGCAGAAGACCATCGATGCGCGAGAGGGTGTTGATGATGACATCGGTATCAGCAACAGGGGGAATGACCAGAGGTACGCCGCCTGCGGCGACAACGCTGTCGTAATAGCCGCGCCCCAGGCGCTGCTGATCGTCCTCAAAATTGCCAGTGATGCCAATCACCGGGCGGTACGCGGCCTCAGGGAAACGGGAGAAGGCATCGCGCAGATAGGTAGTTACTTCAAAGGGATTCATCGGCGCTCGTCTTCGTCAATCACAATGGGGATCTCACGCTTCAGACTCTGCTCAAGGGAGATGAGGGTCTCGGTAGCTACCACGCCAGGGATGCTCTGCAACTTACCGTTGAGCAGTTCCATCAGCTGCTCATTGTCACGCGCATAGAGCTTCACGAGCATCGTATATGGGCCTGTGGTGAAGTGGCACTCTACCACCTCGGGGATATGCTGCAGCCGCGACACGACCTCCTTGTACATCGAACCTTTCTCGAGGTTGATGCCTACATAAGTACAAGTGGAGTAGCCGAGGCTCTTGGGGTTGACATCGAAGCCGCTGCCCGTGATGACTTCTGCATCGATGAGATGCTGCACACGCTGGTGGATGGCTGCACGGGAGACGTTACACTCTGCTGCCACATCCTTGAAAGGGATACGGGCATTCTTGGAGAGGATACTCAGAATCTTCTTGTCTAAAAAGTCAATTTTTTCCATGATTATTCATCGTTAGTTACAATTTGTCAGCAAAAGTAAGCATTTTAATTGAATAATGCAACTTTTTCATGGAAAAAATCAAGCAAGTGTGTCACTTTCCGTGACACACTTGCTTATTTCTCACAAATACCTACCAGTTCGATATCAAAAATCAGGGCACTGAAAGGTTTGATAGTCCCCGTGTCGCGATCGCCATAGGCAAGCTCATAGGGGATATACAACTGCCACTTCGAGCCGACAGGCATCATCGTGAGGGCTTCTGTCCAGCCCCTGATAACATTCGTGAGCGAGAGCTCCATCGGCTTGTCGCCATGTTTCTTGGAGGCATCGAAGACGGTGCCGTCGATGAGACGACCTTCGTAGTGTACCTTCACACGGTCGGTGGCAAGGGGCACCTGACCTTCGCCTTTCACGAGTACCTTATACTGCAGGCCACTTGGCAGGGTGATGACCCCTTCCTTCTTGGCATTGGCGGCAAGGAACTCACGGCCTGCGGTGCGGTTAGCACCATAGAGACGCTCCTCGCGGGCTGCCTTATCAGCCTCGCGCTTGCCGAGGAAATACTTTTCGGCAGCAACAGTGGTGAAGGTGGTGGTGTCCTGCAGGAGGGCTGCAACGAAACCATCGTAGAAACGGCTGGTGATAATCGAGTCGGGAGAGTCCTTGAACTCCTGGGTGATACCTGGCAGCATGCGCTCATTGAGCTGCTGCGCAATCTGCATGCCCACGAGATAGGCCTTCATCTTTGGATCGTCTGCCGTGCTCACAGCCTCGCGGAAGCCGCGCACGAAATCGGCCATATAGGCGGTGTCTACCTGATGCTGCTGCACGAGGAAGGGTACCAAGCCATTGGTGACATACACGCCAGCGGCATAGCTCACGGAGTCGGAGCTGGTGCGCAGCTGGGCAAAAGAAGAAGCACTCGCCACGAGTGCGAGTGCTAAGATGAACAATTGCTTCATGATTACTTCTTAGGATTTACCTCGAGCAGTTCGATCTTGAAAATCAGGGCAGAGAACGGTTTGATGATGTTCTGCTCGCGCTCGCCGTAAGCCAACTCCTGAGGAATGTATACCTCCCAGATAGAACCTGCAGGCATCTTGCAGAGTGCCTCGGTCCAACCCTTGATCACCTGGTTTGCGCGGAAGGTGGTGGGGTTGCCACGCTTGTATGAGCTGTCGAAGATAGAATCGTTGATGAGACGACCCTCATAGTTAACCTTTACCAGAGAGGTATCAGCAGGAATGGCACCTGTGCCCTCCTTGATGACCTTGTACTGTACACCGCTGGGGAGGGTTACAACACCCTCTTTCTTCGCATTGGCGGCGAGGAACTTCTCACCAGCAGCCTTGTTCTCACCGAACTGAACCTCGAGCTCACGGGCCTTGATGTCCTGAATCAGGCGCTGAGCAACGTTAGAGGCAGAATCAACAGTCATCAGACCGTTCTTGCCAGTCACGCCACTCACGAAACCAGCCATGAAGTTGCGCAGAGAAATGGTCTTCGTAGAATCATCGCCGAACACCTCGTGGTTGATACCCTTCATCATACGGTTAGAGATCTGCTGACCAATCTGGATACCAGCATAGTAAGCAGCCTTCTTCTTGTTGTCGCCTGCATTGGCACCTTCGTTGAGACCCTTGATAAATTCGTTGATGTAAGCAGTGTCGATATCAAGACTGCCTACAAGATACTCTTTCAGACCCTGAGTCTGAGCCATACCGATGGCGTAACTCAAAGTGTCGACATCACTCTTCAGACTCGCTCTGGGAGTCTTGTTGCCACATGATGCAATCATCATCACGGCTACTGCTGCTACTGCAGCAAATGTAAATTTCTTCATATTACTAAAAACTAAAACTTTAAATTCTAAACTGTAAACCGTAAACTGTAAACCGTAAACTGTAAACCGTAAACTATACCCTCCTCTTTAAATATTCGTAACCAAATCGACAGCGGAGGCAGTCCTTCTTGTCGCAATACTCCCTTTTGAGTTGGATCAGAGCCTGAGAGTCACCTGCTGTTGTGATGGGTAATCCCACTTGCTGCCACATGCGGATGATGTGATTATTCTCAGCCTTCAGCTGCTCAAGAAAGTCGAAGGCACGGTCGCAAAGCACTTCCTTCGACGTATGACGCCCATAGGCAAAGAGCATTGGGATAGCCGTATTGATCATCAACAGGTTCAGCGAGCCATAGCTGAGATGCTTTTCGTTCTTCGAACTGGTAGAACCAAAGGTGTAATGAGTCTCCCAATAGGGCGTGACCTGCGATGAAAGCACCTGTTTTAGTTGTTCGATCGTCTCGCATGCGACGAGCTGACTCAAACCTGCCTTCTGCTGATAATAGAGATTAGCCAGCTGGGAGATACGGATGTGAGGGAAGTTCTGGGGCCGTAGTCTGAGGAAGCGCCAAATCTTAAAATCCATCGGTTTCATCGAGAATTTGTGGGCCAGATAGAGGTATTCATTGCGCAACTTGGCGAAGTAACCTTCGTTAAGGGCATCCTTCTGATAGTACTCAGGGATTGCCTCCAGTTCGAGGAGACCGGCCTGTCCCATAAAGATGGCTTCGATTTGGAAGAGGTCGTCGCGATGGTGGGCTACGGCTGAAAGCGGCAGACTGCGTGCCCACAGCTCGAAGGCATCGTTATTGATACCAAAGCCATAGTTGCGCGCAAGAGTCATGAAATAGGCATCCTCCCACGAGCCATTGCAAAGGTCTGCCCGCTTTCGGATAGCCTCCGTCTTCTGTTCCAACCGCTCAGTCTGGAGCGCAGCCATCCAGGCATGCACCATCAGTCTTGTCAGATCGGGAATCACCTTATAACAAGGTGGATAACTATCGATACTCAACAATTCGTTATAATGTTCCCTGACATAGTCGGGCACGTCGAGCTGCATCTGCTGGATAAACTCGCCGTTGGAGTTCATCACCTCCGCGTCGATCACGCCTGCCACATGGAGGATCACGTTGTCGTAACTCTTGTCTTTGTCGTGACCATGCAGATACCAGTCGCTCGACTTATCGTGAATCTCCACATTCCCCACCCATAGCGTACTGCCAATCTTCACCTTGGCGTTAAAGAAGTCAGGACCGGCATTGCGGTTGTGAAGTCCAGGGTCAATCACTTCGACAGTCAGCCCGCCGCTTGTTCTCAGTTCCTGTAAAGGGAACATCTTGTGCTTCCACACATAATGCAATAGTTGCTCCATAGTGTCAAATTTAACGTTAAACTTGCTGCAAAGATAGTGCAAGATTGTGAATTAACCAAATAATTCGCCGTTTTTTTGCCAAATATTAGTACCTTTGCAGGCGAAATGAAGATAGGGAATATAGAATTTGGAGAGCGCCCCGTGTTTCTGGCTCCCATGGAGGACGTGACCGACATTGGTTTCCGACTGCTGTGCAAGCGGTTCGGAGCAGCAATGGTCTATACGGAGTTCGTCAGCGCCGAAGCACTAATTCGTGATGTGAAGTCGACCATCTCAAAGCTGACCATCAGCGATACAGAGCGCCCTGTAGGCATTCAGATCTATGGGCGCGATGTGGAGGCGATGGTCGAGGCGGCGAAAATCGTGGAACAGGCTGGCCCTGACGTTATCGACCTGAATTTCGGCTGTCCAGTCAAGAAAGTCGCTGGCAAGGGTGCTGGTGCCGGCATGCTTCAGAACATCCCCAAGATGCTGGAGATTACCCGTAAGGTGGTCGATGCTGTCAAATTGCCTGTGACAGTGAAGACGCGCCTGGGCTGGAATTTCGAACAGCTGATTATTACCGAATTGGCAGAGCAACTGCAGGATTGCGGCATCCAGGCGCTGACCATTCATGGGCGCACGCGCAGTCAGATGTACACAGGCGATGCCGACTGGACCCTCATCGGCGAGGTCAAGCGCAACCCTCGCGTACATATTCCTATTATAGGTAATGGTGACATCCACTCACTCGACGAGGCCGACAAGGCTTTCGACACTTACGGTGTCGATGCCGTGATGATAGGTCGCGCCACATTCGGTTGTCCTTGGATCTTCAGTCGCGAAAACCTCGATTTCAACGCAAAACTTGACATTCTTGAAGAGCTTCTGCGCATCAATGTGGAGCGCATCGACGAGAAGCGAGGCATCCTCCATACCAGAAGACACCTCGCTGCTACACCTATCTTTAAAGGGATACCCGACTTCCGTCAGACCCGCATCGCCATGCTGCGTGCCGATACCATGCCCGACCTCCTCGCCATCCTCGAAGACATCAGGCAAAGATTAGGTTAGTTCCATCCCATCAGCTCGCGGAGATAGGATGTCAGTTCGGCAGCCATCTTTTCGTCCTGGTAGATGTTGGGGTGATAGTCGTTACCATAGAATTCTTCACCTGAAATGGGGGCGATGTCGAAACGATAGACTTCCTTGTCGCCTGATTTCTTGGCCTCGGCAGTCACTTCGTCGAGCAGATGCTTGACCTCCTGTAACTCTTTGTTGTAAAGCATAGAACCCGTCAGAAAGACTATCTTCGCCTTTGGATTATGGTCGCGCACCTGCTTCAGGAGCTTCTGATAGCCCTGCTTCAGCAAATCCAGATCATAGTTGTTCGTTGAAGTATCGTTGGTGCCGAGGTTGATACAGATGACATCGGGCTGATAGCGGCTGAAATCCCATTTCTCGCCAAGGAATGTAGGCTGTTTGCGGAAATCAGGATTCCAAGCATAGCCTGTATACTCGTATTGCATGGGCATGCAAGAACCTGGCGAACCCGTCTTGGCCTCGCCATAATTACGATAAGCCCCAATACCGCTACGGGCGACTACCCAGTGCTGAGCTTCGAGGGCACGGGCTGTAATAGATGCGTATGAGTAATAGTGATTCTCGGTGGCATAATCGAAACCCTCCTCCTTTTTCAGTCCTTCGTTGCCATAACCGCAAGTGATGGAATTACCGATGAATTCGATCTTTCTTGAAGGGAGAGCAGGCGTTTCCACCAACTTTTTGCCCTTGTCGAGCACAAAGCCCCAGAACTCAGGGAAGAACTCATAGCCCTCGATGGCATACATCAGTCTGACCGTATGCACGCCATCAGGAAGTGCTGTGGCAAGTGTCACCACAGAATCGCGCTCCCCACGGAAAGCCACTTTAAATGGTTCCGCCTGATCGATCTGAGCCACGAAATAGCCACTACGCGGCTTGGCGATCATCCTGAGCGAGGTGCCCTCGAACGACGCAACAATCTGAATACCAGGATAATTCCATGCAGGCCGCTCAGGATTGGCAAAGCTGATGCGCCCAGCATACTGGATAAACTTGTCCGTAGGACTGATGATACTCCCCTTGATGGGTACAGTCTCAATAGCAAAGGCACCCGAACACATCAAGGTCAGCAGCGCCGTTAATAACTTTCTCCTCATGTCTTATGATCTGTTCTTATTGCTTTCTGAAAATACCAGTCCAGCCACCGCCACTACTGAGGTGGATCTTCAGCTGGTCTTGACAAGTAGCGGCTTGCTTCGTATGCTTATAATCCGTTGCCTCCTTCATGGCATTCACACCGTCAGCGAAGATGTCTGCCGTAAACTGACCGTCTCCGAGAAAGTCCAAATTGACGGTCAGGTCGCGGGCCGTCCAGTCGGTCATCGCTGCGACATACCAGGTAGTACCCTTGCGACGGGCTATGACAATGTATTCACCCAATTGTCCGTCAAGGGCCACAGTCTCATCGAAGGTAGTGGGGATCTGTGCGATGAAATCGGTACATTCCTGGTTCTGCATATACTTCGTAGGACTGTCGGCCATCATCTGCAGAGGAGCCTCGAAGGTGGTGTACATCGCCATCTGATGAACGCGCGTGCCCTGACTCATCGGATGATCATTGTTGCCGAAGAAGCTGTCCTTCATTGCATTCATCATCGCTCCAGGCGTATAGTCCATCGGTCCGGCCAACATACGCAGATAAGGAGCCGTCACGTCGTAGCGCGGCTGGTTGTGCAGCGGGCCGTCACCTACACGGGGTTCCCATTTCGAGTTTTCCAGTCCCTTCACGCCTTCGAAGTTAAAGATGTTCGGATAGGCACGCTGAATGCCGAAGGGCTTCAGGCCGTGATAGTCAAGGTAGAGATGATAACGGGCTGCGCTCTCTGCAATCTTGTAGGCAGAAGCGATGACCTGCTGGTCGTCACGGTCGAAGAAATCCACCTTGAATCCCTTGATGCCCATATCGGCATAATGTTTCATGACCTCATCAGTCACCTTGATATCGTTCAGGGGATTGCTGCCGATGAGGTTACGCCAGCTCGACCAGAGGATAATGCCCACACCCTTCTCCTTTCCATGAGCAATCACTCGGGGCAGGTCGATCTCAGGATTCAGATCATCCATCAGCGACTCCTTGCCGCTCCAGCCCTCGTCGATGATGACATACTCTATCTTGTTCTTGGCTGCGAAGTCTATATAATATAAATAGGTGTTGGTGTTCATGCCTGAGGCGAAGTCAACACCAGTGATGTTACAGTTGTTCCACCAGTCCCAAGCCACCTTGCCTGGACGTATCCACGACGTATCTGCTATACGGCACTCAGGGGCGAGCCGCTGCGCCATGTCACAGTTCAGGATGTCAGCATCGCGCTCCGTGATGACGACAGCCCTCCAGGGGAGCGACTGACGGCCATCGAGCTTGGCTATATAGTCTGCACGCTTCGTGGGCACGAGGTTCAGACGGTCGTAACCTCCAACCTCCTGCGCCAGCGGATAGGGCGCAAACTCTGCCACCAGCTTTTCACCCTTCACATCTCCACTTTTCACTCGTTTCACAAACATGCCAGGATAGTTCTCCACACCTGCATCCATCACGATAGCCTTCATACCGTCGGGCAGACACACGGCTAACGGGGTGATAGCCAGCGAATCCTGGAACATCTTCGACAGCGGAGCCTCATCATAATATGACTCAAAGGAATAGCAATAGCGCTCCCCTCCCCGATTGTCGTTCACGTATGGCACAAAGGCCTGATAGTCATCGGCAAAGCTGAACTCAGCCGTCTCGTCTACAACCACCGAGGGCTTCGTGTTCGTACTGATCAGGCGATAGGCAGCACCGTCATCGTAAGCACGCACCTCGATGGTGAACTTCTGGTTGGTGTACATCAGCAGCTGACCATAGGCATCGCTGATCTCGACCTTCTTATAGAACGGAGTCTTGAAACTGCTCTCCACCTGCTGCTTAGCGACCTTTCCCACCTTTCCGAGACCAAGGGTCTTCTTTCCCTGGCGCAGTTGGATATCGATGACAGAAGGCTGGAGCACCGTCTGACCGCTATAGGATACCGACCACTTGACAGCCTCATCAGTATTCACAACGACCTTCACCTTGCCGTTAGGTGAACTCACTTCATAATTTCCTGCCATCGCACTGGCTGCAATCAGGCAAAACATACTTAATAATGTTGTCTTCATTGTCTTGGTGTATTATTATTCATTGATTTCTTAGTTTCTGCGTGCAAAAATACAAAATATTTCTCAATTCTTGCTCCATAATTCTCAATTTATTTGTATCTTTGCCCCCATAAACCAATAATTATTCAAAATTATGACTGCATTAATCATTATTATCGTATTAGTGGTTCTCATCGGAGGCTATTTCGTGTCTACCCAGCGTGAGTTGGTCAACCTCGACGAGATGTGTAAGAACGCCCTGAGCCAGATTGAGGTCCAGCTGAATTCACGTTTCGACGCTGTCGTTGCCCTCGCCAAGACGGCTGCCCAGTATGCCAAGCATGAATCCGACACCATTATCCAAGCTGTCCAGGCCCGTGGTGCCAACTTAGGCGCTGCCAACACCCCTGCAGCCATCAATGAGCAGAGCGACCTACTCACTCAGATGATGGGCCGCCTGAACGTCGTGTTCGAGCGTTATCCTGAATTGAAGGCCAGCGACCTCTACCGTGAAGCGCAGGAGGGCATGAAGCAGTACGAGGAGAATGTACGCATGTCGCGTATGATCTACAACGACACCGCCACGAAGATGAACCGCATGGTGCGCCAGTGGCCCTCATCGATCGTTGCATCCATGCTCCACTTCGATCAGAAGGACTATCTGAAGGTAGATGATGAGAAAAAGAAGGCTTATCCCGACCTTGATGAAGCCTTTAAGAAATAAATGGCTGCTGTTGCTGATGCTGCTGGCATCAGCAACAGGCCTATCTGCCAGCCCCTCTCTTAATTCACTCGACATCCGCGTGGTGCTGAGCCGTAATGGTGATGCCCATATCACCGAGACCCGCCAGATGGACATCGACTGGGAAGGCACAGAGTGCTATATCGTCATCGGCAACCTCGACGGCAGTGAGCTGCGCGACTTCTCTGTCACTGATGAGACAGGCCGCCACTATGACTACCAGGACTCCTGGGATGTCGATGAAGACCGTGACTGGAAGGAGGGCAAGTGTGGCATCAACGAGACCAACAGCGGCTACGAACTCTGCTGGGGCCTCGGCGAAGAAGGCGACCGCACCTATATCACATCCTACACCGTCACCAACCTGGTAAAAGGCTTCAACGATGCCGACGGCTTCAACTATATGTTCGTCGCACAAGGCATCAACCCCTACCCTGAGCACGTCAAGCTGACCATTGTGGCCGAGGATGACTCCACAACCATCAGCCAAGAGAACACAGGCATCTGGGCCCTCCGCTATCGTGGCGACATCAATTTCGTTGGCAACAGCATCGTGGCCGAGAGCAGCGAGCCCTTCGAGAGCAGCAGCGCCATGATTGTCATGTGCCGCTTCGAGAAAGGGATGTTTGAACCCGCGTACAGCTACGACAACAACTTCGAGGATCTGAAACAGACGGCTTTTGAAGGCAGCGACTATAATGATAGCGACTTTGACTGGGAAGAGCTGCTGACGCTCATCTTCTTTGGCATTGCCTTTGTCGTCTTCCCCGTGATAGCCTTCGTATCCCACCTGATTGTTGTCTGGTACCATCGGAGGAAGGTCAACAAGAACCTGCTCTGGTATCGCGACATCCCATATAAGGGCAACCTGCAAAAGGCCAATGATGTGCTCAACGCCTATCGCTATTTCGGCAGCAACTATAACAACCTGCTCTCTGCCTGCATCCTGAAGCTGATCGACATGGGAGCCATCAGCATCGAGCAGCGCCTGAACCAGAATGGCAAGACGGAGCACAACTTTGTCATCAAGGAACTGGCAGACCGCGAGCAGCAGCCCAAGCTGCTGAAGATGGTTCACCAGATCTTCAAGGATGCAGCTGGCGATGATACCATTCTCGAGCCAAAGGAGCTTAAATCGTGGATGAAGTCAAGCTATAACCAGAGCTATACCGACTCGTTCATACAGACCCTCCACTCCAAGAGAAGCATCTTCGATTTCGATGACAATCTCGACGAAGTGCGCAAGTTGTTCGGACTCAAGAAGTTCCTAAAAGAGTTCTCGCTGCTCGACGAGCGTCATGTCAGTGAAGTGTCGCTATGGAAGGACTATATGATCTACGCCACCCTCTTCGGCATCGCCGAACAGGTGATCAAGGACATGAAGAAGATCAATCCCGAATACTTCAATATGGATCAGGTAGCCCAGCAAATGGCCAATGAGACGACGCTTCCGACAATCTATTCAACGCTACACTCCAGCACCAGCCGTGCTGCTATGAGTAAGGCTGAACGTGAAGCAAGGACTTCTGGCGGTGGAGGGCGCTCCTCGTGGAGTGGCGGAGGCGGAGGCTTTTCCGGCGGAGGCTTCGGCGGCGGCGTCAGATAAACTTGTCTGCTGCAATATCTTGAGCATGTAAGCACAGTTTTTCGATTCAGCAGACAAATATTACAAATTAATTTCGTACTTTT
>ODAI010974053.1_pt1 | contig 11054 bp, 14 predicted proteins | sample 1539321 | NCBI WGS metagenome assembly ODAI01 (sample SAMN02144231, study PRJEB22623) | gut metagenome | biome: sheep rumen | host: Ovis aries | place: New Zealand | reverse complement strand
TTCTTTTCTGGGCAGATGCTGGTTTCAGTTTGCGAACGACAAGCTTTATATAATCACCCTCAACTTGGACAGGAACAAGGTTGATCATTATTCAGTCTTCTCAAAACTCTGCGAAAAGTACGGAAATCCTGACGAGCTTTCGCCGAAAAAATCAGTCTGGCGGGACGGAGATGTGATTCTGTCGCTCGAAAAGCCTCTTACTCTCAAATACACGGATGCAAAGGCTTTCGACAGCAAAAAAGATTCTTCAAATGTTGAAAAAACAACTGCCGAAAAAGCCCGCGACAAATTCTTGGATTCATTATAAAAAATTTGACTCTGATTCACGCGGATAAACGCGATTTAGGTATTGTATTTTATGCGAAAAATTTTCTTTTTATTCACGATTTTCTCATTGATTTTTATTTCTACGGCATGTACTTCCTCTAATAAAAAACTTCCTGTTAAAAAACTTGTGCTCGTGAATTCGGAGGGCAAGGAAATCGTCGTGAAGGCGGAAATTGCCTCGACTTTTGATGAGCGTAAGAACGGCTTTATGTTCAGGCAGGAAATCCCTGACGGCACGGGAATGCTTTTTATTTTTGAGGAAGAGCAGATTCTGGACTTCTGGATGAAGAACACTCCGCATCCGCTCTCAATTGCTTATATCGACAAGAACGGAAAAATCCGCGACATTCTGGATATGACTCCGTACAGCCTCGCGAATATTACGAGCAGCACAGAAGTCCTTTATGCGCTGGAAGTTCCTCAAGGCTGGTACGGCAAGGTGAATGTAAAGGTTGGAGACAAGCTTAAACTGAATTTTTAAACATCCAGTTTAGAAAGTTCCATTGCGGCGATTTTGTCATCCGGGTCGATTTCAAGAACCGTCTGGAAGTAGCCGGCAGCCATGCCTGGATTTCCTTCCTTGAGAGCCAAATATCCCAGATTTGAGATGATTTTTGTATTCTCGCTGTCTTTGGCCAGGGCTTTTTCGAGCAGTTTTTTTGCTTCTTTTATGTTGCCCTGCTCCAGAAGACAGATTGAAAGCTCGTTGTAAGTGTCGCTTGTGTCGCCGCCTTCGAGCGTGAGTGCTTTTTCAAATGCCATCTTTGCCTCATCGAAGCGGGCGAGTTTTCTCATTCCCCAGCCAAGCATGAACCATGCGTTCCAGACATTCGGGTTTTTTTCAAGGAATTTACGGATTTCCTCAACGCCTTTTTCTTCTTCGCCTCGGTCTATCAGCTGGTATGCAGCCTTGAAGTGGTCGTCGTCCATGTTGCGGTTGGCGATATTGTCCAGAATCTGCTGCGCACGGTTCTTTTTATAGACTCCGTTTTCGCCAAGCTCCTCGTCCTTTGTGTCGCATGTAAGTGCAAGGTAGGTCTCAAAAACATCTTTTGCTTCCCTGTACTTGTGCTGCTTGAGGTAGTAGAATCCCGCGTTGAAGAAAGCGTCCGGCAAAGGCGGTTCTGCTTCGAGGGCCTCGCGGTAGTAGTTGAGCGCGTCTTCATCGTAGGCATCGGCATCGTCGTGAAGACCTGAGCGGCGGTAAGAATCTGCACGCTGGTCAAGGAAAAGTGCCATATTTAGGACGATTGTCATGTCTTCCGGGTCAAAGCCGTGGAGAGCGCGGAAAATTTCTTCGGCAAGCTCAAAGTCTTCGTTTTTTGCCTTGAGAATTGCCGCTTCACCGAGTTCTTTCTTTAGGTTTGGGCGTGCGTGGCTTAAGATTGAGCGGTAATACAAGATGTGCTCGTTTTTTGGATCATAAGCCATGATTGTGAGAAGACCGGCAAGAATCTGCTCTTCGGTAAGTTCCTTCATGTTGAATGAGCCTGGATCGTCATCAGCCTTTTTTTGTACCGGAAGAGGAATGGTTGTGTCGAGGTGGAACGCTTTGTCTGAAAGTGAGAAACCTTCCGGAATGTCGATGAAATAAACCGAGTCCAATGGAGAAGCTGGATTCATAAAAACTCCTGAAAAAAAATTGAAAGATAGTAAAAAATACGCCTACCGGAAAACCGATAAGCGTTTTGCTGACTGGAATTAGTTTTGTGTAGAAGCTGCAGGCTGTTGCTCGGCGGGTTGTGGTGGAGCCGATTGAGCTTCTGCTGCAGGTGCCGCAGCTTCGGGAGCCGGAGCAGCCGGGGCTGGCTCGGTCTGAGGCTCGGATGCCTGTGCCATGACCGCAGCCTGTGCTTCCTGAGCAGCCTTTTGCTGTGCAATTTGTTCGGAAGCAGAGAGCTGAACCTTGCGGACGGCCGTTAAGTATGTGTTCAAGTGCATTTTGAAAGACAGAGGAAGCGAACTTTCGTCGAATTTGAGGCTCGCGATACAGATGTCCTTGCGGCCGGGAATTAAATCTGCGGCAACGATAGTGCCACGGATGGATAGTATTTCGCTCGGCTCGTTAAATTCGAGACGGAGAACTGCTTCTTTGCCTGTGAGAAACTGCGACAAGCCGATAAGAACAACTCTTGCTCCTGAAAAAGAAATGTCGCGTACTACACAATGACGCGGAACGCTTTGAACTACTACATTACATTCTTCTTTTGCAAGGTTGAGCTTGCGTTTGCTGTCTTCGTTGATTGGGATACGCTCTTCGCGGCGGCGAACTGCATTTGCGTTTGCCTCAAGCAGACGGCCGCAGATTTCGATAAGGTCATCCGGCGGGCGAGCCGTGAACTGGAGCGTTACGATAACCAGGTCTTTGGAATTCATGTATGGGCGTATTTCGGCAACCCTTGATGAAACAAGGAAGGTTATGAGACCATCGTCTTCCTGCTCGTTGAAGCAAAAGCGCAGATTGGCTGTCGGATTGTTCTTTGCGGCAAGAGCCTGAAAAGCTCCGCCCTTTGTGCCGACAATAATCTTGGCATGCTGGAATGAGGTTGAGTTGATAATGCAAGGCCACTGACCGCCGTTACATTTTACATAGACCTGGCGCGGATCGAGACCGAGCGCACGAATTATGTCTTTTGTGAAAGTTATTTCTGTGTCGCGGTATTGGTCATAATATTTTGTAAGCTGTTGGCTAGTAGCAATTCCCATATCCTTAATAATACCTTATAAAAACTTTATCGTCAACAAAATCATTTGTTTTTGAAGCCTAGAAAAACGGCGGATTTTCTGCGGGTTTTGTAGGACAGGGCATTTTTTCCGTTTATGAAAAGCGAGCTGGAACCGCCGCCGTCCATCTGCATGGCATCGCTTGCGCCGAGCGAGAGAATTATGTCCGCACATTCCGGGTAGGAAAGGCCGGTGCTTTGAGCTCTCTTTTCTCCTTCTACTACAAGAAGATAGAGAGTCCTTCCGTCTTTTGAAAGCCCTATTGCCGTGCGCGAGTCCTTTGTTGCTGAGAATGGCTGTTTCTGGAAATCTTTGAGAATTGTAAAAAATCCTCCAAAAGCAAAGTCATATTCAGTGAAGTCTTCCCTAGTCTGATTTTTGAAAATCTTCGCGCTGTAACCCGAATCTTCTTTTTTAAGGCAGAGCGCGCTGTATTTTTCGATTGGAGGTGATATGAGTTTTTTTTCGGCAACATGGATTCCACAGATTTTGCGAGTTGAGCTGAGCAGGGAAACTTTTTTGTTTTTGTATATGCCGTCGAAGGGCGCGGTGTTCACGCTGATGAGCGATTTTGTTTTTTGGGCGAATTCTTTTGCGGACATTCCCTTGAAGAATTCGGTTTTCTGGCCGTTTTTTTGAATGAAGTCTTTCTCAGAATTCGGAAAAGTTTCTATTGATATTGCTTCGCTTGTAAGGTCGATTTTAATGCAGTGGTATCGGAGCGGGGAAGTGTTGTCTTCGTGGAAAAGATATTCTGCCCAATCTGCATCCTGAATTTTCTGCCATTGATCTTGAAGCGGCTTTTGTAAAGAATTGTTTGTTGCACAGGAAAGAACTGCTAGTATCGGGAGTAGTGAAAGAATGGAAAGAAAATGCCGTAATGCTTTTTTCATATAAAAAAACCTCTGCAAGATAGCAGAGGTGGATTTCCTTAGTAAGCAGAGCGCGAATCGTGTGATTTGCGAGTCTTCTTCATCATTTTGCGCTGAAGAGTCTTGTTCTTGCGGTTAAGGATTGTAGATGGTTTTTCGTAGTACTCACGCTTTTTGTATTCGCGGATGATACCTTCTTTTTCAACCATTCTCTTGAAGCGTTTTATTGCTTTCTCGAGGTTCTCTGTATCTTCTACCAAGATTGTTGCCATTGTGTTCACCTCCTCACTACCGAAGAATCCGTAAGTTCAGAAAGTTTATCATAAATTACGGATGTATTCAAGCGTTCGCCAGCATGTTTTCCAAAGAATCTTCATGTCTGTGCAAATCTTTTTCCTGTTTTTCGCGGTTGAGGTCCATTACGAAGCTGATGAAGTAATCTTCGAGCGTTTTGTGAGGGCCTGGAATATTGAGCCTTTTTCGTGCGCGCGCATTGTCACGGCGGAGAGAATATTGTTGGAAGAAGTCGCGGTAATCTTCGCTGACATCGGTTTTGACATCAGTGCCGAGGAATGAAGAGACTTCATCACGGCCGATTGCGGCGATTCCTTTTTCGCGAAGGAGACTTTTGAGCTTGGTGATTTGCTCATAAGAGATTCCGAAAAGAAATTCTTCCATTGCTTGATTTACGCCCTGCTCACCGAGCTTGGTTTTTATGAACTGTGACCATTGCTCATCCAGCTGGAAGGAAATCATGATAAGCTCGCTTGTACCCATCATGGTGCCGAAAGCAGGTGCGAGCCTTGTTCTTGCCTTCCAGACCGACTGTAGAACTGGTGAAATATCGGAAATGTTTTGGTCGGCCCGGTGCTCCCAAAGAAGGAGAAGGGCCAGGGCAAGCTGCCGCCGGCTTTCCATGCTCAGGCTTGTGTCCCGGATTAAGTTGAGGTAGACATCCTCAGCAAGGAGAAGGAACATCATGGATATTGTCTCGTCATGGATGAGCGTTATGAATTTTGGATCCAAATCTGCTCTTTTTGCAATTTTTTCGAGTGATGAGAAAGTGTGCAATTTTGCGACGAGGAAGCCCTTACCCAGCGTAGCTTTTGACGGAAGCTGCAGGGTTGTATCGCCTTCACGGTTTGAGTTGATGAGAGAGTCGATTAGGGATGTAGGCGTGCGTGTGCCACCTGTTAAATCAGCGCGTTCCAAAAGTGAAGGGAAGCTTGCGATTGATATTGCGAGTTTTTTGAGATCGTCAATTCGTTTGTTTAAAGGTACAAGCTGGCTTGCATGTTCTCCAGTTAGGCAGTCACGGAGTTTGTGAACTAACTCCCTCTGGTGCTCCGTGAATACGACGATTCCCGTGTCGATTTCCTGCTGAGACTGTTCGGATTGATTGAAGAATTCATTTATGTCAACGGTTGTGAATTCTATTTTATTGTCGTTCATGTCTGTTACCGTAAAATGAAGCTCCGAAATCGTTGTAATTCCAGATAGTTTATTATATCACATTTTTGTCTAATTTCAATATTCTTTCGTGCCGATTGTAAGAATATGAAAAAATATGTCTTTCTGTTATTTTTGACGGTTTTCTCGGTCGCCGCAAGTTTTGCTGCTGAAGACATTTTGATTCATCCTGAAGACTTGCGTTTGGTCTACGATGACGGCGCGAATTTTGATTCAGCGAAGGGCTATCATCTTTATATAAGGAAGAAAACTCGGATTGAATCCGTCATGCTCGTTGAGACAACGAAGGATCCAGAAGGCAAGGAAGACAATTACGCTTACCGTGCGCTTGAATATAATTCGATAAACGGAGATGAAATCCGCTATCTTAACGGAAAAGTCCTTGATTCGCCGGGGGCAAAATATCCGCTGATGGACTCAACGCCGGAGCCTGACCCTGTTTTTGGCGAGGCATTCCACATCTTTATCCCTTCAGAAATTGCTTATGGCTATCCGTGGACCCGAAACGGAGTTCTTAAAATCGGTCGCGGAACATTCATCAACATCCGTGCTTTTGAAAAAAAATATGGTGATTACACCGGAGACTATGCTGACAATCCATTCATGTTTGATTTAGGAAAAGCCGTTGCGAAAAAAAGGCCACTTCCGCCACCTGAGCCTGAGCCTGATTTTCCTGAAATTGAGGAGCCTGCTGTAAGAGAGCCTGAAGTTCCTGCGCCTGTCCCGGAGCCTTTGGAGCCGGAGAGCGTGGATGAGGAGCCTGAGGTAATTCTTCTTACTGATGATTACAATCCTGATGCGGCGGAGAGCTTTAAGAATATTGCGGCTTTTGGCGGCGGAGAAATGGTCTACTCAAAAGGCCCGGAGACTCTCCCGGATGACATAATGGCCGCTTTGGACAGAATCGGTAACAAGGATGAAGCCGATGTCGTTTTCGCGATTGACACCACCGGCAGCATGAAGGACGATATTCAGAAACTGAGGAAAGTCTGGATTCCGCAGATGTTCGAAAAAATAAAGGATTTTAAAAGCCTTAGACTCGGACTTTTGCTTTACCGCGATTACGGTGACACTTACAAATGGATGAATCTTCCTGTAAAGAAATTTGAATTCACCGATAGAATAGAAGATTTAAGGAAGAATCTGAATGGATTCCATATTTACGGCACTGAGGGCGGTGACATTCCAGAGGCTGTTTATGAGGCACTTTTTGCCTCGCTTGAATATTACAACTGGCGCAGCAGTGCGGAACGGAAAATCATTCTGATTGGCGACGCAGAGCCGCATCCGAAACCTCGTGGAAGCGGAAAATATTCAAAGGAACTGGTCGCAAGTCTTGCCGAGCAGAAAGGCATAAAAATTGATGCGATAATCGTGCCCGACAACAAAAGCGACCGTGGAAGATAACTGCTGTTTTATCCGTGGATTATTTCTTTTTCCTGATTTTATCCATTTCGAGCTGTGAAAGCTTGCTGTATGAGCCCGGAAGACTGCCAGGCTGTGCGTTTTCGTAGATGCTCAAAATTTCGGTGAATACAGCTTCGGCCTGTTTGTATTTCTTTTGCTTCATGTACAAGTGTCCGATTTCATAAGATGCCTCAAGATAAACATCCGGCGTGTCGGCAAATCGTTCGGTGACGGCCTGATAATAGCACAAAGAGGCCTTGTATCTGCCGTTTTCAAATTCATTCTGGCCTTTTTGGATAAGCTCCTGAGCCGTCAAATCTTCTGGGATTTCTTTGGGCACTGATGAGCATGATGTAAAAATTGCCGTAAAAAGAACGGCTGCAAAAATTGATTTTAGAATGGTTCGTTTCATACTGTAATAATAACAAATCAAAAGAAAAAAGGAAACAAGCAAACTGGGGGCGTTGCGGGGCTCGGTTCTGGCATAGCCCTTACCGAGACTCGTCTACAAACTCGTCTTACGAGTTTGTTCGCCTAATGGCGACCGACTCCCTACCCCGCAGAGGGGGTAGGCGACGCGCGGTTCAGGCATAGCCTTCACCGAGACTCACCTAGAAAGTCGTCTCACGACTTTCTTCGCCTTCGGCGACCGGCTCGCTAAGGGGGAGACTTCCCCCACTTTTTGTGTTAAAATAATTTTATGTATCACTTCATCGTAAATGTTCATGGTGGGAGCGGCAAGGCTTTCCTTAAATGGAATAAAATGCGTGCGCTTTTAAGGGCAAAAAATGTCGAATTTAAGGTTCATGTTCCCCAGAGGGTAGGACATGCCACCGAAATTGCAAGAAATATTTCTTCTTTGCCCGAAGATGACATTAAGATTGTCGTCGTTGGCGGCGACGGAACGATTAACGAGGTTCTTAACGGAATCACAGATTTTTCTCGCGTGAAGATGGGGCTTATTCCGACTGGTTCAGGCAATGATTTTACCCGCGGAATGAAGCTTCCACGGCACAATCAGAAAAAAGCCCTCGACATCATTCTGAATTCAAAAGGTGACACAAAAATTGATTTGGGGCGTAGCACGGTTCTTTCGACTGGGGATTCGCGGATTTTTGGAATCAGCTCAGGTTTTGGACTTGATGCGATTGTCGGAACCGGGATTAACGAGGCTAAAATCAAAAAAATCCTTAACTGGGTGCATTTGGGCAAACTCAGCTATGCTTTTTTGACCGTGCAGACTCTTTTTACGATGAAAACTTATTCTGTTTCGCTCAAATTTGACGATGATGCGCCGCTTTTCTTCAATAGACTAATTTTCCTTGCGGCGATGAACTTTAAGGCTGAGGGTGGCGGCGTTCCGATGGCTCCAAAAGCCAGGGGCGATGACGGGGAGCTTTCAATCTGCATGGCGGCAGGGGTGCCAAAGTTCCTGACATTCCTTCTGTTCCCGCTTCTTTGCATGGGCTTGCATTCTCATTCCAAAGGATTTTATCTGCGCAACTGCAAGTCTCTTGTGCTTGAATCTGATTCAAAGAGCATCCTTCACACGGACGGCGAGCTTGTCGGCAATGTGGACAAAGTGAAATTCGAGGTTCTGCCTCAAAAATTGACCATGCTGGTTTAAGGGAGTCTCATTCTGGAAAAAAACGCGGATTCAGCATCTGTTTTCTCATTTTGGAAAGATTTGACTCCGAATCAGTCGGCTTTTCTCGAAAATTCTGTCCGCACAGAGGTTTTTCTGGCCGGAAAATTGATTCATCGCTCGGAAGAGGGGTGCCGGGGGCTGATGGCGGTCATTTCTGGCAGCTTGCGGGTTTATTGCGTTTCTGAGGAAGGGCGTGAAGTTACTCTTTACCGGGTTGAGTCCGGCGAAATCTGCGTTCTTTCGGCTTCGTGCCTTATGGATTCGATTGTTTTTGATGTTCTGATTGAAGCTGTTGAAGAAACTCGCGTGCTAATGATTCCGTCGGCAGCTCTTCACAAAGTCGAGCAGGAAAATCCGCTTGTGGAGCTTTACATTTACAAAAACGCCGCAGAAAAATTTTCCGAAGTTCTCTGGACGATTCAGCAGGTTCTTTTTATGAAAATTGACCAGAGAATTGCGCTTGCTTTGCACGATGAGAGATTGCGACAGAAGAGCGATGTCCTTTCTATTACGCATGAAGATTTGGCAAAGCAGATCGGCAGTGTGCGCGAGGTTGTTTCCAAAACGCTCAAATATATGGAAGAAGAAGGACTAGTCCGTTTGGGCCGCGGCAAGATTGAAATCTTGGGAAAAACTCTCCTTAAGTAACTTTATCACATACCTTTTTTGATTTCCTGGTTATCCTTATGCTAAGAGGTGGCTATGAAATCAAAAAAATATGCCCTGGTAGATGAGTCTCGGTGTGTGGCCTGTGGGGCTTGCACGAATGTTTGTCCGCGTGGGGCAATTTCTGTCGTTCAGGGATGCTTTGCGCGTGTTGATTCTGAGATTTGCGTGGGCTGCGGCTTGTGCGGTAAAACTTGCCCTGTGGGTTGCATTTCTCCTGTAGTTCGGGAGGGTGCGGCATGAAAACTAAAAAATGGTACAACTATCTTTGGATCTGGTCGATCGTGTATTTCGCGCTCGGATTTTTTAACATCCTTTTTGCGTGGCTCGGCATGATTGATTTTATCCTTCCGCTGATTTTTGCAATTGCCGGCGGAAACAAGGCTTTCTGCAACAAGTTCTGCGGTCGCGGGCAGCTTTTTAATCTGCTGGGGGCTTCGCTCAAACTTTCCCGAAATAAAACGACTCCGCGTGCAATCAGTTCAAAATGGTTTCGCTACGGTTTTTTGGCGTTCTTCCTTACGATGTTCGGCAACATGGTTTTTCAGACATGGCTTGTGGCGAGCGGTGTAGAAAATCTTCGTCAGGCTGTCAAACTATTCTGGACTTTCCGAGTTCCGTGGAAATGGGCGTATAATCCGGCATTTTTGGGTGAAAGCCTTGCATGGGTCGCACAATTCAGCTATGGTTTTTATAGCCTTATGCTGACTTCGACCTTAATCGGGCTTATCGTGATGGTGCTTTACAAGCCACGGAGCTGGTGCACTTTCTGTCCGATGGGAACGATGACACAGAGCATTTGTAAATTGAAATACAAAGAGGTACAAGATGACAATTCAAGAAAGGGCTGAAAAAGCGGCGGATTTCAAAAGTAGCGGAGCTTGCAACTGCTGCCAGGCGGTTGCAAGAGTTTTTGCGGACACGGTTGATGTCAGCGAAGAAGATTTGCTCAAACTTTCTGCTGGATTTGCGGCCGGTATGGGCTGCATGGAAGCTACTTGCGGTGCACTTGTTGGCGCAAACATGATTCTCGGCTTGCGTACAAACGGAGCTGGAACAGTTAAGCAGAGCCGCGAGCTTCTGGCAAAATTCCGCGAGAAATGCGGGGCTGTCACTTGCAAGGATTTGAAGGGTGTTGCTACTGGAAAAGTCTTGTGCGAGTGTGACGACTGCGTTCGAAATGCCGTGCTTTCACTTGGCGAAATTTTGGGCTAGTCTTCCGTTTCAATAATAATATTTGGGCTGCCAGGAATATTCTTGACGAAAATCCAGCCTTTGCTGTCAGTTTTTATGTGAATTACACCGACATCATCTCTGCCAGCGAGGTCTGATTCCTGTAGCCCTGCAATGTCCTCAAAATTCTCGTCCAAAAAGACGAATAGCTTGCAATTTTTATTTGCAATAGCATAGCCGTTGTCATCGGCAAGCTGAACTTGTATTTCATTCTTACCGTTGAGCGTAATGTTTTCAAGTCGCAAAATCTTTGATTCTTTTAAGCTGTCCAATTCTTCGTTTGTATACACGCTCGGCACTTTTGTCGCACATGACATGAAAAGGGCACAAATCAACGCTAAAATCGCAAAAATAGATTTCTTCATTTCAAATTTTCCTTAAAAAACAGGCTCCGTTTCGACACAGGAGCCTTATGTTTTGACTTGACTGAAGCCAAACCACAGTAGTTCGTCCGAGAATTTTCGCAAGAAAATTCTCGTTACGAACTACAAAAGCAATCTTATTGCATCAATTTAGAATACTTTTGGGCGAGCCGTTTTGATTTGACAGCAGCAAGGCCGCAGTAGTTGCTCAAGAAATCTCCATAGGAGATTTCTTGTTACGAACTATTGCGGATGTTATCAAGACATGTCTTGTTATTTCATAAGTTCTTTGTATTTCTGAGCAAGTCTCTTTGATTTGACAGCAGCAAGTCCGCAATAGTTCGC
>ODAI011082681.1_pt1 | contig 11055 bp, 12 predicted proteins | sample 1539321 | NCBI WGS metagenome assembly ODAI01 (sample SAMN02144231, study PRJEB22623) | gut metagenome | biome: sheep rumen | host: Ovis aries | place: New Zealand | reverse complement strand
TTCGATAACTGTGAAGCGAGTTGTTGAAAGGTTTTCTGCTTCTGCGCCGATTCCATTTATGGAATCGTGCGCTTAGGAACGAACTTCAGTTCGTTCCGATCCGTTTGATTTATCGAACGGATCATTTCCTCTTTGGAAAATCGCTTTGAGTCTAGTGAGTTGCAGCCGCGAAGAGACGGACTATTTTATGATCGGCATATCCCTCACAACCCTGGGGTATCAATCGATTACCCTTATAAAGCCTCTGTCCGTCATGGTTCCCCGGCAGCCTCTATATCCAGGAAGCTTGTAAAGCCGGCCATTTTGAGGATCTCATAAAAATCCTTATTTACATTCCTCAGTCTGACCCTTCCATCCTTTTCGTCCATGATCTGAACCGTCCACAGCAGCACCCGCAGACCCGCCGATGAGGTATAATCAGTTCCTTTTCCACCTGCTTCTCGGCCTTCTTAAGAGCCGAGCAGACACTGATGCCTCCTTCAGGCGCAACATTAAACAGCTTAGTCTGGAACGAATTGAGCTGATCGGCAAAAAAGTCCGCGCTGCCCTTAAGTTTCCCGGTAAAAATATCCCTGATGAACATATAGGCATACTGCTTCCTTACGCCTCCCGAGATGTAATAGCCGGTCCTGCCGGCCGCGTGCTGACCTATCCTTCCGGCCTTATCGCAGCCCTCCATAAAGCTCTTAAGCTTTGTGTCCAGGGTGCCCGCAATATAATCGTTAAAGGCCTCCGTCCCCTTCAGAAGCTCCGAATAGACCTCGGGAATACTGAGGATAAACGGAGCAAGCTCCGCATACCTTTTATTGCCATAGTTTTCAAGCGCTTTTACTCCGTCCTCATACAGCTTTTTCGCTTCCCTTACCTGCTCCGTATCCTCAGGCTTTATGTTCCGGCCAAGCTGTACCAGCTTTGAAACGGCCTCGTTCCAGTTTTTGACGCCGAATTTTTCGAGGTTCCTTCTCTCGTTAAGGAGACGTACCTCCTCAGGCATGTCGTCCGTGATATCCGTAATGCCCGACATTATCCATCTGAATCTCTCCAAATATGCGGCATGCTCGTTGGCAGGGACCCTCATGTCCGTCAGAGCCTTTCTGACACTGTGCTTTCTTTTCTCAAACCTGTCGTTCTCCTGCCTGCCCCTTTCCTTTATCTCTTTTTTCCTGTCGGCATAAGCGGCGGCAAGATCACGATACGGAAGATAAATATTCCCTCCGTTGCCTGACAGGTGTACATAGAATTTATTCTTCATACCGCTCTCAAGGCTCTTAATGCGGTTCTCCTCCGCCATTATCTTCCTTTTCCTTGAAGGCAGGTTACGGGCATCATTAAAGCTTCGCTTTTCCCTGTACTCTCTTAATGAAACCTTCCTGCCGTCAATGCGCTGTCCCATAACGGCAGACATCGCGGCCGAAAATTCCCTGCTGCTCTTCGTTATATTGTCCGCGGAGGTCTTCTCAAGCCTGGCCCATTTTTCTTCAGCCATAGTGCTCTTTGATTCCATCAGCTTCCGACTTGCCTTTGTATTGTCCTGTATCCTTTTGGACAGTACGGAGCCGTCCCTCTCCCAGTGCTTGATATCCTTTTTGCCGAACTCCTCCGGACGCTGCTTCGTGAGGGCATTAAGGAAAGCATCCCTGTGAACCTCCTCGATCTTCAGCTTATCCATCAAATGCCCAAGCTGCCTTTCTATACGGTATTCCTCCGGCGAAACAAAGGGAAGCATTTCAAGGTACATATCCACCTGCGCCAGGACCTGCTCACTGCCGCCGAACACACAGGTCGCTCCATGATGCATGTAGAGCTTCTTTTTGATGATGCTTATGGTAGCAACGGAAAATCTCTTTTCAAGCATCTCGTTTATAAGACCGTCAGTCTCCTTCTGCCTGTCGGCTACGGTCTTTAACTGAGCGGGAAACATTGCCGGATTTTGGGTGGTTATAAGGGTCTTTGTAATATTGTACCTGTATATATCATCGGCGTCCTCCGGGATATCCAGATCCTTAAGTACCTTTTCGCTTCTTTTCTTATAGGTTGACAGCTGCTTGGCATTGTCAACCGCAAACGCATCACAGATGGCATTGACACGCACAGCAAATTCCGCGGGCTTTGAAAAAAGCTCCTCCCCGGTAAGGGTCTCCATAAGCTTTGCCTCCAGCTTTTCTCTGACCCAGGGCATATTTAAGGTGACATCCTTTCTTCGATCCAACACCATGGCTGCCGCGATCTTATTTGCGACAAACCGGTTATTCCGATCCTCCATGAAGGCAAGGAAACCGTTTCTGTCCTCCTTGGTGGTTATTTCCTTCCCGTCAAGAAGCTTTGCCAGCTGTTCACTGTAACCGTTCGATATCCAGGTCTGAACGGATTTGTTCGCCTTCTCCTCGGGGATGCCGCTTTTTTTTATCCTGAAGGACAAGGAGCTTCTTTACATCACCCGCGATGGCATTCGCCTTTATAAGCTTCTCCTTCTCCTTTATCTCATCGTCGGAAAGCCCCTGATACTTCGCCATACGGGCTTCCTTCGCATACAGGATCTTCTGCTGGTTCTCGATCCTGCTTTCCATCTCGTTTAAAAGACCCTTTATACGAAGGGCTATCTGAAGCCTGTTTTCGCCGTTTTCCGAGAAACGATAGCCTAAATGGTCAAAGATATACAGGTTTACGGAATCCTTTGCTTCATAGAAGGTTTCAAAAAAAGACGCAACGACTATGTTGCCCTGATCATCCGTCTCCGCGCCTTTATCCAAAGAAAGCCTAAGCAGCCTGTCCACCTTATCGCTCATGCGGCTGAAGGAATCGGATTTGCTCTTCGTGTCGTTTTTCAGCGCCTCCCTCAGCTGTGTGATACTCATCGTATCAAACTTAGCCTTCTTTTTACAGATATTACCGATGGACGCGTTGGTATCCTTGAAATCCTTCACCAGATTCCAGGCCTGTTCCTGCTGCTTTTCGTACAGCTCCTGGGTTATTTCTATGTTCAGAACCTTCTTTTGCTCTAAATTGCTGTATTCGTTGGGCATTTGATGTCTCCTGTGTGTTTGTCAGAGTTTTTTCAAAACCTTTACCTGTTCTGTGTCGGGATGCTCATAGGCGAAGCGTTATTCCAGATCGTCATAGTCGTATTCCTCCTCGACCTCCTCCATATACTCAATATCCTCCTCGTCCATATCCTCATCCGAGGCAGGCTCCTCTTTCCTGAACCCGCGACCACCTGCGCTCCTTTGGCCTTAGGGAAAAAACCGTTCAAAAACGCGGCTGTATTTTCATCGCTTCTGTCAAAAAGGAATTTGGTATTAGGAGCATATATCCCCTCGGAAAAAAGTACCGCCTGCTTAAAGAGCTCGACCCCATCCGTTTCGTACTCACCGACCCCGGACATGAGATCCAGTTCGATCTTCCCTGAGGCGCGCTTATGAAAAAGTATCATCGCGGAAATATCGCCCCCGTCGTCAAGGAAGCAGGAGATATCATTTTCAAAAAAGTCCTTTGGAAGATAAGCCAGGTCCATACAGGTCCCGCTGATGCCGTCCATTTCAAGCTCCGCCATGGCTACGTCAAAGCTTCTTTCATCCGCTTCGCCAAGCCTTTTTATATCCTCGCGCCGCCCGTCCTTCTCCGTGATAAGCGCCATTCCAAGATCCGCCAGGGCAAGGCTTACAACCTCCCCTTCTCCGGTCTCAAGGGTAAAGCCGGCCCTTTCAAGCGCCTTTTTTTCCACGCCGCCAAGCACAGCCGGAAGCTGAAACAGGGATCTTTCACAATCCATATCCTTAGCAAGCTCCGAATACTCATTAAGGAGGAGGTCGGCATTCTCGTCATCCTCCGCCTTTATGAACAGGATCCTGCTGTCTGTTTCATACTCATCCTCTCCGGAAACAAGCTGCCAGACCATCCCTGCCACGGGGGCGGGCTCCTCCTCCGGCAGCAGAACGAACCCGCAGACAAAGCTGCGTCCGATCCATCCGGCAATGTCCTGTGTCAGAAATTCCGTATAATCACTTACGTTTTCCGTTGTAAGGTTTTCTATCCGCATATCTCCTTCTCCTTTTTCATTCATAAATATAGTGAACGAACTAAGTGCAAACACTTAATTCGTTTACCATAATTCTGTCACATGGTTTTAATCGTCATTTTGTATTCCTCGTTAAGATAACGGTAGCATAGCTTTATCCTCTGCTTTTGTGAAGGATCTATTATAAGGGAGGTTCCCAAAACGGAAGCGCCGCTCCCCTTCTGGCCCTTTATCTCAAGGACTCCTCCGTCAAGCTTTGTTCCGAAAAGCTGCTTTATATCAAGCACTAAGCTGTCCTTTCCGGCGGATGCGGCCTCCTTTATAAGCCCCTTTACCAAAGCCTTCCGGGGCTTTATGCTTTCCACGCTGAAGGCTACCTCCCTTGTCCTTCCGTCCGCCATCTCAAAGATCACCGTCCCCGGGCCCTTCAGGGTAACGGTTGCAAGTCCGTTTGAGGGATCGATACGGTAAGAGGCTGTTTTTTTGTCGCACCGCACAGCCTTAACGGCAGCCCTTGTGGTGATCCTGCTTCCCTTAAGCACCGTCGCGGAAAGGAAACCCGCTCCCGAAGCGTCCACGGCCGCAAAGCTTATATAGAGCTTCTGTTTATCTGCCGTAAAGGTCTCAAGCGGAAGCGTATCCTCTGAGGACGCAAAGGTCTGTCCCTCCGAGGCCGGGACCCTGGTGACGCTCCCAGGATCACCCGATCCCTTTGAAGCTATGTTAGCCTCAACAAAAGCAAAGCAGCTGTCCGACACGGGAAGCACCGCCGCTGTGGTATTTTCAAGCCAGGTGGTTCCCGCTCTGCGCCTTACGGAAAGAGGGTTTAAGATCACCGAATACATACTGCGCACCTTAAGCTCCCCCGTACTGTCCGAAAGGGTGCCGGTATCAGAGATCACATAGCCCATTTTCTGCCCGTTACAGACATCCGTTCCCGTATAGATCATGGTATGCCCCGGAAAGTACAGAAGGGTCCCGGCAGGAAGCCTTTGAATGATCTCAAGCTTTTCCTGTGCGCTCTTTTCCTCCAGGCTTATCCTTCTTCCCGGGATCATCTGCTGCCAGCTGGTATTCCTGGGGATGCTTATGCCAAAGCAGCGGTATACATTTCTTGTATACAGTGAACAGTCCATGGAATCAAGCATGCCGCCCCAGCCATAGCGGTCTCCCAGGCTGTTGAAGGCCACTCTCAGAAGCTGTGCCTGAGTCAGCTTAAGAAAGCCTGTGCTCACCTCATAATGCTGCGAGATCAGTCCGATGCACCTGACATAGCTTCCGTTCTCATCCCTTACGGGCAGATAAACGACATGATTGTTCCAGGGACCCCTTTCCCCCATCGATTCAGGAATCTTATCCTCGGGAACGGTCTTGAGTATCGTCGCAAAGGTCAGCTTTATCTCGGAAAGCTCCGGCACCGATATGGAAGGCTCCAGCCTTATCTGGTTCTGCGTCACGACTATGAAATCCTCTTTTGAGGGATCGATCTTAAAGGCCTCCAGCCATTCGTCCTTACCGCTGCAGATCGCAATATCCCGGGCTGCCACCCAGCCGGTGCAGTTATCGCAGTAGCCCCAGTAATAATCACTTCCGAGGACCGTGGCCTTCTGGCGTATCACAAAGGGCTCCCCGACATTCAGCGCCGAATTTACCTTTTCATCATCGGAATCCGTCTTTGAATAACCGATATAGGCATCAACGGGAATATTGAGGACGGTCGTCCTTTTTACCGCTATCGCATACTGATTATCCCTGCTTTTGCCGGTATAACCGGTAGCCTCTATCGCGTCTGCTATTGCCCCGTAGTAGGCCGCCGGGTCCACAGCCTCCCCGTCCGCATATATGACCTCCTTTGTGGTGGTCGTGCCCGCGGCAAGGCTTTTCCTCAGGGCATCCGCATCATATGAGGAATTCAATGCCTCAAGGTCATTCATGTAAGTCCCCTCGGCCTCTGTCATTTCCCGGTTAAGCTTTTCTATCTCCTCCGTGGTGATCAGCTCCTCATTAACCGAAAGCCTTGAAGCAGTGTTTTTATCATACCAGTAGTCCGCATAACACATCTCCTGCGTTACGCCGTCTGCGGTCTCGACCTCATATGCCGCATCAACGGATACCATATCCGCTTCTTCATCGGAAACGGCCCTGTAGACCACCCCGTCATAAACCGACCCGCTCTCCTGCGGACCGGCTCCCGTTTTCCCTTCGTCCGACAGAACGGACACCCTATCGGAAGGGCTCTCCTGCGCCTCTGCCCCATAGACCTTAAGCCCGCCTGTATGCAGACCTTCTGCCGCAAGCAGGGTCAATGCAAGCAGCGCTCCCGAAATGATCGATCTTTTCATTCTTTATTTTCTCCTCCTTTATAACCGCGGGTATATACTCAGATGATACTTTTCAGTATATTACAGATATATCGGCAGAACAATTACTTATACTCGATAACGTAAATAACTGCCAGCCGCTAAAATGTATAACGAGTGAACGCAACGATACATAGATTTGAAAACGGCACCTAATTGTGTTCCTTGCCATCTCGCTCTGTACCAGATCGAACAGGTCTGGCTCTATGATATAGGGATGGCTGTCCTCGACAAAATAGCGCGGAACCTCCCCCTCGTTCTTCTTTTTCTTCTTCGTCAGATAGTCAACCGTGTAAACTTTTTGCAATAAAGCACAGCCTTTGTACTTTTCATTTTGGAGGATACTTTTGACAGTAGAACCGCTCCATGTGTCCTTCCCGCCGGGTGATTTTATGCCCTCCTCCGTCAGCTTTTTCGCTATGCTGTAGGCAGAATAGCCGTCAAGGAAAAGCTTGTAGATGTACCTCACGGTCTTCGCCTGTTCCTCGTTGATCACAAGGTTTCCGTTCTCTCCCCTCTCATAACCGAGGAACCGCCCGAAAGGTACCATGACCTTTCCATCCGAGAATCGTTTCCTGTGGCCCCATGTCACGTTCTCGCTTATGGATCTTGACTCCTCCTGAGCCAGTGAGGACATGATGGTTATAAGCAATTCCCCGCGCGAATCAAAGGTCCATATGTTCTCTTTTTCAAAGTAGCATTCCGTCCCATGTTCCTTTAATTTTCGGATGGTCGAGAGGCTGTCAACCGTGTTCCTTGCGAACCTCGAAACGCTCTTTGTCACGATCAGGTCGATCTTGCCGTCCAAGGCATCCTGCACCATATTTTTAAAGCCTGACCTGTGGTCTGTATTGCAGCCCGTAATACCTGAATCCGAATACATCCCGGCGAAATCCCAGCCCTCATGGTTCTTTATATAGTTGGTGTAGTAATCGATCTGCGCCTCATAGGAGCTTTGCTGCTCATCCTGCTCTGTTGATACCCTGGCATATGCCGCCACCTTCCTTGTTACCTCGCCGCCTATCGGTTCAGCCGTGTGGAGGCTCACCGTGGCGGGTATCTTCATAATCCGTCGTGCCATGTCTTCTTCCTCCCGTCCTTGAATGTATATTCCAGACCGCCGCCCGGCAGGGCTGTAATGCTGTCAATAGCCTCTGCAAAAGCGTCCTCGTCAAATTCTTCCGTTCCCATGATCCAAACCGATATCAGACGAAGGTTGCAGTCCGTATAATGTGCTGACGTGCATTCCGTCCTGACCCTGTGCTTGCCAAGGCAGCTCCAGTAAGAATACCTTTCCGTGCCCTGTTTCATGAACCGGTTCCCGCAGCATCCGCAGACCAGCTTCTCTTCAAAAATGGGTGTATTTGTGTTTTCATATCTGTTTGCGAGCAGTTTTAATGTCTCGTGATGCTTTACCGAACCGTCCTTCAGATGGAAGTCAAGGTTTCCGTTCTTCCCGACGATGATCTTCTCAACCACCTTATCGAAATATTCTTCGCTGAATTCCTTCTTTCCCATGACATGACAAAAGATTTCCCTGAACTCCCTGTCGAGATAGTTGACATTCTCACAATTAACCCCACCGGATGTCTTTGACCTGCACCGCCAGATGATGCCGCCCTCCGCACGGTCGCTCTTCTGTCTGCCATACCTTCGTCCGCACAAACCACAGAATATTTTTCCATCCATGCAGCGTTTCGGACGTATCATCGCGGGCTGCTTTTGCTTTTTCGGCTTTTTCGGAGGCTGCTTCCACAGCTTCTTTTCATCGCCGTAAAAATGGAATTCCAAATCTCCTCCGTCAAGGACGGTGATATTCCTGACCTCTTTAGAGAACCTGTCTGCGTCAAAACCCTCCGTTCCCATCATCTCCACTGTGATTTCTTCAAGCCTGTCTTCCCGGAGTGTCTTATTTTTGCACAATACTCCGGTAATCTTTTTGCAGGAGCAGAACCATCTGTAATGTTGTGGAATCGTCTTAGTACCGCTGCCCCGCAGGCACAAGCTCCGGGCAGTTGTTCACCGCACACGGGTGCTTTGCTTTCGTTGCCATAAATTTCCTCCGTTTCCCTAAAATTTAATTTGCATTTCATAAAATTTCGCTTGTAATGTCTGCTGTTTTGCTGTATATAATTCTGTATGCAGGAGTTTTCCTGCAAAAAGTGGTGAGGCCTACCATGAGTGGCAATTATAAAAGCAGTGAGGCCTACTGGGTTCCTCGGAATCAAAGTGGCAATTATAAGAGCGGTGAGTCCTACCGGGTGGCTCGTCCAACCAAAGTGGAGATTATTCTGGGCTGTGTCTTGGCACAGCCCATTTTTTTGGAGGTGTACCATGAAGCAGCCGCGTCTAAGCCTGTATACGATTGATTTGAAATACATCCGTAACCTTGCAAAGGTAGACGATAACGTCCTTTCCATTTCTCCGCAGGTCGGTAAGAGCACTCCCATGCTACACGGAAAATGGAGGCGATCCGAAACGCATATGCTTCAGCCGCGAAAAGCTCCATCACATGACGCTGAACGAGAAAGAAGTCCTGGACATGATCCATGCCAACAACGCAAGGCTTCTGGTCATTGATCCTATCCAGGCTTTCCTGCCGGAAAATACAAATATGGCAAACGTGACGAGCATGCGCAGGATACTGACGATGCTCGCCCATGTCGCATCTACCACAAATACAGCCATCGTCATCATAGGGCATCTTAATAAGAGCGAAGGCAAGAAAGCCGTCCACCGTGGCCTTGGCTCTGCCGACATAGCTGCCGCTGTCCGCTCCATCCTTCTCGTGTACATGGACAAAAACAACAATCGGTATGTGAAGGCCATCAAGAGCAATTTCAAAGGCGCTGACTATACCCCTATTTCACTGGTCATGAATGATATGGGAAAGGTGAATTTTGAAGAAGCGGACACCGCCTATGATGAGCCATCCGGCACGGCTCTGAAAATAGAAAAGGCCTCAGAAATAATCAAAGAAATGCTTTCTGGCGGTGCCAGACCCGCAGCCGAGATAATCGCATCCTACGAGGAACTTAAAATAAGCCCCAAGACCGCACGCCGAGCAAGAGCAAAGCTGGGTGCAGATACTTATACTCGTGACGGGATTACCGTCTGGGAGCTGCACTGATGGACAAATGGACAGATGGACAAGAAAAATCGAGACTTATCTGCTCCACTATGCCATTCCCCCATTTTTCCTCGACTTTCCTTACAACAAGATCCCTTTCAAGCTGCCATTTAAAAAGAAACTGTTATGCCCACGCAAAAAAACACCGCCGAAGCGGTGCCCTATGAATACTGCATAATGCTGAAACTTGAATGATAAAAACTCATTTTTTACATGTTAAGCTCTACAAGCAACTTTTCAATATCACTTAAATCTGGCAATGTTTCCGTATGTGCTTCGGCCTTAAGCCTTTCTTTTTCAAAGTATTTTTCCAGCTTATCGAGTAACACTTTCTTATCCCCACCCTTTAAGATATAGCCCTCCGGTCCTAAATCCAAAACCTTCATAACAGATTCACGATCCTGTTTTCCCGTGAGAAACATTACCGGTATATGCTTTAAGTGCGCTTTGCTTTTTAACATGGAAAAAAACTCTGGCCCGTCTATTTCTGGCATTTCATAATCTAATAGAATGAGATCTACTCTATTTTCATATAGCCACATCATTGCTTTTTCCCCGGAATCGACCGTAGTGATCCGATATATATCCTTCAAGATCTCATTAAGCATACTCAAATATACGATGTCATCATCCACGATAAGAATGTGGTGACGTTTTGCGGGTTTAATGTACCCCTTGATGCAGTCCTGCACGGTTACAAGCAGTGCGTCCATATCAAGAGGTCTTTGAAACCACTTGACTATGGCGCTTTTCGGAATAATCTCCGTCACCTTCATATAAATAGAAGCTTATCGCGATATAGGAAACCGCAAGCACAAGGAGCGAGATGTAAAATATGCGATATTTCCACAAATACTCCCCATAAAACGCAGCATTCATAAAGGTAAAGGAAAGCATGATGATCTCGATCACCGCCACCACAGAAAGCGCAAGAACGGAAATCTTCATCGAGGATTGATAGGCCCTCATCAGAGCATCCAGATCCCTCTGTCCGGCTTTCTTATAAAGACTCATCTCCTATACTCCTTGCATTTACTTCGGGCCCACAATAGTCCGCTGAAGCACATGATGCCGCCATAAGCCCCTCAAGATCCAGCACGATGATATTGCGATTATCAAGCTTGACAATTCCCACGGCAACATTCTGGTTAGCTTTCCCCATCATTTCATCAAACGGCATAATGTCCTCTGAAGATACATTTCTTATACCATTTACTTCCTGCACATGGAACGCCATCTGCTTATCGTGATGATTTGTAACGATTAAGACATCCTTTTTTTCCGAAGTCTGAAACTCTGTTTCCAATATTATTGAAAGTCCTATTACTGTGATAGGTATCTGCCGAGATATAAAAACACCTTCTACATATGGCTGAACATTTGGTACCCGTGTAGGAACCTGATACTGCCGGATCTCGCTGACCACACCGATATCTACCCCGTATCTGTTTTCACCTAATGTGAACTCCAGTAACTCGCGCTTCTCCTTTTTATCTGCCGGTGCTTTCTTTACTCCCTCACTTTTTCCCATGCTTCAACCTCATTTTTAC
>ODAI014178406.1_pt1 | contig 11056 bp, 10 predicted proteins | sample 1539321 | NCBI WGS metagenome assembly ODAI01 (sample SAMN02144231, study PRJEB22623) | gut metagenome | biome: sheep rumen | host: Ovis aries | place: New Zealand | reverse complement strand
TTTTCCAAAAATAAGCTTTTTGGCCGTAAACCCGAGAACTGGCTGTATTTTCATTTTGGATTATCTTATCATCTATAATACAATGAATTGGAACGTATTTCTATCTAAATGTCATTGGAACCGTCCCCTTGACACTTCCCTTGACACCTTTTGACGGCGAGGGCTTTAGCGATTATAATATAATAGAGACATCAGGAGCTGTAACGACTAAAGGAACATACGACGGCCTAGGAGGTGCCAGATGAATGTACAGGAATTGAAAAAAACAGCAAATCAGGTGAGGAAAAATATCATCACCGCCGTTTTTTATGCGAAAGCGGGTCATCCCGGGGGATCACTTTCAGCCGCCGAGATTTTTACATATCTTTACATGGAAGAAATGAACGTAGATCCCGCCAACCCGGGAGATCCCGACAGGGACAGATTCGTCCTCTCCAAGGGACACACCTGCCCCGGTCTTTACGGGATCATGGCGGAGAAGGGATACTTTGAGAGGGAGGAGCTCAAGACCTTCCGGCATGTGGGCGCCCGTCTGCAGGGTCACCCCTCCATGAACATGCTCCCCGGCATCGACATGAGCACCGGCTCTCTGGGACAGGGAATCTCGAGTGCAGTCGGAATGGCTGTGGCTGCCAAGGTGGCGGGAAAAGGTTACCGCACCTATACTCTGCTCGGCGACGGCGAGATCGAGGAAGGCCAGGTATGGGAAGCCGCCATGTTTGCCGGCGCGAAGAAGCTCGACAATCTCTGTGTGATCGTCGACAACAACAATCTGCAGATCGACGGACCGATCGATCAGGTCAATTCTCCCTATCCGATCGACAAGAAGTTTGAGGCATTCAATTTCCATGTCATCAACGTGGCGGACGGGCACGATTTTGACCAGCTGGCAGCGGCGTTTGCGGAAGCAAGAACCGTCAAAGGACAGCCGACCGCCATTATCTGCAAGACGATCAAGGGCAAGGACGTCTCCTTCATGGAGAACAACGCAGGATGGCACGGCAAGGCGCCGAATGAAGAGCAGTACAAGATCGCAATGGCGGATCTGGAAAGGATTGGTGAAACATTATGAGCGATGTGAAAAAGATTGCGACCCGTGAAGCTTACGGCAGCGCGCTGGTTGAACTGGGCGCCGAGATCCCCAATATGGTAGTGCTTGATGCGGACCTTGCAGGGTCGACCAAGACCGGCATGTTCCAGAAAGCTTATCCGGACAGATTCTTCAACTGCGGCATCGCAGAGGGCAACATGATGTCCATCGCGGCAGGACTTGCGGCAGCGGGCATGGTTCCTTTTGCAAGCTCTTTTGCCATGTTTGCGGTCGGCCGCGCCTATGAACAGATCCGCAATTCCATCGGCTATCCTCACCTGAATGTCAAGATCTGCGCCTCTCATGCCGGGATCAGCGTGGGCGAGGACGGCGCCTCCCACCAGTGCCTTGAGGATATTGAACTGATGCGCGGGCTTCCCGGCATGGTCGTCATGTGCCCCGCAGACTATGTGGAGGCCAAGGCATGTGTAAGAGCAGCCGTGGAGCACGACGGACCGGTCTACATCCGCTTCGGCCGTGCGGCAGTGCCGATCGTATTCGGCGATGACTATCAATTTGAGATCGGCAAGGGAAGTGTTCTTCGCGAAGGCAAGGATGTCAGTATTTTCACCAACGGCCTGTGCGTAGCCTCCGCGCTGGAAGCTGCCAAGATGCTGGAAAAAGACGGCATCGACGCTGAGGTCATCAATATCTGTACCGTCAAGCCTCTCGACGAGGACCTGGTCGTGAAGTCTGCAGCCAAGACCGGCAAAGTAGTGACCGCGGAAGAGCACAGCATTATCGGCGGACTCGGCAGCGCGGTTGCAGAGTGCCTCTCCGAGAAGTGCCCTACTAAGATGTACCGCATCGGCGTGCGCGATGTGTTCGGCGAGTCCGGACCCGCAGGTGAGCTGCTCCACAAATACCAGCTGGACGGCGAGGGTGTCTACAAGCAGGTCAAAGCATTTGTGGAGGGCTGCTGATCGTTGAAGGAACGAAGAATTTTGGGCAATGCGCTCCTCATCCTGACCGCCATGATCTGGGGCACGGCTTTCGTGTTCCAGCGAACCGGGATGGAGCGCATAGAGCCGATCACGTTCAACGCGGCGAGAATGGCACTGGCTGCAGCGGCGGTCGGCATGATCTCCGCGATCCCAACGGCAGCAGAGGCCAAGAACCTGTCCGGACGCAGCGCGGCGGAAATCAAGGCTTACCGGAAGAACACGGTGATCGGAGGCATCTGCTGCGGTTCTGTTCTGGCGGCGGCCAGTATTTTCCAGCAGATGGGCATCGTGTATACGACGGCCGGAAAAGCGGGATTTATCACGGCAATGTACATGCTCTTAGTTCCGGTGATCGGATTTGTTTTTCTGGGGAAAAGAAATTCGTGGATCGTGTGGCTGTCCGTACTGATCGGTGTCGCTGGGATGTATCTGCTGTGCATGACGGAGGGACTGCGCCTCACGAAAGGAGATACGCTCGTCTGCATCTGTGCCGTGCTGTTCAGCGTACACATTCTGTGCTGTGACCATTTTGTGCAGCTGGGCAATCCCATCCGGATCTCCGCCATTCAATTCGCGGCCTGTACGGTGATCTCCGCAGCGGCAGCGCTGGTGCTGGAACAGCCCAGCCTCGAAAAGATCGTCTCCGCGGCGGTCCCGATCCTTTACTGCGGACTGATTTCCGGCGGCGCCGGCTATACACTGCAGATCGTCGCGCAGAAATATACGGATCCGGCGATCGCATCACTTCTGATGAGCCTGGAATCAGTGTTTGCCGTGATCGCGGGAGCCCTCCTTCTGGGTGAGAGGATGCGGCCGCGGGAGCTCATGGGATGTGTGGTCATGTTTGTCGCAATTGTGCTGGTGCAGATTCGGGGCGAGTGAGGAGCTGCAGCAAACGGATCAGGTCCGAAAGATCAGGCAGTTGACGGCTGAGGCTGACAAAGAGGTGCAGCTCTAAACTTGAGGTTTCTCTGTTTTGTCCATATTTCTTGTGGAAACATCCATGGTTGAGCAAAACAGTGTGATGGTATAGTAAGAATAATTGAAATGCTATTTACGTATCATAAAGGAGACACGAAAATGAGAATTGCACTGATCAATGAAAACAGCCAGGCAGCTAAGAACGGGATCATAGAGAAGGCCCTCCGCAAAGTTGTGGAGCCCATGGGATTTGAAGTCAAGAACTACGGCATGTACGCGGCGGATGACGAGGCACAGCTCACATATGTGCAGAACGGCATCCTTGCAGCTACCCTGCTCAATGCAGGCGCATGCGATTATGTCATCACCGGATGCGGCACCGGCGAGGGCGCTATGCTGGCGCTCAACAGCTTCCCCGGTGTGATCTGCGGCCATGTGGCAACACCTCTGGATGCCTACACATTTGCACAGATCAACGACGGCAATGCGATCTCCCTTCCTTTCGCACTCGGATTTGGCTGGGGCGGAGACCTGAACCTTGAGTATATCTTCGAGAAGCTCTTCTGCGAGCCCTCCGGCGGCGGATATCCCAAGGAGAGAGCTGTTCCGGAGCAGAGAAATAAGAAGATCCTCGACCAGGTCAAGCTTGTCACTTACAAGACGATGGAAGAGATCCTTCCTGCACTGGACCAGGAGCTCGTCAAGGGCGCGTTTGCAGGCAAGAACTTCAAGGAATACTTCTTCGCAGATGCGACGAATGAGAGCCTGAAGGCGGTTGTAAAGGATATTATCGGCTGATGCAGTGATGACCAGGGCGGCCGCGCTAAGAAATTCTTAGTGCGGCGCCTTTTTTATTGGAACGCTCCTTGAGCCCGAGGTTCACTTTTTCCTAAACCTGAGGTACAAGCTGCAGGTTACGGTTGACTAATCAGCATAGCTTGTGATAGCCATAATGAATGTGATAGTCATAATGAAGAAGATAGAATAAGAAATGGTACAAGCTATGGACTTTTTATTTGTGATCAACAGCGCGGCACTGGGAGTCGGACTTGCAATGGATGCATTCTCTGTATCGTTGGCAAACGGACTTCACGAACCGCAGATGAGAAGAGGAAGAATCTGCGCGATCGCGGGCGTCTATGCCTTTTTTCAGTTCATCATGCCGATAATCGGCTGGGTGTGTGTGCACACGATCGTAGAGGCGTTTTCAGCGTTCGAGAAACTGATTCCCTGGATCGCCCTGCTCCTTCTTCTGTATATCGGCGGGAAGATGCTGCTGGAAGGATGGAACGACCGGAACAGCTCCGACGAAGAGCTCTCGCATGACACCGCATCGAGGAAAGATCTGCTGGTGCAGGGAATTGCCACATCGATCGACGCACTGTCTGTCGGATTTGCCATCGCGGAATACAATGCGGTCATGGCACTTAGTGCGGGACTGATCATCGCAGCCGTCACTTTTGTGATCTGTGTCGGCGGGCTTCTGATCGGCAGGAAGGCAGGAACAAAACTGTCGTGGAAGGCTTCGGTCCTGGGCGGCTGTATTTTGATCGCGATCGGAATTGAGATCTTTATAAAGGGCGTGATCGGATAGACACAGACTTCGGCGAAGCGGCATGACAAAGGGTGTCGACGCCGATGTCGTCGACGTTGTGACAGAGGGAATGATTCATGGACAAAGGTGCGATTTTTGATGTGGACGGGACACTGATCGACTCCATGCCCATTTGGGAAGATGCCTCAGCGAGATGGCTCAGGGAGATCGGCGTGAAGGCGAAGGAGAAGCTGGGTGAAGTCATGTTCAGGATGAGCCTGGACGAGGGCGCAGAGTATTTGAAAGAGGAGTATCGCCTCAGAGAGTCGGAAAGAGAGATCAAAGACGGCATACTTGGCGTGATCTGCAGTTTCTACGAAAAAGAAGTGCAGGCCAAACCCGGAGCGGCTGACTTTCTGGAAAAGATGGCCGCGCGGGGGATCCCCATGTATCTGGCGACGTCCAGCGGCCGCGAGCAAGTCAAAGCGGCGCTGGAAAGGCTCGGGCTTTATCGCTATTTTGACGGAATGATCACTTGTGAAGAAGCCGGAGCGAGTAAGCGTGAACCGCGGATCTTCCTGATGACGGCGCAGCAGATGGGCATCACGCCTAAGGACATTTTCGTGTTTGAAGACGTCATTCACGCCGTGCGGTCGGCCAACCGCGCGGGATGCGTGTCGGTCGGCCTCTACGATGCGGCGAGCGACGCTGACAACGCGGCGATGCGCGCAGAGAGCAGCATCTATCTGCACTCGCTGGAGAATTGGGCGCTGTTCGAGACGAGAGCAGGGCTGTGATCATCCAAGATATTATGAGGAAATATTATGAGAAAAGAGACCCTACTTGCGGGTCTCTTTTTTCTGCGCTGACAGAAGGTGATCCAGATAGACGGATTTGAACTGCTTGCTGGCCAGGGCCTGCTTGAGCGGCGGAAGCTTCAAAATGGTGCCGAAGACAGCTGCCATGGCTCTGTGGTTCGCGAAGGCCTGATTGTCAAAAATCAGATTCTGCAGGGTTCCTTTCTCAATGGCCTGTAGGACGAAACGGTGTGTGCTGTTGACAGGCGTGATCACCTCGATCGGACGGCGTGACACAGGGAAATTTTCCCTGTAATATAAATACAATAACAAAAATCTGATCAGAAACAGGGAACAAATCTAATGAAAGTATTCCAGTATATCTTTTTATCCATATGCGCGATGGCGGAAGCGGCGCTGCTCATATTCGGTATTTTGAGTCTGGTCATTTTTATACTCGATCCGGATCCGGATGTACCGATCGCAATGGTGGCGGCGGTCACCGCCTGCGCCATGGTCCTGCTCGGCATAACGGTCAGCAGCTTCATAAAGGCAGCAAAAGACAGAGAGCACCCGATTCTTTACGGCTTTTTGTTCAAGGGGCCGGTGCTGATCTTTACCCTCGGGATCATCTGGTTTGCCTTGGGCATACCGGAAGCGGGTTGGATCGCTGTGATCCCCTCAGTCCTTCTGGGAGCGCTTATTCTCTGCATCCCCAAATTGAAGGAGAATGACAAGAAACTGCAGGCCGCACAGAATGTCCGGTCCATGACGGAGTTTACCGGGGAGAAAGCAGAATGGGCCTGGGAGGACGCCGCGGCTGAGTATCGGCGAATTTATAAACGCAGTCTTGATAACCGTATTGATAATCAGGAGCTTCATGATCAGCTGCTTAAGGCGAAAGAGGCCGGAAAGGAGTTCTCGGACGAGGAGAACGAGAAGATCTACGCCTACGCGGGAACGCCGACCGCATTTTTTCTCGGTTGGCTGATCAGAAACGATCTGGTCAGCGACAGCTTTCGTGAGGCTTTTGGCCCTGAAAGCATTCAGTCCGTGCGGGACAAGAACCTGACACCCGTGGAGTTTTATGCCGGATTCATGGACTATGTCCTTTCGAGAGACGACATCGCGCCTGAGATCCTGCCTTTCGTAGATCTGTATTACCGTGACGGGTCAAAGGAGATGGCATTTAGTCACAGGATGCCGAGATATTTCTTTGATTACTACAAGGCAGTCTGCAGCAGTTTCGATGTTCCGCGTTACTATTGCGTGGATTTCACCTGGGAGAGTTTCGATCGGCTCTCGCAAATCCTGGACAAGCGGCTCTATGAATTCCGGCGGAGCGGCTTCGATGAGGACAGCCTGGAAGATTTGGGAGAGCGGCTGGGGGCGCAGTATTTTGACACGACTGCCGAGTTGTACATGGAACCGGGCACGCCTTATGCGTATATAAAAAAGTGTTCAGCCTCGTTCACAGACATGAGCGAGGGGCTGCGGCATGAGATCGCCGAGTTCCTGATCGAATACTGCGACGAGGAGCTGCCTGAGGAGCCTACAGCAGAGTGGGTGCTGCGGCATCTGGCGCCGTGCAAAGTGGTGGTGTTCAAGCCGGAGGCACAGATGTCTGCTGATGCGGTGCCTGCTTACGTGGTGCTCGGCGAGAGTGATTGGGATCCGGAACACGGGATTTCTTTTACGGTGATCGGAGATCATGCAGTGGCTTTCGGAGGATATGGGGACGCTGAGCCTCCTTATAAAGAAGAACTGCAGTGGAGATACAGGATCCTTGAAGACGCAGCGCAGGGAAATGTTTGCGCAGCGGAAGTGATCCCCGCGCGCTTCGGCGGAAAACGGGACTCTGCAGACAATCAGGTCACGATCCCCAAAGCGGCGGCGGAGCGCAAACAGCAGTATGAGGATCTTATTGAGGCGCTCTATGTTTTGAAATTGGCAGAACACTACGACTGTAAGATCACATATCATGAGGGCAGGCCGAATTACCTGTTTCTGGAGGCGACGTCCGGTGACCGGAGGACCTTCGCGGATTCGATCGCGCTGGGATGATATGCTGAAATAATAAAATAGGAATAGTGTATCAGGAGCAGTTTATTATGAAAAAACAGATTGGAAGGAAAGTGCTGTCACTTATGCTTGGATTGACTTTGACATTATCCTTAGCCGGATGTGCTGCGAAATCTTCCGGAACCGGAGCGGATCAGGCGAGTGAAAGCGACACGGCTCAGGCTGCTGCAGGCGGCGCACAGGCGGACGATACCGCCCAGGCCGCGGCAAGTGAAGCACCGGCAGAGGACGCGGAGAAAGATGACGCAGAGATCCGCAAACTCATCTCCGAAATGACGACGGAGGAGAAACTGGCGCAGATGATGATCGTTGCCTTCAGGTCCGATGTGGCCAACACAGATACAGCGACCGAGATTGACGCGGATTACGCGGACCTGATCAGGAAACATGATTTTGGCGGGATCATCCTGTTTGCCGGCAACATTACAGACCCCGCGCAGACAGTGACCTTTATCCGCAGCTGTCAGGATGCGGCTATGAGTTCCGCACACGGCATCCCCATGTTTATCTGTGTCGACCAGGAGGGAGGTGCCGTAAACCGCGTCGGTTTCGGAACGACCTGCTCCGGAAATATGGCCCTTGCGGCGACCGGAGATACGGCTCTTGCTCAGGAAAGCGCCCGGATGATGGGTGATGAGATCCGGGCACTCGGCTTTAACATGGATTTTGCGCCGGTCTCAGATGTCAACAGCAACCCTGCCAACCCGGTCATAGGTGTGCGCTCCTTCTCCGACGATCCGCAGATCGTTGCGGATTACGTCACCTCCTTTATCAAAGGACTTGACGAAGCCAGGATTTCTGCGGCTCTCAAGCATTTTCCCGGTCACGGCAATGTGGGAGAGGACAGCCACACCCATCTGCCTTGTTCGGATTTTGACTTCGAGGAGATCAGAAATTGCGACCTCATTCCCTTCCAGGCGGGTATTGATGCGGGAGCGGACATGATCATGACTGCGCACATCCAGTTCCCTAAGATCGAGAAGGAGACTTACGTTTCCATCAAGGACGGAGAGGAAGTAGGCCTCCCGGCGACGCTGTCCCGCACGATCATCACCGGCCTTCTGCGTGAACAGATGGGCTATGACGGAATTGTGATCACGGACTCGATGGAGATGGACGCGATCGCGGCGCACTTCGACCCGATCGATGCGGCGGTCCTGGCGATCAATGCAGGAGACGATATTTTGCTGTGCCCGGCGGACCTGTATAAGAGTCAGGACACAAATACTTTTGAGTCTTTTGAAGCCTATCTGGCTGCACTGGCGGCGAGAGTGGAAGCGGGAGATATCAAAGAGGAAGAGCTGGACGATTCGGTCTACAGGATTTTGAGCCTCAAGAAGGAAAAGGGAATTGTGAAAGATGCTGCACAGGTTTCTGTGGATGAGCAGATCGCACAGGCGGAGGCTTCGGTAGGCACTGCGGCCAACCACGCAAGAGAGTGGGAGATCGCGCAGGCGGGCATGACGCTTCTCAAGAACGAGGGACATGCGCTCCCGCTGGATGAAGGTGCGTCCGCACTCATTCTGTACCCGAGTGAGACCAGGCAGCCTTCCGTCGAGTACGCGGTCAGCCGGCTGGGTAAAGAGGGGCTTTTGGATCCTTCCAAAGTAACATCGATCTGCTATGCGGACCTCGCCGCGGATGATGAGGAGCTTGCGGGCGCTTTGGAACAGAGCGAGAAACTCATCGTGCTCTCACAGGCTGCCGTCAGAAACGAAACGGTTGCCGGGGCGATCGAGAAGTTCCATGACGACGGCAGGCAGGTGGTGCTCTTGTGCCTGAACCTGCCCTACGATGCGGCCTGCTATGAGGAAGCGGATGCGGTGCTCTGCGCGTATCAGCCCTACGGCAGTGCGCACGATGAAGAAGGAAACGGGCCTTTCAACCTGAATGTGGCGGTCGCGCTCTGCACGGCTTATAACGAGTCGGTACCTTCCGGGACGCTGCCTGTCAATGTGCCGAAGGTCACGGTGAGTGACGGAGAGGTTTCCTTCCGGGATGAACTGCTCTACGAGAGGGGATTCGGACTGGAGCTCTGGGGAGACTGACGGGGTGTCACGGGGACGGTTCTACTGACAACTTTTCAAAAAGTTGTCAGTAGAACCGTCCCCGTGTCACTAATTTAAAGGATCTCTTCTATATCAGCATCAGAAAGCGTCTTAATGCCATTTCCCTTCAGCACCGTCTCTGCCTCATCAATGTCATCCACCCTGAGAACAACATATGCAGACCCCGCGACAGCCGCAGTAAAAGCGTAAACATATTCAATATTGACGCCCGTTTCCTGAATGATCTTAAGGATCTCTTTGAGGGCGCCCGCCTTGTCGCTCATCTTGGCAGCGATGACCCTGGTCTCCTTGACGACCGTGTCACCGGACAGGACCTCTTTGGTCTTCTCGATATCGGAGACGATGACCCGGAGAATGCCGAAGTCCTTGGTGTCCGCGACGGAGAGCGCGCGGAGATTGACGCCGGCGTCGGAGATCGCGCTTACGGCTTTGTAAAGAGTTCCGGGTGTATTTTCAAGAAATGCGGATAACTGTGTGATTGCCATTGTTTTATCCTCCTTAGACAGTTTTTATAACTCAGCACCACGTAATGATCGTCAGAACAGGAACAAAGGGCCTGTTTTAGTCATGCAGCTTGCGCTTGTCGATGACGCGCACAGCCTTGCCTTCGGATCTCGTGATGGTCTTGGGCGCCACCAGGTGGATCTTGGGGCCGATTCCCAGCATGGAACGCATTGCGCCGTTCAGCGACTTTTCAAGCGCCTGGACGTCCGCGATCTTATCGGAGAACTGCTCGGGAGAGAACTCGATATAGATGTCGAAGGTATCCGTGTTGTTGGCGCGGTCCACGACGATCTGGTAGTTGGGCGTATAGCCTTCCTTTAGCAGCACAGCTTCGATCTGGCTCGGGAATACGTTGACGCCGCGGATGATCATCATGTCGTCGCTTCTGCCAAGAGGCTTGGTCATCTTGACGTGGGTGCGGCCGCAGGAGCATTTCTTTCTGGAAAGGATGCAGATATCCTTGGTGCGGTAGCGGAGCAGCGGGAATCCCTCTTTGTCCAGGGAAGTGAAGACGAGCTCGCCCTTGCTGCCCTCGGGAAGCACTTCGCCGGTCTTGGGATCGATGATTTCGTCGTAGAAGTGGTCCTCGTTGATGTGCATGCCGGTCTGCTCTTCGCACTCGAAGGAGACGCCTGGACCGGAGGTCTCGGTGAGGCCGTAAATGTCATATGCTTTGATTCCCAGGCTCTTTTCGATGCCCCGGCGCATTTCTTCGGTCCAGGGCTCAGCGCCGAAGATACCGGCTTTGAGCTTGTTGTCCTCGGGCTTGTAGCCGCGCTCCGCGAGGGACTCTCCGATATAAGCGGCATAGGAAGGCGTGCAGCACAGAATGGTCGCGTTCAGGTCCATCATGACCTGGATCTGGCGGTCCGTGTTGCCGGAGGACATGGGCAGAGTCAGGCAGCCGACCTTGTGAGAGCCGCCGTTCAGTCCGGAGCCGCCGGTGAAGAGGCCATAGCCGTAACTGACCTGGACCACATCTTCGTTTGTTCCGCCTGCAGCGACGATCGCTCTTGCGCAGCACTCTTCCCACAGATCGATGTCATGCTGCGTATAGAACGCCACAACGCGTCTTCCGGTCGTTCCGGAAGTGGAATGAATACGGACGCAGTTAC
>ODAI012771053.1_pt1 | contig 11056 bp, 11 predicted proteins | sample 1539321 | NCBI WGS metagenome assembly ODAI01 (sample SAMN02144231, study PRJEB22623) | gut metagenome | biome: sheep rumen | host: Ovis aries | place: New Zealand | reverse complement strand
CGTCGACCCTGACGTTGAAGGCATCCTGCCTACCCTCGACAACTCCCGCGAAGGCACGAAGCAGGTTCACGCCGTGTATGACCTCAGCGGCCGCAAACTCCCTTCACTTCAGGGGAGCATGAAGAAAGGCATCTACATCCTGCGTACCACCGATGCCGCTGGCAACCAGCAGGCCAGAAAGGTGATCATCCCTTAAAATGAGGGGCACTTAGCACTAACCAACTATGGGTTTTCCTTAGGAAACAAAATTCTTGAGTCCACTTGAAACAGAGTAAATACTGACTTTTTCAAGTGGACTCAGTAATAGTTAAAGGAACAATTCAGGATGTCACTGCACTTTGAAGCAAGTAGTTATCAATGGCTTGTGGGAAGTTTTTTAGCGGATTATTTCACTTTACTTCCATAAAAGTTGTTTGATGTGAAAACTTTTTGTATCTTTGCCCAATAAAACTCGAGGATATGACAGAAACAATTCCACAGACTCAATTTGCGACACTGGCCATAGGTGCAACAGCACAGCGTATGGGCATTACGGCAACAGAGTTGTTCAACCGACTGAAGCACCACGATTTGGTACGCCGGCTGCTTTTCGATTGTTACGACACGTTGCATGCTGAGAGCATTGATGGCGTAGTGTGGAACGTGCAAGAAGCCTTGAAGAATTGGGATGCTAAAGAGAAAGGAGGTCAACAATGAGAGACCAAGTACTTTGGCGAAAGACCGGACGTATTGCCGTTTTGCTAGCAGAACGCCTTAACATTGACATCGAGCGTGCCCTCGACCTTCTCTACAACTCGCGAACATACGACCTGCTTGCCAACCCCGACAGTGGACTACAACTCCAAAGCGACGCCTACATACTTAACGACCTACTGCGAGAATTGGATGTGTAGTGCCTCTCTATTAATAATGAAAAAGAGTAACACTAAAACAGATATGTCAATGGTATAATATAACAGGACACTCTTTATTGCCCAGTATCTTCTGGTGGCATGATATAATAATCAAGGATTGAGATTTGCACCTGTCCGTCCTCCAACTGAAATCCATAAATCTCAGCCAATGCCACATCATCATAATAGTCATTCCATCTTTCAAAAGCTTCTTGTGGTGAAACCCTTCCGATGAAGGGCATCTCACAAAAAGACTTAAGCACCTCGTCAAATTCTATGCCATAACCATTGCTCATAGCAACATAGTCATCATCGGCTGCACTATACAGAATCATCACAACCACCTGATTTCTCCTTACGGCAGCTCGTACCTCAAGAAGGAAATCGCCTCTTTGTTCTTCTAATTGCTCTGATATTCTCATAACCTAAACTCATTCATGTTGCAAAAATACAAATAATCACTTATTTATTGGCATGCAGAATAGAAAAATGCAACTTCTTGCAAATAATTCTTTCGACTCTTACCTTAAAATCAATAAAATTGAGTATATTTGCAAACGGATTCCGCTTCGTGTGGTTTCTAGACACATAGTAGAAACGAAAAAATAAAAGCGTATGGCAACATAACAGACATAAGGACATAAGACTGCGCTCGACCTCTGGTCGCTTTGCACAGCAAAGAACGTCCACTTTTGATTCTTGTTTTCCGACAATTGGGGAATTGAACGAAAATGTAGCAAGAACTGAAGTGGATTGGTTATGTTGAAGGCATTATCATAACGTGAATTCGTCGAACTCACGTTATTTATTTTCCTCTACAATTGATGATTTACTTTTAACTAAGAAAATTGGTAATCTTAAGCCTGTAAAATGTTTGTCAATGCCTATTAGAAGATCCTTGTTGTTATAAATAACTACACTCGGCATCTTTGGTTCAATTAAGTTTGGTTCGTTTGGTTTTACGCCATAAACCATAGCCGGTGCTTGGCCGGAAGAATCTTGCTCGCCTTTCAGCCAAAACTTATTTCCCCCATTAAAATCACAAGCTTCTCCACAACTACCTTTTTGCCATGATTGATATCCTATTCTTTGGCAATTTGGTGCGGGTGCAATTATTTCACTTCTCATGATAGCACAACAGTTAACGAGTTCCCTCCATTGCTCCTCAGTAGGAATAGGATAATTTAATGCTTCTGAGTAGTTGACATTCAAGTATCCATTATATTTAAATAAAGGATGTTTTGACCAAAGGGTTCCACTTGGCAACCCCAAGTCAACATATTCTACGCCATCTATACTAACAACCTTATTTGTATCAAGCAAAGCCTGATGGTAGCCTTGAAGATAAGCTTCTCTAATCTGCTTGGTTATCGATGCGACCTGCATTTCAGCATATTTCGCAGCATTTTCTTCTTTCGTCATAATTCTTACTTCCTTATGTTGTCATAAACCGAATTGAAAACACGTTGATTGATGAAGTTCTGGAATTCAGGATTGTCAAGATAGTTGCGAGTAAACTCCGTATTCTCATTCAGCATTCTCACGGCAATCATCATCATAGACCTGTTAAATTGCTGCAGTGCCGTTTCGCGATTGCTGTTCTGCACAGCATTCACGAATGCCTCATCCGCTTCCAGTCGACTTGGCAGTTCGTCGATTTGCTCTCTGACCCTGTCTCTATTCAACCAGTTGATGCCATTGAACTCGTCAATAATGTCACTGAGCCTGACCAGCTCCGGCTCGGCAGCCCCTCTTGGTTGCCCTACAGGAATGGGTTCAATCTCAGCATCTTCATTTTGCAGTTCAATTTGCAGTTCCTCACCCTTTACAAGCCGGTACTGGTCGAAATCGACAGCTTGCAACAGTCCTTCTGTGAAATCCTCGCCACGAAGTATCGGAAGCTTGTGAACGAGCAACATGTAATACGTGTTCAACTTTTCCCATTCCACACTTCTAAAGGGCATGACAGCAGCGATAAACGGATAGCTGCGCAGGAATGACTTTATGCTGCTTTTGCATCGCACCTGCGTATCTCCATCGAGCGAGTTAAATCTGTCAACCGACTGATTGATGATTGGGTCGATTTCTTCACGCGGTGCGCTTGACCAATATTTCTCGTTCAGCAGTTCGACATCATTTTCAGTATAGATATTAGCCTCTTCTATCACTGCGATGAGGTCGTTGAGCCTATTTGGGTCGGTCTCCCTCGAAAGTATGGTTGTCTTGTAATACCTTTGGAAGGCCTCTTCAATCGATTCGGCATCGTTCACGAAGTCAAGAACAAACGTGTCTCGCTTCTTCGGATGACAGCGGTTCAGGCGCGACAGCGTCTGGACAGCCTTCACGTCGGTCAGAATTTTGTCAACATACATCGTGTGCAACAATGGCTGGTCGTAGCCCGTTTGGAATTTGTCGGCAACAACGAGAATGCGATATGGGTCATTCTCCATGTTGTCTTCAATTTCCGAGGAAGGGAACCCATTGATGTCAGCCTCGGTCACTTGCCTGCCGTCAACCTCCTTTGAGCCTGAGAAAGCCACGATGGCTTTATACGGACTGTTGCGCTCTTCCAACAATCGGCTGATTTCAAAGTAGAACTGAATGGCTCGCATGATGCTGCTTGTCACTACCATGGCTCGTGCCTGCCCACCTATTTTTCCCTTGCCAATTACCTGCGTATGGAAATGTTCCACGATGACTGCCGACTTCTGCTGAATGGTTTCCGGCTGTCCCTCAACAAAGGCACGCAGTTTCTTATTTGCCTGCTTCACATCAAACTCAGGGTCGTCCTCTATACTCTTCACCAGCCTGTAGTAGCTGTTGTAGGGAGTATAGTTTTTCAGGACGTCCATGATGAAACCTTCCTCGATGGCTTGCTTCATGGTGTACTCATGAAATGGGCGATGCCCAGTTTCACCATCAGGCTGTTGGAAGGGTGTGCCGAACATCTGAAGGGTTTTGTTCTTGGGTGTGGCCGTGAAGGCATAGTAGTTGGCATTCCTCACCATCTTTCTGCCTTCAATCACCTGGTTGATGATGTCCTCATACTCCAACTGTTCCTCAACGCCCTGCTCTGCAGCCATGCTGGAAGGCTCCTCGTAAGGCTCATAGGCAAAATGGCCGGTCACCACCTTCGCCTGTCTTGGGGCGTTGCCGCTGAGTGCAATATTCATCTTGGCCGAGAGCGACCCGTTCTGACTGCTGTGAGCTTCATCAATGATGATTGCGAAACGCTTATGCTTCAGTTCGCTGCCCACGGCATCAAGGATGTACGGAAACTTATGAACGATTGTGATGATGATTTTCTTTCCGCTTTCCAGGTGCTGGCGCAGTTCGTCAGCGCTCTCAGCATGCGCCACAATGTTTGACAGGCGTTTGAACGCAATAATGTTGTCGCGAATCTGGCCATCGAGGTTCACACGATCGGTCACGACAATCACACTGTCGATCAACGGTTGTGTTCCATCGAGCAACCCTACAAGCTGGTAGGCCAGCCACGTTATTGAGTTCGACTTGCCACTACCTGCTGAATGTTGAATCAAGAAACGCTGTCCTACGCCTTGTTCCTTAGTTTGCCTCAGTAGGCTGCGCACACAGTCGAGCTGATGGTAGCGCGGCCAGACCACGGAAGTTTTTGTCACTTCCTTGTGTCTGCCCGTGGTCCTATCCTTCTCGCGGACTTTCTTCACAACCACCTGGGCATAGTTCTCGATGATGTCCGAAAGCGACTCTTTCTTTAAGATGTCCTCCCAAAGGTAAGACGTGCGCACGCCATTAGGATTGATAGGATTGCCAGCTCCGCCGTTCACGCCCTTGTTGAAGGGAAGGAACCACGAAGCCTTTCCGCAGAGCCACGTGCACATTTTGATGTTGTCGTCGTCAACGGCGAAGTGCACGGCGCAACGCTTCGGAGCCAGCAGCGGGTCGCGGGGGTCGCGGTCGGTTTGATATTGCTTCACGGCGTTTTCCACCGTCTGCCCCGTATAGTGGTTCTTCAGTTCCAACGTCATCACGGGCAAACCGTTCAGCGACACCATCACGTCGATGCTGTTAGCGTTTTCCTTACTGTAGAACAGCTGACGTGTCACTGTGAAGATGTTCTTCTTGTATAGCTCCTGCGCAGTGGGATTCAACTCCGAAGGCAGCGGATAGTACATGTCGAACAGCTCCGAAATGAAACGGAAGCCCTTGCGCAGCACATCCGTCACGCCACGGTTCGCCAGCTGCTTGGCAAGCTCTGTGAAAAACTTTCGTTCGCTCACTTCGCTGGCAAAGCAAGCGGTGTTCTCCACCTTTTGCTTCTGGGTGGAGAGCAAGAAACGCTTCACGCGCTCGGGGTCGAGTGCGTAGTTCTTGTTATAGTCGTTTGAAACGCCCTCCTCATATCCGTGCCGGTCGCGCAAGCAGCTGACGAGGATGGTTTCCAATTGCTTCTCACTGGTGTTCGTTGGCATAATTTTCTATTTTTAGAATAAATCTAACATCGAATCAACAACAATATTGGTTGCCTCTGATTCGTTGCCATTATAAAGGTACTTGATCATGAGTTTTCTTTTTTCGGATTCATATAGTCCCATTTTCTTTATCACTTTAGATAATTGATACAGAACATTTGGATTCTCCCTCCAATCTAATTCACATGTAGCAATTTCAAATAATGCTTCGGCATGATACAATAAGAGATTTCTATCGGAAGGATAACACTCTCTCACAATATACCCAGCCAAATTATCTGCATGCTTTTCAATTATGCCCCACAAGTTTCTTTCTTTCAATACTCTCTGTGTAATAGCGATCCATGCTACACTTGTTGTAACTTTAGATAATCCTGATAAGAGTTCAACAACATTCTGACAGAAACACACTTCAGGGTCTGTGACACTTTTTGCAAATAATCTCATAATTTTTCCTTTCTTAAATTGGTGAATATTTCAAAAACTTTATGTAAAGCCTCGTCTTCTGATCGACAAGAACTAATATAATATCTACTAGGAGCAAAAAAATATAACGAATGGATAATTGAAGAAACAAAAAATTTATATGCCATTTCAGGACCTAAATCAATATAAACCTTCTTCAAACCATTAAGTTTGACATCTACTAAATTGCAGAACCATTCATCTGCTATTTGCTGACGATTGGAGAATGGCCATGTAGGTATCTTTCCTTTCACTTTAACATTGATAGGATGTAAGTAAGAAGTTCCTTTCATGTCAATAGACAACAACAACTTGCAGGCTAACTCAATATATTTGGGCATCCTTTCTGAAGGATTTGGTTCTTGTCTTGCAGCAATGACAGCGGAACGCAAAGGTTCTTTGTTTAAACAGCTATTAATTGTATTAACATCGCTTTGGGGGCCTATTCCAAAAAGAAGGCTGACAATTCGAAAGAATGTCGATATGTTATCGTCTTCTATATCCCTTATCTTTTTTCTGTCATAAATAGACAGATTGTCATATCTCGAAACCAACGATACATATGGATATGAAGACAGCTTAAACATATCTTGCGTTGAATGAATCCCGTTATTCAAGAGATGCTCGTATTCGTATTTGTCTATCTTTGATAGTTCCATATTTGATGCTCAATTTCAAACTGTTTAATATAATAAGCCAGCAATGAGTCGCTATTTGCCTTTAGATTTAACTAAAAAGACTGGCATCTTCCATCCCATAAATGAAGAGGTGATATAACCACCTATACCATTGCCCCAAACACATCGTCTATCATCTCCGAGCGGTTGTTCATCTTTTAGCCAATATTGGAATGTGCCGTAATTAACCATTTCCCCAGCTTTTTCAATGAAAGTATTATAAAACCTTATGTAACGACCACTCCTTCCCAAATAACAAAATGAATCCTTAGAAGGAATATACTCGCAACAGCCTAACAACTCTTTAAATTGTTCTTCCGTTGGAATATTTAATTCAGATGCTTCATTGTAGGTTAAATACTTGGGACGACCATCTTCATCTAAGAGAAAACCATTTGACCACAGCGTTCCGCTTGGCAAACCTAAGTCGACATATTCCACACCATCGTTTTCTTCTTCGAGAGCAGCAGGCTCTTGGGCAGCCAAACCAGCCTCGTAGCCTTCCTTATAACCTGAAGCATATGCTTCTTCAATTGCAGCAGTGATAGCGTTAAGAGCCTTTCCTTCTGCGTATTCTTTTGCTTTGTCGTCGATATTCATATTTTAATGATTTAATTATTATACTTTTACTTGTCCTGTCACGCAGTCGGAGATGAGCCGTTGCTTGTATTCCTTCATATTGTCTATCTCTGCCTGAAGCTCCGAAACGAGCGTGTCTATCTTCTTGCACTTCTCATCGATGTAGGCTACGATGGCGCGTTGCTCATCGACTGATGGAAGAAAGAAAGGAATACTTTTAAGAGCGTTAGGATTCAAATCCCATTGACCTACTCGAATTCCCTTTGAAAACTGAGTAAAGAAAGGAATATATGCAATACTCCTTATCGCTCTACTGAAGAAATCCTTATTTACACCTTGCAATTTACATGTATAATAAGCGGGGCTTACAATTCCACAAAAATCGGAAACCGCATATGAACCTTGCCATGCTTTCATTTTGTTTATCGCAAAATCTCCTTTTTCTATATACTTGTAACCGCTTAAATCTTCAGGTACGAAATTATGGTTTTCTTCTTTGTCATCCTTGTCGCGTTCTATAACGCCCTGTTCACGAGTGACAGAAAGCAATTGTGCGTCCCCATGTCCTTTTTCTGAAAATAGTTTTAAGAACGAACGTAATTGCTTCATTTCCCAATGTTCAGGTATCATGCCAATCCATGAGATGCCGCTGTCTTTCATTTTTGCATCGGGGTTCAAGCCTTTCGTGACGGCATCGGCGATGGTTTTTTGTTTCAGTTCTTGAAGAAGTTGTATCTCTTTCTCCTTCTCTGCTACATACGCATCTATCTTCGAGGTCTTACCTTCCAAATAACTTACAATCTTCTCCTGCTCGGCAAGAGGAGGGAGAGGGATAGGAAGATTCGCATATTTGTCTGCCCCGATATTGGGTATAGTAGATTGGATAAAAATACTACTCTTCCATAAGTCATATGTGTCGCTTTGTGTGTATCTAAATAAGAATTGAGGCAATAATAAATCAGAACACTGAGCTTTAATCAAATAACCTGCGAAACAAGCTTCCCCATCTTCATCAAAAATATATGATTTGCCAACAGTCGCACCACTTCTCGCGAATAAAATGTCACCTTTACGGAGCATATAAGGTAATGCCTTCTCTCTTGATAATGATTTGAAAGTTTCTTTTTTCAATTTTCCGATGTCATTAATATCGGTTATTCTGATGTATCTCGGAAGGTTATAATTCTCTCCATCAGGCGCTTCATTTGCTCCATACATCAAAGGAGCATTAAGGCATCTTTTTAAAGGCAACACTTCCCAATGACTTGGAATCTCCTTAAGCCATTGCATAGAAGTGGGTTTATATGAACTATACCTCTCCATATTACCTCCCTAAGATTTCGTCCAACAATCCATCGGTACGCTCTTCGATGGCACGGATATCGCTGCTGATTTCATCGATGGTGCGCAGCTGCTTCGGCTTATAAAAATATTTCGTGAACGAGAGTTCGTAGCCCGTCTCTATGCTTTTCTCATCGATGATGGCATCGGGCGAATAAGGCAGTATCTCGTTCTGGAAGAAGCCCTCGATGCCTCCTTCGTAGCGGAAGGGGATAATCTCTGTGTCCTTCGATTTCTTGTCGATGACGGGCTTTCCCTTCTTGTCGCGGACGATGTTGCCCTGCTCGTCGCGCTGCGGCTGATAAACGTTCACGCTCCAATAGCCAAACTCGTTGTTGGGGAAAATCTTGCTCTGCGGCGTTTCCTTGAAGTCCATCAGGAGTTGCAGAATCTTCGCACGATCTTCCTCAGCGGTCTCGCAGTTCTTTTCGCCAAGGTTCTTGCGCAGCGGCGTCTTTATCTCAGTGGCATCAATCAGCTGCACGAAGCCACGGCGCCGCTCCTCCTTCCGATTGGTCACAACCCAGATGAAGGTGCCGATGCCCGTGTTGTAGAAGTCTTTCTCAGGCATCGCCACAATGGCCTCCAGCAGGTCGTTCTCGATGATGTATTGGCGCAGGTTGCTGGCGCCGCCGCCAGCATCGCCGGTGAACAGGCTGCTGCCGTTGTGCACCTCGACGATGCGTGTGCCCAACGGTGTGTCGTCGCGCATACGCGCCACATTATTGGCGAGGAACATCATCTGGCAGTCGCCGATGTCGGGGATGAAGGACAGCTCCTTCCCCTTGTCTTCAATCTGGAAACGGCTGTCGGTGAACCGTTTCTTTTCTTTCTCGCCAAGTCCACGCTTCTTCAGGTCTTCTTTCCAAGGCGTGCCGAAGGGCGGATTGGAGATGCAGAAGTCGAACGTTTCGCCTGCATGGCCGTCGCGTGAGATGGTGCTGTCGAAAGCAATGTATTCACGGGGCTGTGTGCCCTGGTGATATTGGAACGACTCAATGTTGCCCGAAATCATCAGGTCGGCCTTACAGGTGGCGTAGGTCTCGGGCTGCAGTTCTTGTCCGAAGATGTTCACCACGACGCGTTTGTCGTTGCGCTTTGCTATTTCCTGAATACGCTCCTGTGCGATGGTGAGGATGCCGCCCGTTCCGCAGGCACCGTCGTATATGGAATAAGTGGTGTCGGTAATTTTGTCGGCTATGGGCATCACGGCGAGGTCGGCCAGCAACTTCACGTAGTCGCGAGGCGTGAAGTGTTCACCGGCTTCGGTCACATTGTTTTCCTCGTTGAACCTTCTGAGCAGTTCCTCGAAGATGGTTCCCATCGTGTGGTTGTCGAGGGCAGGCAGCTTGATGTTTCCGTCGTCGTCGAGAACCGGTTTGTTCGAGAGGTTTATCTTGTCGTCGGTGAACTTCTCGATGATGCTTCCAAGGCGTTCTGCCTCGGTCAGGTTGTCGACCATCTGGCGAAGATGAAACTTGTCAAGAATGTCCTGCACGTCACGGCTGAAGCCATTCAGATAGTCCATGAAGTTCATCTTCAGGCGCTGGGGGTCGGTCTCGCTTCTCAATGTCTTCATGGTGAAGAGCGACGTGTTGTAGAACGGATACCCAGTGATGTTGAAGAGAATGGGGTCTTGATTGTTGAAGTGGTTCTCGTCAAGCATTTTCTTCTGCTCCAGCAGGGCTTCCTTTGTTGGTTCAAGCAGCACGTCAATACGCCGTAGGACCATCATTGGCATGATGATTTTCTTATACTCGCCTTTCTCGAAGGCATATACTAACACATCTGTAGCGATGTTCCAGATGAATGAGAATAGTTGGTTATATTGTGACTGTTCCATAAGAGTAATACGATAAATTTCCGCAAAGATACAAAATTATTTTGAAACAAAGCGGGAAGATGCAGGAAAATGGTTTTTCTTACGAAAAAGAATGGTGTTTAACTTCTCACAAGAATTTTGTAGTTTCTACTCCCCACATCCTCCTTCATCGTTTTGAACAGGACTTCTCAACCTGTAGTTTTTATTTTTTGCTGCAATTGCTGCCACTCTGCAAGACTCGTTGATAATGAAAGTGTTACGTGTGGCAGCAATATGGCAGAGTGGCAGCAAACTCCGATTTCGGCAGGAAATTAACATATTTCCAGCAATCAAGTAGGGACACGGTGGCGGAAAAATGCTTCACGCAAAAAATGTTCAAACAAGGTGTCACCTGTCACAGATGGGTGTAAGTTGCCAGTTTTCAGAGAATTACGCGTGTGACACGTTTGAAAAGGAGCCACATTGGAAACGCTTGATAATCAATGAGTTGTGAAGATTGTGACACATGACACGTTGTTTTGAAAAAAACTCGTGGAGAATAAATGCAGGAACAATGTTATCTGACTTGTGGAGTTTTGACCTCGGAACGTCAGAGCATTGCCTTCGGAGGCTAAGAGCATTGCTTTCGGATTGTCAGAGCATTGCTTTTGGAGGCTAAGAGCATTGCTTTTGAGGCGTCAGAGCATTGCTTTTGAGGAGTCAGAGCATTGCTTTTGGAGTATAAGAGCATGCCTTTATATACTATAAAAGCATAGCTCAAATGATATAGGAGCTATGCTTTTGTGATATAGGAGCAGTGCTTTTGTGGAAATAAAGCGACGTGCG
>ODAI010709340.1_pt1 | contig 11056 bp, 7 predicted proteins | sample 1539321 | NCBI WGS metagenome assembly ODAI01 (sample SAMN02144231, study PRJEB22623) | gut metagenome | biome: sheep rumen | host: Ovis aries | place: New Zealand | reverse complement strand
TTTACCTTTGGTTCCGGTGCCTTCCATGCGGCACGACGTCGCTCAAGTTCTTCATCACTAACTTCCAGAGTAATTTTGTAGTTGTTAATGTCCAGAGTAATCATATCACCTTCTTCTACAAGGGCGATTGGACCACCAACAGCAGCTTCTGGCGAACAGTGACCAAGAGAAGCACCGCGGGTTGCACCAGAGAAGCGGCCGTCTGTAATAAGGGCAACTTCCTTATCGAGTCCCTGACCGGCAAGTGCAGCTGTTACGGCAAGCATTTCCCTCATACCAGGACCACCCTTTGGTCCTTCATAGCGGATAACTACAACATCTCCACTCTTAATTTTACGGTTCTGAACAGCATCCATTGCTTCACTTTCATCGTTAAATACGCGGGCAGGACCAGTGTGCTTCATTAACTCTTTAGCACAGGCAGAACGCTTTACAACAGTTCCGTTTGGTGCAAGATTTCCGAACAAAATAGCAAGCCCTCCATTTTCGCTAAAAGGATTTTCAATTGGACGGAGAATTTCTGGGTTCCGGTTCTTTACACCTGCAATATTTTCTGCAATGGTTTTACCAGTTACAGTCATAAGCGATGTGTCAATCAGATTTTTCTTTGCAAGCTCTGCAAGAACAGCCTGAACTCCACCGGCATCGTCAAGCTCGCACATAAAGGTGTGACCGGCAGGTGCCAGATGACAAAGGTTTGGAGTGCGGTTAGAAATCTCATTTACTTCGCGAAGGTCAATGCTAAGTCCTGCTTCATGAGCAATTGCAGGCAGGTGCAGCATAGTATTACTTGAACAGCCCAGTGCCATATCTGCAGCCAAAGCATTTTCAAAGTTCTTCTTTGTCATCATGCAGCGGGCAGTAATCCCCCGCTCAAACATTTCCATAACCTTCATGCCAGCGTGCTTTGCAAGTGCAATGCGGCGCCCGCTAACGGCCGGAATAGTTCCGTTTCCCGGCAGCCCCAGCCCAATAGACTCTGTAAGACAGTTCATCGAGTTTGCAGTAAACATTCCAGAGCAGGCCCCGCAACCAGGGCAGGCAACGCTTTCCATCTCGTGCAGCTGCTCTTCTGTTATACGGCCAGAAGAAACGGCCCCAACGGCTTCGAACATATCGGTAAGGGAAAGATTTCTTCCTGCGTAAGGGTTATTTGCATTTTCTGCACTTGTTGTCCCTGGTAAGTGACCTGGCATCATTGGGCCTCCACTTACAAAAACGGTCGGCAGGTCAAGACGGGCTGCAGCCATAAGCATACCTGGCACAATCTTATCACAGTTAGGAATCATAACAAGAGCATCAAACTGGTGAGCCTTTGCCATACATTCGATTGAATCTGCAATCAGCTCGCGGGTAACAAGGGAATACTTCATTCCTTCGTGGCCCATTGCAATACCATCACAAACACCAATTGCAGGAAATTCTACTGGAGTTCCGCCAGCCATGCGAACACCGGCTTTAACAGCTTCTGCAATTCGGTCTAATTCAATATGACCAGGAATAATTTCATTTTTTGCACAGCAAACACCAACTAAAGGGCGTTCCAGCTCTTCATCAGTGTATCCCATTGCATAAAACAAGGAGCGGTGTGGCGCACGGGCCAGGCCTTTTTTTGCATTATCACTTTTCATTTTTTTCCTCACTATATAAAAATATTCCCCGGAATGTCCGGGGAATGAAAATTACAATTTTACAAGCAGCAGACCGCCTGCCGGGCGGCCTTACGGTAAGGTCAACCTAAAAAAACGCTGGCGCGTTTTTTTTTAACGGTTTCCTATCTATCACCGGCCGCCTGCCGGGCGGCCTTTCTTAGGTGGATAACCTAAAAAAACGCTGACGCGTTTTTTCTTAACGGTTTCCAATCTATCACCGGCCGCCTGCCGGGCGGCCTTACTCAGGTGGTCAAGCTAAAAAACGCTGCCGCGTTTTTCTTAACGCTTTCCTATTTATCACCGCGCGCCAGCGCGCTTACTCATACTTGTCCCGAATAACAAGTTTTATCAAGGTGTGGGTTTTCATTGTGGCGCGTTCGCGTTGCTCTTTAAGCTCTGCCTTGTCCAGACTGATTCTTGACTTCTCACAAATTTCACGACCATAGTCAGACAGTGCTGATGGAGAAGCTGCTTCGCAGGCCAAAATTACATTTCTCTTGTTTATGTAGTGGAAATAGAACTGCATAAATTCTTCATTGTCCAAAGGTAAGCCGGCAAGCAGAATAACTCGCTTAAAATCATGAATTTTTGCAAAAGTATCGCAGCAGGCAAGAAGCTTCTTTGAAAAATCCTTTTCTCCCTTTTCGTTTGTAACAGTTTTTTCTGCAATTACAAACAAATCTGGATCTTCAGGAGTTTCTCCTGTTGGATTAAAAGTCAGTACACGACTAAGTTCCACTGTGTCTGTAAGAATTTTTGTCTTACCATCAAGTGCATTTGGATCTTTAACTTCTTCTTCAGTTTTTTGTGTAGACAATTCTTCAGATTCGTTCTTTGAAAAAAGATTTTCCAGTTCCTCTGTTGTAACGGCTCCTGTATTTGAACCTACAGTTGAATCAGCCATTACTTCCATTGTTTCAGAAAGCACAACTGATTCCTGCTCAGAAATTCCAACATCACTTGTTACAGATGTTCTAGCCTTCTCCTCACCCATAATATCGGCGAGCATTGAATCAAGATTGTTTTCGTCAGACATATTACTTACCTCTTTTTCCATATCTACTATTTCAGTTTCTGCATCAGAAGTTCCTATTTCTGCACTGAAGAAATCATCATCTTCATCTTCCTCATCTTCAGAAGCTTCAATTGGTTCATCATCTACAGTTTCTTTAAAGAATGAAACCTCCTGTTTCTGCACTCCGTAAGCTTTTACCACAAGGACATCAGAGCTTCCCGCGTGCTTATACAAGCATCCATCTTCTTTATTTACAAAAAACAAATTAGACTCTCCATCAATTCTTATATTATGGAGAGCAGTACAGCCTTCAAAAGCATCTTCTGCAATGCTTTCAATAGAAGAAGGCAAAACAAGACTTTCAAGTGATGAACAAAAAGCCACCGCCTGACTGTCAATTTCCCTTACACTTGCAGGAATTACCAGAGACTTAAGGGAAGTACATCTGGCAAACACATTTTCCGGCAGTTTACTTATTCCTGCCCGAAAAGGAATTTCTTGTAAAGAGGAACATGCATAAAACAAACCTTCCGGAAATTCCGAAAGACTTGTAGGCATTGTTACTTTTTCCAGAGCCTCACAACCAGAAAATAAATAAGGTGAAAGCTCCTTTATTGAAGAAGGCAACTTTACCTTCTTCAATTTTTTTGACTCTCCAAAAAGATTATTTCCAAGCTTTTCCATTGAATCTGGAAGGGAAATTGATTCGTATGGAGAGTCTGTAAAAACTTCATCATCTATAAAATGCGCACCGTAAGGCACCCGCCCCGTAAAGTCATTCGAAGTATCATCTACACCAACAACAGTACGAGAATCAGGAGAATAAAGCAGTCCGTTTTTTTTGATGTATGCACCGCTCATTTTAATCTCCTAAACCAGCTTAGAAAGCTCGCCTTCCAGCTGCTGATAAGAACTAAGGAAATCCCGAATTGTTGAAAGCAGTTCAGGAATGGCAACCGGTTTAGAAAGATGAGCATTCATTCCCACCTCTAAAACCTTTAATTTATCTTCTGGAGTTACAGCGGCTGTCATTGCGATAATAGGAACTGCAGCAAGACTTTTGTTTTCTAAAGCCCTGATTTGTCTTGTAGCTTCATAGCCATCCATACGAGGCATCATAATATCCATTAAAATGAAATCATAAGGCCTTTTTTTGGCTTGTTTTACTTTTTCTACGGCTACATCCCCGTCCTCGGCTTCATCGATAATTACACCTTCTTTTTCAAGAATTTCTTTAGAAAGTTCCCGATTAAGTTCATTATCTTCGACCAGCAGAACCCGCTTTCCTTTTAATGCAATTTCCATATCTATATTTTAGCACAGGATTTTTGATTTGTCATATAATAATTGTAAAGTTAGCTTTAAAAATTTATGGGGATATCTGATTGACCGAGTAATTCAATAAATCAGATATCCCCTATTTGTTTTTACTTCAAACTAAAGCTTATAAAGCCAATATACAGGAAGGGTGATTGTTGTAGCGTCTGCAAATTCAATATTTACACCGGCAGAAAGAACATGATGTTTGTTAACAAGATACTTAACATAAGCATTTGTTCCAACTACAGGATGAAGACCAACATAAGCTGATTTATCATAATTAAAATCAGCCTTTAAGGTTCCAACAGCACCAAGAACTAAAGGCTTTGTGATATTGTAAGTAAACTCTACGCCAGAATAAAGATCATAGCCGTCGTTTTTACCATCATCAATATCAATAACTAAGTCTCCATTAATTCCAAAGGAATCATTTTCAAACATTACACCAGCAGAAAGAAGGTCGCCTGAAACTCCGGCAAACTGACCGTTATAGGTAAAGCCTGCATTAATTACAAGACCTTTTACTCCCATAAATGAAAAATATGCACCAATTGAGCGGCTTCCATTAATAAAATTGCGGAAAGAAATTCCAAATCCAAAGCTATCTTTTTGCAAATATTCTATGCCTACATTCATAAGTGGATAAGCATGAGCATCTTTATATCCGCCAAAAACAGAAACAAAGTCCAAACCAGAACCAATTGTAAGATTTTCTACAGGACGAATAAATACTCCAAGATCACTTCCGATATTACCTGTAGAAATTTCATCATCTTCTACAGGAAGATAAGAGCCTGCGACCATATAAGCTCTATGGAAACCAATTCCAAGAACATCAATAGGTCTAACTTCTGTCCAGTAATCTGTTACAGCCCAACCTGCACTCTTAAGATTTTCCTTCTGGCCGAGTGCAAAATAAGGATATTCCTTACCGGCAACTTCATCTTCGCCATTGTAAGCCCAGAAATTCATTTTTAAGCCCATATCAAGCTTTGGAGTAGAAAGGGTTGCTGCAGTAATATTTTTAATTCCAGCAAAATCTGATGATACTCCATCTTCACTAATTCCAAGTTCTACTACATCAGAATAAACCTTATTAGAAAAAGTAACATCTGATGCAAATGCTGAAAAAGCAAGAGCCAGGCTTGTTAAAGCCACAAATATTTTCTTTGATTTAATCATTTTTTCCTCCTTTGGTTAAATCTATCTAAATTACATCTTTTTACTTAATTTATATTCAAATGAGTCTGTAAGGGCAATCCAGGATGCTTCAATTACGTCGGAAGAAACGCCGATTGTTGTCCAGGCAGATTCACCGTCTGTAGATTCAATGATTGCGCGAACCTTAGAAGCAGTTGCCGAATTAGTATCTAAAACGCGAACCTTATAGTCTACCAGGTGGAAGCGGGAAACTTCAGGGTAGAATTTTTCTAGAGCGCGGCGCAAGGCAATATCCAGGGCGTTTACAGGTCCGTCGCCCTCCCCCGCGGTAATTTCAAACTGGCCATTTACTTCCACTTTTATTTGAGCGCAGCTGCAGACGCCGGGTTCCGGGCGGGGGTTAGAACCGTTTGTCTGGTAATAGTGAAGTTTGAAGGAAGGCTGGTAAAGGCCTGCAAGCTTTTTTACCAGAAGCTCAAAGCTGCCATCTGCACCTTCAAACTGGTAGCCCTTCGCTTCCATTTCTTTTACCTTCTGTATAACTTCTTCTACAATAGCATCGCCTTTTTTTACATCTGGCAGAATAGACTGTATTTTTTTTGTGACTGTACTACGTCCGGCTACTTCACTCAAAAGGAACACCCTCTTATTACCAACAACTTCCGGGTCAACATGCTCATAGGCAAATGGATTTTTAAGAACGGCATCTATATGCATGCCGGCCTTGTGGGCAAAGGCATTCATTCCCACATAAGGAGACTGAATATTCAGACTAAAGTTTGTAATTTCTGCAACCCTGTGACAGATTGCAGTAATATTCTTCATATTTTCTGAAGGTATACAATCATAGCCCATTTTTAACTGCAGGTTAGGAATGATTGTAGAAAGGTTTGCATTTCCAGTTCTCTCGCCAAAACCAAGAAGAACACCCTGCACATGCGAGGCCCCTTCCTGAACTGCAGTCATGCTGTTTGCAACGGCAAGGCCACAATCATTATGAGTATGAATACCAATTTTTACTTTATCACCAAAAAGAGCAAAGGCTTCGCGAACAGCCGCTCTGCATTCATCAATTAAAAAACCACCCTTTGTTTCGCAAAGACAGACAACTTCGGCTCCACCATCAATTGCGGCCTGAATTGTCTGGAAGGCATAGTCTTTATTATCAGCATAGGCGGTAAAAAAATGTTCAGCATCATAAAAAACCCGGCGGCCTTTAGCTTTTAAGTAGGCACAGGTTTCTTTAATCATCAAAAGATTTTCTTCAAGACTTGTTTTTATAATGTCAGTTACATGAAAAGTCCAGGATTTTCCAAAAATCACTACTACCGAAGTATCGGCTGCAAGAAGACTTGTAAGATTTGCGTCTTCCTCGCAGGTAATATTTTTACGACGGGTTGCACCAAAGGCGCAGATTGTTGAATTCTTAAGAGGAATGTCTTTAATCTGCTTAAAAAATTCCATATCTTTTGGATTAGAACCAGGATTCCCGGCTTCTATATAGGTAATTCCAAGCTCGTCAAGGGCCTGGCAGATATGAATCTTATCTGATACAGAAAAACTTATTCCTTCCCCCTGCGAACCATCGCGCAGAGTTGAATCCAAAATGTCGATTTTCTTCATATTGCAAACTATAGCAGAAAACAAAATGAGTGTCAGTATTTTAAACAGAGCAAAAGCATTTTAAGCTTGCCTTAAAAGCCTCAAAATTTTTTCTATCATTTTGATTACAATAAACTGCAAACTCTATTGTTTTAAAGGCGTAAATATAGTAAGGCAAGAGCTTCTTATAAACCTCTGCAACAAGCTCTGGAGGATTAGAAAAAGCACCGCAGCCAAAGGCTCCTAAAATAAGAACGTCTGCCCTATATTTACAGGCTGCATTTAAAATATGTTTGGCGCGGGAAAGATGAAGCCTTCTTAATTCATCATAATACTCTGATGGAAAATTTTTCTCTAAACAGGGAGCTGCACAGGTTAGTACATCTGTATAAAACCATTCAGACTGAGCTCTTAAAAGAGGCTCATCACTATCACTTTTGAATACAAGAACCCCGGGAGAATAAATTATATCATCATTTGCAAGGTCATTTTGTTTTTTACAATGGGGATTATAAAATTTTTCCTGCATCGCCGGAGAAATAAGAGAGTCGTATAAAGTAGAAATACGGCAAAGACATTCTTCCTGAGCTCTTGCTCCGTAAATTACGCCTCCCCCTGCATTGTAGAAGTTTGCGAAATTAAGGACAGCAACCTTTTCTCCCCTTCGGGCATAGGCTTCCGCCGCTTCAAAAGTTCTTTTTTGGGAAACGACAATTTTACACTCTGATGGAAAACGCTTTAAGTCGCACTTTAACTTTTCTTTTTCCCCAATAAAAACCTGATTTTTTCTTGTTTCTTCACAAGCCGAAATTAATACAGGGTGTGAGGAATATATTTTTTGAGTGTCTTCAAATACTTCTGCTAAAGTCATTTTTATTCTTTTATTGAGTTACAGGCACAAAAGGAACAATAAAGCACTGGTCTATCAGGCTTTTTTCTGTAAGTGGAGCTTCTTTTGTTGTTTCTTTTGCGGCAGAAATCCCCCCCTGAGTCTTAAAATTCTTAGCATTTCCTTCTTTCATGCACTCCCATACAACCTCCAGTGCAGTTGCCGCCTGAGCATTTACATCCTGAAGCACAGTCCCGTAGAGCTGCTTTTTAGAAAGAGAAGCTTTACCCCCTTCCGTTGCATCTACGCCAAGCACCGGAACTATAAGAGCGGTACCATCGCCATCAAGGTCACTTGTAGGATTTGCAGGATTATCAACCAGATTATGACTTAAAAGAGAATCTACAGCACCAAGTGCCATTTCATCATTTTGGGCAATAATTACATCGAATTCAGGATTATCTCCATCCAGCCACAAGTCCAGATACTGACGGGCACTGCTTCTATCCCAATTTGCACCGAATTCTTTTTGGATTTCTACATTATAGCCAAGTCTTGAAAGCTCTTCTAAAACTCCAACCTTTCTATATATCTGTGCTGGATGACCATACTCTCCGTTAAAATATAAAACCTTAAGCTTTTTACCATCCAGCTTTGATGGATTTTTCTTAAAATATCCGTCAATAATTTGAGCCTGAAACTTTCCGGCATCTGTTTCTGGGGAAGAAGCATAAAAAAAGTTTTTTCCAGTCTTTAAGGCTTCAACAGAAGGAATAATATTTGAAAAGGCAGCAGAACCTCCCTGTGAGGAAATAATTTTTGTCATTTGTTCGGTAAGGTCCGTGTTGTAGGCAATAATCACAAAGTTTTTTACACCATTTAGAAGAAGAGTTTTTAGCTGATCTATTTGAATGGCTGCATCATTATTTGCTGAATAAATTTCAACTTCTATGCCATTTTTTTTTGCAAAATCTTCAATTCCCTTTCTATAAGCACTTAAAAAAACTTCATAATCATTGCGTAAAAGAACTCCAATTACTTCTTTTTCTGTGGAAGCTTTTTTACAGCCGGAAAATGAAAAAAGGCAAAGAGCAAGTAATAAGCCGGCTAAAATTTTTATCATCTTTTTCATACTCATGTCCTTAAAATTAAATCTGAAATTGATCTATCTGATTTCCAATATCAAGAATTGAATCGTACATAATCTTTGTAATTTGATCCAAAGATTCTCCTGTTTCTGTAATTTTTTCTGTTGTGGTAGAAATTACTCCCATGCTTTCTTTGATGGCAAAGGTTGCATTTTGCAGCTGTTTAATTTCTGTCAGAATTGCCTGATTTCCTTCAGACATTTCCTTAGAAGCCGTTCTTACTTCAAGAGTAGAGTCATTCATAACACTAAGGGCATTTCCAATCTGGCGAGAGCCTTCAGCCTGTTCTTCCATGGCAGTTTTAATCTGATTTACCAGAATATCTGTACTCTGAATTTTGTCTGTAACAGAATTAAAAGCCTGACTTGAAGCTTGAGATGCAGAAACAACGCTTTCAATCGAATCACGAATAATCTTTAACTGATTTCCAATAGTTTTTGACTGAGCTGTTGAGGTCTCTGACAGCTTTCTAATTTCATCTGCAACTACAGCGAATCCTTTTCCAGCTTCTCCAGCATGTGCCGCCTCAATAGCAGCATTCATTGCAAGAAGATTGGTCTGACTGGCAATATTTGCAATCGCAGCGTTTGCTTCCTGCAGCATTACAGACTGTTGTTCGATCTGCCCAATTTTTTCGTTTACATCCATCTGACGTTCAGTTCCAATTGCAGAGGTTTCTTCCAGTTCAACAAACTGCTCTGCCATCTTACGTACAGAACCGTTTACAGAGTCAATATTTCCAATCATCTCTTCTACAGCAGCAGAAGCCTGAGAAACACTCATAACCATCTGTTCAATCATATGTTCAAGAGATTGAATATTAGAGGCAATTTCATTTACTGCCCCGGCGGTCTGATCAACACTTGCCGACTGATTCGAAATACGTTCAGAAACAGTATCGATATTCGACAAAATCTGATTATTAGAATTTGCAGTTTCCTCTGAACAATTGTGCATTTCTTCGCCTGCAGCAGCAAGCTGATCTTTAGAATTTTTAATCTGCCTTATAATATTCTGAAGCTTTTCAGCGAACCTATTAAAGCCATCAACTACAGAGCCAATTTCCGTTTTTGAATCAATTTGTATTCTCTTGGTTAAATCTGCATGTCCAGATGCAATATCATTAATTGATTTTTCTACTGCACCAAGCGGTTTTAACATAACACCAGAAACAAGCAGGGTAAAAATAGCAAGAATTATGATTGTAAGCAGAGATATTATTGCATTAGTATAGCTTAAAGCAGTACCTGTTTTATAAACCTGAGATTCAGCTACAGAAAAAACTAAAATCCATGGTGTATAGGCAATTGGTGTATAAGCGACAAAAGTATTTCCCTTGAGACCTCCCCAGTTTTTACCCCAGCCGGTACCAATTCCACCATTTGCAGCTTTTTTCATTATTTCTGTTACACTTGGATCATTAGAAGCATCAAGAAGATTAAGCTTCATTACATTATTATGATTTACATTTGCAACAAGAGTTCCATTATCTGCAACAATCCAGGTCTGGCCACTTTCACCAAGACGAATGTATTCGACCATATTCTGAATATTTTCCAGAGGAACTACCGCAGAAAAAACTCCAAAAATTTCGCCATGCAATTTTGCTGCACAGGCAATATGAAAAACAATATTTCCTTTTTTATCTTTTACAGGATTATCAATGTAACTGCTTTTCCCGTTTTTCATAATCTCTTTATAAAAATCAAGATTAGAAACGTTTTCTGTTTCACCAATATCGTTGTAAGCTATTCCATCTTTTCCGGCATACATTACGGAAGAAAAATAGGTTTTTCTGTTTCCGTTATGCTCTTTTAGCCAGTTAATAATTTGCTTATCATCAGCAGTGACAACTACATCTGCATTAGAGTAGAAAGTCATCTGATTCATGTATTCACTAATTTTATTTGCAATTGCCAGTGAATAAGCGTTCGTAATCTGAGTACAGTCCATGGCATAACTTTCTGCCGTAGATTTTTTTGTAAAGGATGATATTAAAATTCCTTGAAAAACATTCATAACAAAAATCAAAGAAACAAGCACCCAGCACAAAATAACCGAAATTTTAAAGCGTTTTTTAGCCATTAAAAACTCCTATTATTATAGTAGATTTTATTATAAACGCCTTTTCGTCATCATGCAAATAATATAAATCCTAGTCATTTTTCGCCACAGGGCTTCCGCATTATAAATTTACTCTTACAAAAAAATGGCTCCCAGTCACGAAAACGACTTTTTGAAATCGCGGACACAACATATTGTCTAGTCCTGTAGGCGCTGATTGTGCTTGTAATTATATACGTTTGCCGCTTTCGCGGCAGCACAATCA
>ODAI010495634.1_pt1 | contig 11056 bp, 9 predicted proteins | sample 1539321 | NCBI WGS metagenome assembly ODAI01 (sample SAMN02144231, study PRJEB22623) | gut metagenome | biome: sheep rumen | host: Ovis aries | place: New Zealand | reverse complement strand
TGCATTCCCACATAGTCTTCTGCCAGTCAGAATCTGTCCTGGCATCAGCGAATGGCTGTCTGAACAGCGGAACAGAGTTCCCATCCAGATGCTCAAACCATTTCAGATCCCGGAAAATAAAAAAAAGCCCGGAAAGCCATTTTACAAGCTTTCCGGACATTCCAGAGCAGGGGATGAGAGAATCGAACTCCCACCAAAGGTTTTGGAGACCCCTATCATACCATTTGACCAATCCCCTACAGTCACCCTCAGGCGACTCAATACTTATATCATAAACAGCTGTTCCTGTCAATACTTTTTTCTCCGGCAGGCAGGCATATTCAAAAGCAATTGTTCCTTTTCACGGCTTTTTTTAATCAGGTTCTGGTTCGTCGTGCGCTTCCCGCGTTTTGTTTCCATCATGCATAATCCTGCATCTTATAGCTTCTGTAAACCTCTCCCTCCAGCGTCTTCCAGAGAAAACAGCCATCTTCCAGCGTCATATATCCGCGTGCCGAATGATTCTTCGGGATCGACACGGAACCGGGGTTCAGATAGCAATGCGTCTCATATTCTTCGCATGCCGGTATATGGGTATGCCCGTGCAGCAGGATATCACCCGGCCGAAGCGGCGGCAGATGGTCATTGTTGAAGATATGACCGTGGGTTGCAAAGATCATCCGTTTCCCGGTATCCAGGATCGCATACTCCGCCATCACGGGAAAATGCAGTACCATCTGATCCACTTCCGCTTCACAATTGCCGCGGACACAAAGGATCTCATTTTTCCGTGCGTTCAGAAGTTCAATCACTTTCTTCGGGGCATATTCCTCCGGCAGGTCATTCCGGGGGCCATGATAAAGCAGGTCGCCCAGAAGCAGCAGGCGGTCAGCCCTCTCCTTCTCATAAGCGTCCAGCATCTTCCTGCAGCAGTATGCGGATCCATGTATATCCGATGCGATCATCCACTTCATCTTATTTCTCCCTCGTCATAATATTGTAAAGCTCCGCAGTCCGGATTGATGGGCTTCTCATAAAACCATTCTGTTGATACACAGATGGTTTTCATATATTATATCAATAGTTCCAAAAGAAATAGACACTGCTGATCAGGAAGATTGTTCATACAGAAAGGAGCAACCGGAATGGCTATTTTCAAACTGACCTTCATGGCGGAAACCCTGGGACGTACCGTTCCCCTGACCGTTATTCTTCCAACGGACAAAGTCTATATGCCCGGCATGCCCAGGCGGGAAGCAGGAAAGCCCTATAAAACCCTCTACCTGCTCCATGGTATTATCGGGGACGATACAGACTGGCTCTATGGCACCAGGATCGCCCGCTGGGCTGCGGAGAAGGAACTCTGCGTTGTGATGCCTTCGGGTGAAAATATGTTTTATGTTGACCAGCCCTGGGCCGGAAACTGCTTCGGTGAATATATCGGGCGGGAACTGGTGGAATTTACAAGAAAGACATTTCCGCTCTCCACGAAACGGGAGGACACCTATATCGGCGGTCTGTCGATGGGCGGCTACGGAGCCCTGCGCAACGGGCTGAAATATTCCGACACCTTCGGCGCCATCGTCGGCCTTTCCTCCGCCATGCTGATGGATGAATCCCTCCTTGTGGACAATCCGAACCCGCGATTCCCGTCAGAGCGCCTGGAATGGCGCAAGAGTGTCTTCGGGCAGGATCTGAAAGCCGCACTGGAAAGTGATAAAAACCCGCGGGTCCTGATAAAGAAGCTCCTCGCGGAAGGAAAGACGATTCCGGATATCTTCCTTGCCTGCGGAACAGAAGACTTCCTGTATGAGAAAAATGTTGAATTTGTGCAATTCCTGAAAGAGAATAATGTCCCGGTAAAATTCGTGTCGGCTCCCGGCAGCCATGAATGGGATTTCTGGGATACCCATATTAAAGAAGCGCTGGACTGGCTGCCGCTTGAGGATGCTTCAGCCGGAAAAACCAGCGGAAACATCATGTGATAATCATAGTCACTATTCACGGCCGTGTTTGAAATCGGGTTCTGGTTCGTCGTGCTTGCAGGAGAAACAGGTTCTGATTTCAAACACGGCCGTGAATTGTAACGATTCATACAAGCGCTTCCATCACGTCCCGCACGGTCCGGACTCCGATCAGCTTAAGCCCTTCGATCTTTCCGACAGATTTTACACAGGCCTTTGGCAGGATCACGGTCTCAAAACCAAGCTTCTGGGCTTCCCGGACCCTGAGCGGGGCCTGGCTGACGGAGCGGATCTCCCCGGACAGGCCCACTTCGCCGAAGACCAGCGTCTTCGCGTCGACCACGATGTCCTTGAAGGAGGAGATGACGGCGATCACGATCCCCAGATCGACCGCCGGCTCTCTCAGGCGCACTCCGCCCGCGATGTTGACATAGACGTCCATGTCGGACAGCCTGAGTCCGAGCCTCCTCTCCAGCACGGCCAGAAGCAGATTCACACGGTTCAGGTCCGCCCCGTCCGCCGTCCGCCTGGGATAGGCGAGATTGCTGTGGGCGGTGAGGGCCTGGATTTCGGTCAGGATCGGCCTGCTTCCCTCCATGGAGCAGGCGACCACAGAGCCGGAAGCGCCCACCGGCCTGCCGTCCAGCATGAACTCCGAAGGATTCAGCACTTCCCTCAGCCCGTCCTGCTTCATCTCAAAAACACCGATCTCATCCGTGGATCCGAAACGGTTTTTCACCGCGTGGAGGATCCGGTAGCTCGCATGGCGGTCCCCTTCAAAATAAAGGACAGTATCCACCATATGCTCCAGCACTCTCGGACCTGCCACCGCCCCTTCTTTTGTTACATGGCCGACGATAAAGATCGTTACGCCCAGGCCCTTCGCAAGCTGCAGCAGCACGCCCGTCGTCTCGCGGACCTGGGACACCGATCCGGGGGCGGAGCTGACATTCTCATTGTACATGGTCTGAATGGAATCGATGATCACCACATGCGGCTGCAGCCGGGCGATCGCCTCCTGGATATCGCTCAGGTTCGTCTCGCACAGAAGAAGAAGGCTGTCACCGAACTCGCCCATGCGGTTGGCTCTGAGCTTGATCTGCTGCTGGGATTCCTCGCCGGAGACATACAGAACCTTCATGGCTTCCCTTCTGCCGGAGTTTTCCAATAAGCGATTCTTCCTGTCTTCCGTCAAATCCGCAGCATCCGCCCCATGCGGATCAGATCCCTGTAATGCTCCATCCTGCGGGCCTGGCAGGGTCAGGTTGCGGCAGACCTGCAGAAGGAGAGTGGATTTTCCGATTCCGGGATCTCCCCCCACCAGAACCAGCGATCCCGGAACAATCCCTCCGCCCAGGACCCGGTCCATCTCGGAGATTCCGGTTGAAACTCTCTGGGAATCCTCCGCGCGGATCTCCTTCAGGGGGAGCGCCTCTCCGCGGCTGCGCCACTGCGCATGCGAAGAGGAACCTGCATCAGAGCCGCTTTTCCGGTCAATTCCAAGACTTCCCCACTGCACGACTCCCGCGGTTGTCTTTGCCCCGGCTTTAGAGGAAGCGGAAGCGGCTGCCGGCTCCTCCACGAAGGAATTCCATTCGTGGCAGGCCGGGCACTGTCCCATCCATTTGGCCGACTCAAATCCGCAGTTCTGACAGAAATATACCATTGTCTTCGCTTTCGCCATATATAATCCCTCAGCGTACTCTCGCCGTGCCAGTCTTCCTTCCATGGAAAATGGCTCTGCCCGTCTCGCTCTCCCGCATCTGGTCAGCAAAGAGGGGAAGAACTCCCCGCATCCGGCCAGACAAAGAGAGGCAGGGCTCCCCCTGCCTCAGATCCACTGCGCCTCTTTCAGGCTTTCTCCACTTTCACGGACACCTGCTCCGTCTCTCCCATCTCAACGGAGAGCACCAGCTTGCCGCCCATTCCGGTTTCCATCATGCCGGTTTCTTTTCCGTCAATCAGAACCCTGTATGTGGTGTCATCCGCCAGTGAGAGAATGATCTGCGCGTCCTCCGGTCCTTCCACACAGAATGACACGCCGTTCCCGTCTTCCATAAAATGCGACACCGCCGTTCCCGGCTCGGACTCGTAAACCATCGAATCATTGCGCTCAAGCCTTGTGGACTCACGGAAGGTCTTCACCTTGTAGCGGTCCCCGCGCACCTCATAGTCGCTCTTTTTTGCCTTCTGGTCCAGCTCGTAGTTGCCGAAGCTGATGCTTCCATCCTCCTCGGTCATGATCAAATCTCTGACAACTGCCATCTTAAAATTCCTCCTGCGGCAAGTCATTCCTCTTACTCTGCGGCCTCAGGCCGCGCTTACTCAGCAGTCTCTTCATCTTTTCCTGGCTCAAATACGATCTTTCCGCCCCGCAGGGTGCACACCACACTCTGGCCGGCTTTGATCTTCCCGCTCAGAATCTCCTCCGCCAGTTCGTCCTCGATCTCGTTCTGAACCGCGCGCCGGAGGGGTCTGGCGCCGTATTTTACGTCAAATCCTTTTTCCGCGATCCTGTCTCTCACAGAAGAGCGGAATTTCAGCCGGATCTGCATCTGGGCCTCAGCCCTGGATGACAGTTCCTTCAGCAGAAGGGAAACGATCTGACGAAGCTCCTCCCTGTTCAGGGAATGGAAGACGATGGTGTCATCGATCCGGTTGAGAAATTCCGGGCGGAAGATCCTCCGGACCTCCTCCATGACCGAACCCTTCATCGACTCATAGTTTGCCTTCACGTCATTCCCGGCTCCGAAACCGAGATTCTTCGGCGCCGCGATAGACTGGGCGCCCGCGTTGGACGTCATGATCAGGATCGTATTTTTGAAATCAACCTTTCTGCCCTGGGAATCTGTGATATGGCCCTCATCCAGCACCTGAAGCAGAATATTGAAAATGTCCGGATGGGCTTTCTCGATCTCATCAAACAGGACGACCGAATAAGGATGCCTTCTAACCTGTTCCGAAAGCTGACCGCCTTCCTCATAGCCGACATAGCCGGGAGGCGATCCGACCAGCTTGGAAACGTCGAATTTCTCCATGTATTCGGACATATCAACCCGGATCATGGATGACTCCGAACCGAACACGATCTCCGCCAGCGCTTTTGACAGTTCCGTCTTCCCGACGCCGGTCGGCCCCAGGAAGAGGAAGGAGCCGATGGGCCTGCGGGGATCCTTCAGCCCTGCCCTGCCGCGCCGGATGGCCTTCGCCACGGCTTCCACGGCCTCATTCTGGCCAATGATCCGTTTATGCAGCGTCTTCTCCAGCCGGACCAGCCGGCGGCTCTCATCCTCCGTCAGCTTCTGCACAGGGATCTTTGTCCAGTCCGACACGACGGCGGCGATATCCTCCGTGGTTACCGTCATGGAATTCTTCCGCATCCTGCGCTCGCCGGCAGCCTTCTTTTTCTCAAATTTCTTCCGGAGTTCTTCAATCTCCGCATGGATGCTGTGGGCCAGATCCAGCTCGTCCCCGGCCAGCGCCTCCTCAAAGGCCCCGTTTTTCTTTTCGATCTCCAGGCGCATCCGGTCCAGTTCTTCCGGCAGATGGTAGAAACCCAGCTGCCGTCTGGAGCAGGCTTCATCCAGCAGGTCGATCGCCTTGTCCGGAAGGAAACGGTCCCCGATATAGCGTCCGGACAGCCTTACAGCCGCCTCGATGGTCTCGTCCGGGATCGTCACGCCGTGATGCTTTTCATAGCTTTCCCGAAGTCCGGTCAGGATCTCCCGGGTCTGTTCAAAGTCCGGCTCCTCCACCAGTATGCTCTGGAATCTCCTCTCCAGGGCCGCATCCCTGCCGATGCGCTTTCTGTACTCATCGACGGTGGTTGCTCCGATAACCTGAATCTCTCCTCTGGAGAGCATCGGCTTCATGATATTGGAAGCGTCAAGGCCGCCTTCCGAGCCGCCCGCGCCGATAATCGTATGGAGTTCGTCGATAAAGAGCAGGATGTCGCCGCTTCCCGCGACTTCATTTAAAACCTTCTTGATCCGGTCCTCGAACTCTCCCCTGTACTTGGTCCCGGCAACCATACCGGCCATATCCAGCGCGACCAGCCTCTTGTTCTTCAATGGAAGCGGGACGTCGCCGCGCACAATCTTCTGGGCCAGCCCTTCCACGATCGCCGTCTTGCCGACTCCCGGCTCCCCGATCAGGCAGGGATTGTTCTTGGTTTTCCTGCAGAGAATCTGGCAGATCCGCCTTGTCTCTGTCTCTCTGCCGACAATCGGGTCGATCTTTCCGTCCCTGACCGCGTCGGTCAGATCTCTGGAATACTGATCCAGCACCGGGGTGGAGGACAGGCTTCCGGCAGCGCTCTGCATAACAGACTGCATATATTCCGCCATCTGTTCATCCGACACCCCTATGATGTCCAGGATTCTCTGATAGAGTCCCTGAAAATCCATGTTCAGGGTATGCAGCAGCTTGGCAGCGTTGCAGTCAATATCCCTCGCAAGGGCAAGGAGCAGATGCTCCGTCCCGATCTCTTTTGAGAGGAAATACTCCGCCTGTTCCGACGCGGTCTTCAGGGCCAGCTCGGCTCTGGGCGTGTACATAATCCCCGCGTTTTTTTCCGCGCGGCCCCCTCCGATCAGGTTCTCCACCAGCCGGCGGAGCTCATCCGTCCGGATGCCGCTCTCCCTGAGGACCACCCCTGCCGTCCCTTTTTCCTCCCGGACCAGTCCCAGAAGCAGATGCTCCGTTCCGATCCCGGCGCAGCGGGCGGCTTTCGCTTCCTCCCCCGCATATTTCAGGGCCTGGGCTGCAGCCTGGGTGTACCTGTAGTTCTCATATCCGTTTAATGTCATACTTTATCTCCGCAGGCAGAATCCGGCGTCTGCACCGGTCATCCCCGCCTGCTGTCTCCCGCCGCCCTTAAAAGGGGCTTCTGTCAAAGATCGATCAGATCAATCTGTACATCCTTCCGGTCCGCGGCCTTAGAAGGATCTCCGCTGCCGTTCTCAGCAGCCTTCTGCGCTGCCGAAGCGGCTTCAGCAGCGCGGAGCGCAGCTTCCTGTGCGGCTCTTTCTCTCTCCGCAGTCTGCTCGATGACCTTCTCCTCAGCCTTCTGGCGCTCTGCTTCCGCGCGGCGTCCTTCCTGTACTTTGCGCATTTCTTCCTGAACGGCCCTGCGCGCCTCGTCTTCCTTCACATCCGTCCTGCTGACCGGCCGCATCATCCTGGTCTGGTCCCCCGGCACTCTCTGTGAGGACTGGTTCTGACCGGAAGAAGCCCGGTACATCCTGGTATCATCGGACACCTTTTTTGACCCCCTGTTTCCGGAGCTGCTGCGGGAGGATGCCTGCTTTCTCTCAGCCGGGGCCTGGTTTCTTCCCGCGTTCTCGGTCCGGGCAGATGTGTCGCTCCCGCGTCCTCTGCCGGCTGATCCGGAATATCTTCTGGATGGCTCCGCGGGCGTGCCGACCTGCGTCTCCGTCCAGGAAGTCTGCACGTTGACCGCTTCCCCGCGCTGCGCTGCAGCGTCATCTCTGCGGTTCTGTCTGCCCTTCTTTTTTCTGCCTTTCTTCTCCCGGGCCTCTTCTTCCTCCCAGTCATTCCAGTCGTCATCATCATCCGGCCAGCGGTCTTCCTCGGGAATCTTCCGGGAATATGCTGCCTCGCCTCTTCCCGGGATGCTGCCCTGGGCGTTTTCCATCTTCCGGTATTCCTTCAGTTCGCGTGAAACATCCCTCCTGCGGAGCAGCAGGTTGATCACGATGAAAAGCAGGACCACGGAGACGGCAATCAGTCCGTAGATCACATAGGTGAAGAGATTATTTCTCTCCTTGTATGCCTCTATCTCCTTCTGCAGGCGTTCGATGGTATTCTCCGCTTCCTGGAGAGAGTTCTTGTCCACCTTTACATAGCGGGGATCTTCCGTCTGCGGCTCCACGGGAGCCGGGGGAGTCTCCACAAGATCAGCTTCATTTTCAGAGATCGCCTGAGCGGGATCCCTGACCTCTTCCTCCCGGGTCACATTCAGGACGTACTGGATCGGATTGCCGCTCTCACTCAATACGGTGATCACAACGGTTCCGTTTCCGTTCTCATCCAGCGTTGTTCCGCTGATATCGGAGATGGTCGCGTTCGCATTCGAAGTGACAGGTTCCAGCTCCAGCTCTGTCGTGTACGCCGGGACCACTACATCATAGGACCAGATATCATAGGAGAAATCAGGACTGATCGTGATATCCTCCGTCTGGATACCCAGGCTGGCGAGGGAATTGTCATCCGACAGTTCCTCGTCCGCATGCAGGACCGTCCCCATACTCAGCAGCAGCAGTACCGTCATAAAGACTGCCGCGAGACTTCTACGCTTCTGTACTTTTAACATGATCACAGACCCCCTGCCCTTAGCTTCCCGCTGCTCCAGTTACATGCCGCAGCTTCCGCTTTTATGCCTCATCGATTGCTTTTCCGATATCATGCCGGTAATACTTGTTGTCAAAATCCACCCAGCCGACAGCCCTGTAGGCGTTCTCCCTGGCTTTTTTCAGGTCCTCTCCCAGAGCCGTCACTCCAAGTACCCTGCCGCCGTTCGTGACGATCTTACCGTCCCGGAACGCGGTTCCCGCATGGAAGCAGAAATAGCCGTCCCTGCCTTTAAAATGCTCCAGCCCGCGGATCTCCTTTCCCTTCTCATAGGAGAGGGGGTAGCCGTCCGAAGCCAGAACCACGCACACGCAGGCCTCATCCCGGAATTTCAGATCGATCCGGTCCAGAGTTCCGTCGATGCAGGCTTCGAAGACATCCACGATATCATTTTCCATCCTGGGCAGGACAACCTGCGCTTCAGGATCGCCGAAACGGCAGTTGTACTCCAGAACCTTCGGCCCGTCCTCCGTCAGCATGAGTCCGAAGAAGATTACGCCGCGAAACTCCCTTCCCTCGGCCCGCATCGCGTCCACCGTAGGCTGGAAGATATACTTCTGACAGTATTCCTGTACCTCTTTTGTATAGAAAGGACTTGGGGAGAAATTGCCCATGCCTCCCGTATTCAGCCCTGTATCGCCGTCCCCGGCCCGCTTGTGATCCTGGGCGGAGGCCATCTCTTTGACCGTCTTTCCGTCGACAAAGCTCAGGACCGATACCTCGCGGCCTGTCATGAACTCCTCGATCACCATCTGATCGCCGGCACTCCCGAACTTCTTCAGGCCCATGATCTCTTCCGTTCCCTGCAGGGCTTCTTCAAGGTTCTGACAGATCAGAACGCCCTTGCCCAGCGCGAGCCCGCTCGCCTTCAGGACGATGGGAAATTCTGCCTGCGTCCGGAGATATTCCTCCGCCTTATCCCTGTCTTCGAAGACCTCATAGCGGGCGGTCGGAATCGAATACTTTTTCATCAGGCCCTTCGCAAAGGCTTTGCTGCCCTCCAGAATGGCCGCGTCGGCCCGGGGTCCGAAAACCCTCAGCCCCCTGCTCTCAAAAACATCCACAATTCCGCCGACCAGCGGATCATCCATACCGATGACCGTAAGATCCACCTGATGAGCCTTTGCAAAATCCGCCAGTGCCTCATAATCGGAGGCACTGATCGGAACCAGCTCGGCGTACTCGGCGATCCCCGCGTTCCCCGGCGCGCAGTATATTTTGTCAACTCTGCTGCTCTGCGCAACCTTATAGGCGATGGCATGCTCTCTGCCGCCGCTCCCAACGATCAATACATTCATACATCCATCCTTCCCGGCAGGCATCCCTTCCGTGCCGCTGCCGCCGTATCCGGGCGCCCGCTTTCAGCCGCCGGATATCAATCACTCATTTTTCCGGCTCAGCCGGCAGGATATTCACTTTCCTGCCGTCCACTGTCACTCTTCCGTCCGCGATCAGCCGGATCGCTTCGGGCAGAATCTTCCATTCCGCCTCTTCCATAATGCGCTGCTGGAGGGACCTGGGCGTATCATCCTCCTTCACCTCCACAGCTTTCTGCAGAATAATCGGGCCGGTGTCGGTTCCCCGGTCCACAAAATGTACGGTCGCGCCGGAAACCCTCACGCCCCGCGCAAGAGCCGCCTCATGCACCTTCAGGCCATAGTAGCCTGTACCGCAGAAAGACGGAATCAGGGACGGGTGGATGTTGATAATCCGGTTGGGATAGGCCTCCACCATCTGAGGCGGTATCACGCAGAGAAATCCGGCAAGCACCACCAGGTCCGCGCCGGCCTCCCGGACAGCGCCAAGGAGCGCTTCATTGAAGGCTTCTCTGGAGTCATAGTCCTTCGGCGAAACGCAGAGCGCTTCTATGCCTGCTTTCCGCGCCCTCTCCAGCGCATATGCGTTTTTGTTGTTTGAGATCACCGCGCAGATTTTTACATTCCGGATGGAACCGTCCGCGACAGAATCGATGATCGCCTGCAGATTCGTTCCTCCTCCGGATACCAGCACCGCTATATTTGTCACTGAACCCTCCCTGCAGTTCTGCTTTTTCATCTTATACAAGTTCGCAGCACTTTTCGCCTTCTGCGACTTCTCCGATCAGATATGCCTTCTCACCGGCCTTTTCCACGGCTTCCATGGCCTTACCGGCATCCTTTTTGTCAACTGCCATGACCATACCGATTCCCATGTTGAAGGTATTATACATGATCCTCTCTTCGATCTGTCCGTCCTTCTGCAGCATGCCGAAAATCGGCGGCACGCTGTAGCTGTCCCTGCGGATCAGCGCTTTTACTCCGTCCGGAAGCATGCGGGGCACATTTTCATAGAAGCCGCCGCCTGTGATGTGGCTGCAGCCTTTGATCTCCACTCCGGATTCCTTCACGCCGCGCAGAGCCTTCACATAGATCTTTGTCGGCCGGAGCAGAGTGTCCCCGAGGGTCCCGCCCAGGGCTTCATGATAGCAGCCCAAAGTCTTCTCATCCATGTCAAATACCTTGCGCACAAGGGAGAATCCGTTGCTGTGCACGCCGCTGGAGGCAATGCCGACCAGCAGGTCGCCCGGCCGGATTCCTTTTCCTGTGATCAGGTCCTTCTGATCCACCGCGCCGACCGCAAAACCCGCCAGGTCATACTCATCCTCCGGGTAGAAGCCCGGCATCTCTGCGGTCTCGCCGCCGATCAGGGCAGCTCCCGACTGTACGCAGCCCTCGGCTACGCCTGATACAATCTGTGCGATC
>ODAI012269982.1_pt1 | contig 11057 bp, 7 predicted proteins | sample 1539321 | NCBI WGS metagenome assembly ODAI01 (sample SAMN02144231, study PRJEB22623) | gut metagenome | biome: sheep rumen | host: Ovis aries | place: New Zealand | reverse complement strand
GCGAGTGCCTCGCCCACCATTCTTATTTCTTCTTTCTTATTTCTTCTTTCAGCGAGTAAAACGAGCGTTCAAATTCTAATTTAGCTCTGCTAAATTAGAATTTAAAGGAGTATCATGAAAGAGTACAAAACCATTCGGCAGGCTGCCGAGGCGGAGCATACGGTTCAGCGCTCGAAATTCATCGCGCACATACGGCGCGTGGAGAGTAGGGAGGAAGCCGAGCAGTTTATCGCCGCTGTCAAAAAAGAATATTGGGATGCGCGCCACAATGTGTATGCCTACGTGCTCAAGGGCGGTGAATCGCGCTGCTCGGATGATGGCGAGCCCTCCGGCACCTCGGGTATGCCGACCTTAGATGTGCTCTTGAAGCAGGGGGTTTCGGATGTGTGCGTGGTTACCACGCGCTACTTCGGCGGCATTTTGTTGGGTACCGGCGGCTTGGTGCGCGCCTATTCCAAAGCGGCGGCGCTGGCACTCGAAAAGGCAGGCAGTGTGCAGGTGGCACCGTGCGCAGTCTTAGAGGCAGTCGTTTCCTATGCGCTTGCCGACAAGCTGCAGCGCTTTTTGAAGGAGAGCGGCTGTGTCATCGAGCAGACCGATTATGCCGCAAATGTGCGCTTTTTATTCTACTTGCGCGAGAGCGAGCGCACAGCCTTCGGCGCAAAATTGACCGATGCTTTTCAAGGCGAAATCAAGCCCGATTTTATCAAAAATGAATACAAAGCGTTATGATTATTTTGATTTTTGTTTAATATAACTAAAAAGGTGCCAATTTTCAACATAAAATTGGCACTTAATTATTGATTTTGTATAAAAAACATATTGCATAAATATTCCTCTTTTGCTATAATAAGGTTAAATAATTTTTTAAAAGGAGATAAAAAAATGGAATTCGTTCAGTACATTGCTATCTGTGCGGCAGTGGTTGCTCTTTTTGTGGCATTCATCAAAGCAACACAGATTAACAAGGCACCTGTCGGAACAGAGAGAATGAAGGAAATTTCAACCGCTATCAATCAAGGCGCAAAGGCGTTCTTGTTCTCCGAGTACAAGATTCTTGTATTCTTTGTAGCAGCTGTTTTCCTTATTATCACCGTTGTCGGCTTCTTTGATAAAGAGGGCATTTACGGTCTCGGTTGGCAAACCGCTATCTGCTTCCTTTGCGGTGCATTATTCTCAACCCTTGCAGGCTATTTCGGCATGAATGTAGCGACCAAGGCAAATGTGCGCACAGCCAATGCTGCCAAAGAAGGCGGCATGAACAAGGCTCTTTCTATCGCTTTCAAAGGCGGTTCCGTCATGGGTCTTTGCGTGGTTGGCCTCGGCCTTTTGGGTGCCGCTGCGATTTATGCACTTTTCGGTAAATCCAATCCTGCAATGGCAGGCAATATGTTGACAGGCTTCTCTTTAGGTGCTTCCTCTATCGCACTGTTTGCGCGTGTTGGCGGCGGTATCTACACCAAGGCTGCCGATGTCGGCGCTGACCTTGTCGGTAAGGTAGAAGCAGGTATCCCCGAGGATGACCCGCGTAACCCCGCTGTTATCGCTGATAACGTAGGCGACAATGTCGGTGACGTTGCAGGCATGGGTGCTGACCTCTTCGAGAGCTATGTCGGCGCTATCGTTTCCTCCATCATCCTTGGTGCTACCATGGCGGCAAAGGATGGCGGATATAAAAACGCCGCTGTTTTCTCGCTCTTAATCGCAGGCTGCGGTATCATCGCTGCTATCATCGGTCAGTTATTTGTCCGCGGTAAGGAAGGCGGCGACCCGCATAAGGCACTCAACATCGGTACATACAGCGCAAGCATCATTGTGTTGATTGCAGCCGGTGTCGGCTCCTGGTTCGCATTTGGCAACCTCAAGGCATTCGGTGCAGTGGCTGCCGGCGTTATTGTGGGTACTCTCATCGGTATCCTCACTGAGGTTTACACCTCCGATGCATACAAATCCGTTAAGCACATCGGTAAAGAGTCCGAAACAGGCCCTGCTACCAACATCATTGCAGGTCTTGCGGTCGGTATGAAGAGTACCGTTCTCCCGATTGTCTTAATCGCGATTGCAATTATCATTGCATACTTGTTATTCGGTATTTACGGTATCGCTATCGCAGCTGTCGGTATGCTTTCCACCACCGGTATCACCGTTGCGGTTGATGCCTATGGCCCGATTGCAGACAACGCAGGCGGTATCGCCGAGATGAGCGGTCTTGATGAAAGCGTTCGTAAGATTACCGATACCCTTGACTCCGTTGGTAACACCACCGCTGCTATGGGTAAAGGCTTCGCTATCGGCTCCGCTGCTTTGACAGCTCTCTCCCTGTTTATGTCTTTCGCCGAGCAGGCAAAAATCAGTACTGAACTTGCAAAGAGCTCCGTTCTTGATTATAAAGTCGTTGTCGGTTTGTTAATCGGCGGTATGCTGCCGTTTATCTTCTCCGCCTTGACGATGAACTCTGTGGGTAAGGCTGCTTCTCAGATGATTGAAGAGGTGCGCCGCCAATTCAGAGAGCACAAGGGCATTATGGAAGGCACAGAGAAGCCCGACTACACCACTTGTGTATCTATCTCCACCAAGGCAGCTCTTAAAGAGATGCTTGTTCCCGGTATCATGGCAGTGGTTGTGCCGCTTGTCGTAGGCTTCGGCCTCGGTGTCAGCGCGCTGACCGGTATGCTTGCAGGCGCCCTTGTAACAGGTGTACTGATGGCTATCTTCATGTCCAACTCCGGCGGTGCTTGGGATAATGCGAAGAAGTACATTGAAAGCGGTCACTTCGGCGGCAAGGGCTCTGAGGCTCACGCTGCAGCCGTTATCGGTGATACCGTCGGCGACCCCTTCAAGGATACTTCCGGTCCGTCTATCAACATCTTAATCAAGCTGATGACTGTTATCTCGTTGCTCTTCGCTCCGCTGATGGCACAATCAGGTTCCTTGCTTGAAATGCTTTTAAAATAATTCAGTAATATGAAAACTGCCTCAACCAAGTGGTTGAGGCAGTTTTATTTTTTTACTGAAAATTTATCGGGTGAAGGTAATGCCGTTGTGTTGCTTATGGTATCCGAAACAGCTCTCTGCCGTTGCGGTTGCAGGTGTCGATTACCTCCCGCGCCGATATTTCTTTGATTTGCGCAAGGCGCTCTGCTACATGGGCAATGAGCGAAGAGTCATTGCGCGTGCCGCGGTGCGGCACCGGTGCCATATAGGGTGCATCTGTTTCCAACAAGATTCTCTCGAGCGGGATATACTGTGCCGCTTTGGTGCCCTTTTTGTTGTTTTTAAAGGTCAGCGCGCCGCCGAAGCCGAAATACATGCCGCTATCCAACAGCGCCGCAGCGCTCTCGGCACTGCCCGAGTAGCAGTGCAAAACACCCTTCGGCTTATACTTTAGCAGTAGGGCATAGGTATCCTCGTGGGCTTCTCTATCGTGCACAATAATCGGCAAATCCAGCTCCTTGGCAAGGAGGATTTGTGCTTCAAAAAATGCTATCTGCTTTTCGGGCGGCACTTCCTTCCAATAGTAATCAAGCCCGATTTCGCCAATCGCTTTCACCTTGCTTTCGCTTTGCGCCAGGCGCTTGATATCGTCTAATTGCTCTAAGCGCAGCGGGTTTAAATCCTCGGGGTGAAAGCCGATGGCAGCGTAGATAAAATCATATTCCTTTGCCAGCGCCAAGCTGCTTTTAACAGAGCTTGGGTTGGTGGCGCAATTCATCACAAGCTCCACGCCCTTAGAAGGCAAAGAGGATAGGAGCGCCGCCCTATCCTCATCAAAGCTTTCATCATCATAATGGGCGTGGGTATCAAAAATACCGCTCATCAGCGCACCTTTGCGCCTGCCGGCACACCCTCGAGAAAGATGACCTTCACATCGTTTTCGCCGGCATCCGCCGCCAAAATCATACCGTTGCTTTCCACACCGCACAGCGTTGCCGGCTTGAGGTTGGCAACAACCACGACCGTTTTGCCGATTAAGTCCTCCGGCGCATACCACGGGGCGATACCGGAAGCGACGGTTCTCGGGGTGCCCGAGCCGTCATCCAAAGTCAGCTTCAAGAGCTTTTTGGCTTTCTTGATTTTTTCGCACGCGGTGATTTTTGCTGCTCTCAGCTCCACCTTTGCAAAGTCCTCAATACCGATTTGTGCGACACCCTCCACCTTGGTTTCGGCTGCCGCCTGCGCTTTTTTCGCTTCCATCAGCGCTTCGATTTCCGCCTGCTTTTGCTTGATGTCAATGCGTGAAAACAGGGGAGAGGGCTCGCCGACAAAGGAACCCGGCTTGATGGCGCCAAAGTGCGCGAGGGAATCGTAATCCTTGATATCGCAGCCGATTTGTGCAAAGATTTTTTCGCTTGTTTCGGGCACAAACGGTTGCAGGAGAATGCCTAAGAAGCGGATGCTTTCCAAGAGGTTATAGAGCACCGTGCCGAGTCTGTCGGCTTTGCTCTCCTCCTTGGCAAGCGCCCAAGGCATAGTTTCATCAATATATTTATTAGAGCGCTTGGCAAGGTTCATAATCGCCTCTGCGGCATCCGCAATTTTGAAATCGGCAAAGGCTTTCTCCGCCTTTTTGACTGCCTCGAGCGCAGCGGTTTTCAGCTCCTCATCAATCGCTTCGGGCGCAGCAGGTGCTTTGATTTCGCCACCGAAATATTTCTTGCTCATCGCAACCGTGCGGTTGACCAAATTGCCCAAGGTATTTGCCAAGTCGGAATTATAGCGCTCAATCATGGTTGAGTAGCTGATAGAGCCGTCGTTGGCATGGGGCATTTCGCTGAGCAGGTAGTAGCGTACGGCATCTACCCCGAAGAGCTTTACGAGCTCATCGGCATAAATCACATTGCCCTTGGATTTGCTCATCTTATCCTCGCCAAAGAGCAACCACGGGTGACCGTAAACCTGCTTTGGCAGCGGCTCGCCGAGCGCCATGAGCATAATCGGCCAATAAATGGTGTGGAAGCGCACGATATCCTTACCGATAATGTGCGCATCTGCCGGCCAATACTTTTTGTATTGCTCGCTCGAGCCGTCGGGGTCGTAGCCGATGGCGGTGATGTAGTTGGAAAGCGCATCAATCCACACATAAATCACATGCTTATCATCAAAGGTGACGGGGATACCCCATTTAAACGAGGTTCTTGATACGCACAAATCCTCCAAACCCGGCTTGATAAAATTGTTGAGCATCTCCTTTTTGCGCGCTTCGGGGTAGATGAAATTATCATTTTTTTCAATAAATTCCTCGAGCTGCTTTTGGTACTTGGAAAGGCGCAGGAAATAGGCCTCCTCCTTGGCGGGCTTCACCTCTCTGCCGCAGTCGGGGCACTTGCCGTCTACCAACTGCGATTGGGTCCAGAAGCTCTCGCACGGGGTGCAATACATCCCTTCGTACTCGCCCTTGTAGATATCGCCCTGCTCGTAGAGCTTTTTGAATATCTTTTGCACCACCTTTTCGTGGTAATCATCGGTAGTGCGGATAAATTTATCATAGGTGGTATTTAACAGGTCGCAGATGGCTCTGATTTCGCCTGCTACCTTGTCGACATGCTCTTTGGGGGTGATGCCTTCGGCTTTGGCGATTTCCTCAATCTTTTGACCGTGCTCATCGGTACCGGTTAAAAAGAAAACATCATAACCCTGCATTCGCTTATACCTCGCGATGGCATCGGTTAAAACAATTTCATAGCTGTTGCCGATGTGAGGCTTGCGCGAAGTGTACGCAATTGCAGTCGTGATATAAAACTTGCCTTTGTTCATTGTGTTTTCTTCCTTTCTATTGATTTTACATTTCAAAATATAATTATACTTGATTTTTTCTATTTATTCAATACTTATTTATATTATATAATTTTAGTTGTAATTTATAAAGCGATGTGATAAAATAAATACATCTATGTAGATTTTTATTGAAATTGGGAGGTTCTTTATGGGAGTCAACTATTCCGTACCTGTGCTCATCATCGCAGCTGTGTTTTGGGTAGCAGAGTGCATTGCATTTCCGATTTTTATTAAAGCGCAGTGGCCGAAAAAGTGCGTCAAGAGCTTTTGTTGGAAAATGATTTCCGCTTCGCTGTTTGTCGGCTACGGTGTCTTTGCCTTTTTTGCGGCAAAAAACGCGTGGGGTAATCGCTTTTTTGAAACCTTTGCGCGCGATATGGTAATCGGCTTGTGTTTCGGCTGGCTCGGCGATTTGCTGCTGCACCTGACCGCGCTTTCCAAAAATCCGGGCAAGGTATTTACCGGCGCTGCCTTTGTCAGCGGTCTGATTGCCTTCTTAGTCGGTCATATTTTCTATGTGATTGCCTACATCGAGGGCATCAAAGCTGTCGGGCACGGGAGCAAAACGACCTGGATTACCATTGTCGTGGAGGTCGTTATTTTGCTGATTGCTTTTGTGGCGGCAAAGTTTGTGGTCAAGCTGAAGCTCGGTATTGCGGCGGTTCCCGTTGCGCTGTATGCGGCAACCATCAGCACCATGCTGGTGAGCGCAATTACCTTGGCGATTTACACGGCGAAGTATTCCGTACTGCTCAGCATCGTGCTTGCCATCGGCGCGATTTTATTTGTGGTAAGCGACGGTACGCTTGTATTCTGCTTATTCGGGAATGAAAAAGCAAAAAATTCTTACAAATTAAAGGTTGTAAATTTGACCACCTACTTTATCGGTCAAATGATGCTCGCGAGCACGATTTTGCTTTGCGGCTACATGGTTATTTATATTGCATAAAGAAAAGGAACACTAAAAAATGGCAAATCTTGAAAAAAGCTATTCCCCCAAAGCGGTGGAAGATAAAAATTATCAATTTTGGGTAGAAAGAGGATATTTTGACGGGCAGATTAAAGCGGATGCACCGGCATATTCCATTGTGATGCCGCCTCCGAATATTACGGGGCAGCTGCATATGGGGCATGCGCTCGATAATACCTTTCAGGATATTTTGATTCGCTATAAAAGAATGCAGGGCTTCGGCACCCTTTGGGTGCCCGGCACCGACCACGCCTCCATTGCAACCGAAGCCAAGATTGTGGCGGCAATGAAGGAGGAAGGGCTGAGCAAAGAGGATATCGGCAGAGAAAAATTCCTCGAGCGCGCGTGGGATTGGCGCCGCCAATACGGCACAAGGATTGTGACCCAGCTCAAAAAGATGGGCTCCTCCTGCGATTGGAAGCGAGAGCGCTTTACAATGGATGAGGGCTGCTCGGCAGCGGTGCGCAAGGTCTTTGTGGATTTGTACAAAAAGGGCTTGATTTACCGCGGCGAGCGCATCATCAATTGGTGCCCGCATTGTTGCACCTCGATTTCGGATGCCGAGGTGGAGTACGAGGAGCAGGACGGCTCCTTCTGGCACCTGCGCTACCCGTTTGCAGACGGCTCAGGTTATGTGGAGCTTGCCACCACCAGACCCGAAACCATGCTCGGTGATACCGCCGTTGCGGTGCACCCCGAGGATGAAAGATATAAAGACAAGGTAGGTAAGATGTTAGTTTTACCGCTCGTCGGCAAGGAAATTCCGCTGATTGCCGATGAGTATGTAGACATGGAATTCGGTACAGGTGTGGTTAAAATCACCCCGGCGCATGACCCGAATGACTACGAGGTCGGCTTGCGCCACGGGCTGGATGTCATTACCGTTACGACGGAAGACGGGCATATGAACGACCAAGCCGGCAAGTACGAGGGCTTATCGCTCGCGGCATGCCGCAAAGCCGTGGTGGCGGATTTGGAAAAAGAGGGCTACCTGGTGAAGGTGGAACCGCTCAAGCACAATGTCGGCACCTGCTACCGCTGCCACACCGCAGTAGAACCGCGCGTTTCCAAGCAGTGGTTTGTGAAAATGGAGCCGCTTGCAAAGCCTGCCATTCAAGCTGTGCGCGAGGGCGAAATCAAGTTTGTGCCCGAGAGATTTTCAAAGATTTATTTCCATTGGATGGAGAATATTAAGGATTGGTGTATTTCCCGCCAGCTGTGGTGGGGGCACCAAATTCCCGCCTGGTACTGCCCGGATTGCGGCGAGGTGGTGGTTGATTATGAGGACCCGACCGCTTGCCCGCACTGCGGCAGCAAAAAGCTGAACAGAGACCCCGATACCTTAGATACCTGGTTCTCCTCCGCACTGTGGCCGTTTTCGACCATGGGTTGGCCGGAGAAAACACCCGAGCTTGAGTATTTCTTCCCGACCGATGTGCTTGTAACAGGGTATGATATTATCTTCTTCTGGGTGGCGAGGATGATTTTCTCCTCCATTGCCTACACCGGCAAGATTCCGTTCCACACCGTGTTTATCCACGGCATTGTGCGCGATGCACAGGGCAGAAAGATGTCGAAGAGCCTGGGCAACGGTATTGACCCGCTGAAGGTCATCGAAGAGCACGGTGCCGATGCACTGCGCTTCACTCTGGCAACCGGCAACAGCCCCGGCAACGATATGCGCTTCAGCGAGGAAAAAATCACGGCATCCTCCAATTTTGCCAACAAGATTTGGAACGCCGCGCGCTTTATCAATATGAATTGCGAAGGCAAACCGATTGACCACAAAATTCCTGAGGAGCTTGCCTTAGAGGATAAGTGGATTCTCTCGAAGTTTAACACCCTCGCCAAAGAGGTCTCCGAGAATTTGGATAAATACGAGCTCGGCGTGGCAGTCAGCAAGCTGTATGACTTTATTTGGGATTACCTGTGCGATTGGTATATCGAGCTTGCAAAGATTCGCTTTAATGCCGATGAAAAGAGCGCCAAAACCGTGCGCGAGGTTATTATTTTCGTGATGAGCGAAACGATGAAGCTGTTGCACCCGTTTATGCCCTTTATCACGGAGGAAATCTGGCAGACCATGTCCGATGAGTGCGAGAGCATTATGATTTCCAAGTGGCCCGAGTACCAAGACTCGCTCCACTTCCCCGAGGCAGAAGCGGAGATGGGCAGAATCATTAAAGCCATTCGCGCGGTGAGAGCGAGAAGGAATGAAATGAATGTGCCGCCTTCAAAGAAGGCAAAGGTTTGCATCGCCAGCGAGTATGCGGCTACCTTTAACACTGCGATTCCCTTTATGCAGCGCCTTGCAAGCGCAAGCGAGGTGGAGGTCGCGGAAAGCTTTGATATGCCCGGTGCCGTGCAGATTGTGACCGATGATGCCACCATTTATATCCCGCTCGCAGAGCTGATAGACTTTGCAGCGGAGAAAAAGCGCCTGGAGAAGGAAAAGGAGCTTGCGGAAAAGAAGCTTGCGCAAATCAATGCCAAGCTGTCCAATGAAGGCTTCCTTTCCAAAGCACCCGAAAAGGTCGTTGAGGGCGTGAAGGCAGACAAAAAGGTCATGGAAGAAAAGATTGCCAATATTAATAAGAGCATTGAGAATTTAGGCTGATGAATTACCAACAAGCAATTGCAAAAATTCATTCATTTGATAAATTCGGCACCCGTTTAGGACTTGAACGGGTGTCTGCTTTATTGTGCGCGCTCGGCAACCCGCACAAGCGCCTGCGCTGTATCCACATCGCGGGCACCAACGGCAAAGGCTCCGTAAGCAAAATGCTCAGCGAGATTTTTGCGGCGCAGGGGCAAAAGGTCGGGCTGTATACCTCGCCATATGTGACCGACTTTCGCGAGCGTATTCAGCTTGGCGGCGAGATGATATCCAAGGAGGATTTGGCATATTATGCCGAAAAGGTCTTTGCCGCGGTGGCGACAATGGAGCAAACACCGACCGAGTTTGAGATTATCACGGCGCTTGCGTTTTTGTACTTTGCCCAAAAGCAGTGCGATTTGGTGGTGCTTGAGGTAGGGCTTGGCGGCATTTACGATGCCACCAATGTGATTGATACACCGCTTGCAAGTGTTATCACTTCCATTGCGCTTGACCACACCGAGTACCTCGGCGATACGCTCGCCTCGGTTGCTGCCAATAAGGCGGGCATTATTAAGCCCGGCGGCAATACTGTTTTGGCATTCGGGCAGGCACCGGAGGTGGTCGCGCTGATTGAGCGCGTGGCGGCAGAAAAAAACAACCGCTTTATCGAGTGCCGCAACGAAACGGGCAGCTACAACGGCAAAGCTTTTTTTTACAAAGAGAAGCTGTACGAGCTCTCGATGCTCGGCTTTCACCAATTGCAAAACGCGGTCACGGCAATCGAGACCGCAAAGCTCTTGGGTGCAAGCGATGCAGCTATCTTTAAAGGCATTAAAGCCGCGCGCATGCCCGCGCGCATGGAGCTTGTCTCCCGCGCACCCGATGTGATTATTGACGGTGCGCATAACCTCGCCGGGGTGGAAACCCTTTGTAAAACCGTGCGCCATTTCTTTGCAGATAAAAAAATCATTGCCGTTTGCGCAATGATGGCGGATAAGCAGTGGCGCGAAAGCGTGCTCGCAATAGAGAGCATTGCCGATACAATGGTGGCAACGCGCGCTTCAAACCCGCGCTCGCTCGAGGCGGGACAGCTCGGCAGCTACCTGCACTGCCCGCACTTTGAGGATGCGCGGCAGGCATATGAATATGCCAAAAGCCTTGCGGGAGAGGATAGCCTGATTCTTGTTTGCGGCTCGCTCTACCTTGCGGGAGATTTGCGCAATTATATTTGCGGCTCGACACAATAAAACAAATTATCATTCGCCACGGCGGTATCATTGAGGTGATACCGCTGTTTTTTATACCCGAAAAGCGGTATCGGATGTTTGTTTGCGGAATATGAAAAAAGGTTGAGGCACGCGCTGTAAAAGCAAGTGCCTTTAGAAAGGAGCAGCACCATGCCGGTGAGAATAGAGAAAAATAAGAATTTAACGACTGCCTTTCTCTCGGGGGAGATAGACCACCATTCCTCGGCTTTTTTGCGCGAGGAGATTGACAAAGCGGTAAATGTGGTGATGCCGCGCGAGCTGTGCTTGGATTTTATGCATGTCAGCTTTATGGATTCCTCGGGCATCGGGCTGGTGATGGGGCGCTACAAGCTGATGCATGCCATCGGCGGCAAGCTGAAGGTGCGCGGTGTGAACGCCTCCACGATGAAGGTGATGAAATTGGCAGGGCTTGATTTGCTGGCAAAAATAGATTGTAAAGGAGAGG
>ODAI012429457.1_pt1 | contig 11058 bp, 8 predicted proteins | sample 1539321 | NCBI WGS metagenome assembly ODAI01 (sample SAMN02144231, study PRJEB22623) | gut metagenome | biome: sheep rumen | host: Ovis aries | place: New Zealand | reverse complement strand
TGAAGAGTCCGGGTTTGACACCCGGTAGGCCTGGCACCTGGCGCGAGGGTTCTATTCCCTTTCTCTCCGCCATTTTTGTTTAATATCGCGGAGTGGGGCAGTCTGGTAGCTCGCCGGGCTCATAACCCGAAGGTCGTAGGCTGAAATCCTACTCCCGCCAGTTTGCCCAGATAGCTCAGTTGGTAGAGCAGAGGACTGAAAATCCTCGTGTCACTGGTTCGATTCCGGTTCTGGGCACTTAATTGCCTTATTTGTTTTTCCAATAATAAACGGACAGTTTTCCTGAAAGAATGCACTTAGAAGCAGCTTTCAGGTTTTTTTACGCCATTTTTCGGTCACTGAACACCGCCGTCAGCTGCGATGAATCACAAGTCAGGTGAACCAGAAGTCTCAGGTGAACCAGAAGTCTGACGCCCGGTTCATAATGTGAACCACAAGTCTGACGCCCGGTTCAGATGCCGCCCGGTTTACGAAAAACAGCCCCGGATTGTATAATCCGGGGCTGTAGAATAATATCATTATTATTTGTGGAATAAAATCACTATTAATGCTGCAGGTTGTCGATGGTCCAGTTATTGATCTTGTTATCTTCTCCGAAATAGATGGTAAATATCAAATCCATGCCGTTTATGGAATAGCTGTAGACGGCTGCATTGACAGGCTCCGAAGGATCGATTTCAGAAGCTTCGGGAGTCCAGCCCTGAGCTTCCAGAAAGGTACCCAGGCTGTTGTAATCTTCTCCCAGAAGAGAACTGCCTGCAGTCACATTGACGATGTTGGGAAGTATATTAACGTCATTGGAGATGTAAATGCGTGATCCGCTGTAGGAGAATTCAATGTGCAGGGAATCCTTTTCAAAAGCTTTTACGTCTTCATATTCTCCCAGCATCCGCGGCTCTGCTTCATACATATCCAGAAGGCCGACCAGACTCTCAACAGACGCTATAGAGCTGATATAGGATAGTATATCGTAAACAGGCTCTTCCGGAGTGTCTTCCGGCATGACCTGTACTTCGCCCAGGGAAGCATCCTCCGTGGCAGCTTCTTTTACAGGTTCTTTTTCGGCGTCCGCTATTTCTTCCGGATCTGCTGCTTCAGTGCCGTCTTCCGCTATATCATCTGTTATTTCTCCGGCGGAATCCTCTCCGGTATAGTCCTCCTCGATGTAATCCTCTTCATCGGCAGTCTCATATTCAGCAGAAGAGTCAGAATCGTAATATTCCCGGCCTTCTATGTCCTCCTCTGTATCATCATACTCTTTGTCTTCATGCCAGTCTGTATCGTCCGGATCGTTGTATGCCTCATCCGAATCGTCTGTATCCGGATCGGTTATATCTGCATCGTCTTTTTCTTTTTTATCTTTATCAGAGGGATCCGGTCTGGCAGCTTCAATCTTTTCCCCTGAAGAGGGTCTTTTCTTATTATCTGTTTTATTATCTGCCTTATTATCTGCCTTCGTATTTTCGTCACCGGAAGATGTATCGGAGTCATCTTTTTCCTGACCGGTTTTGTCTTTTGTAGAAGAAGCCGATGCTTTTTCCTCCTCCGGGGCCTTTTTCTTACCGGCTCCGGCCTCCGAATTGGATTCTGCCGGTGCGGGACCGCCGCCTGCCGCATCATTATCCTCATAAGAATAAGAGGGAGTCTGCTCCTCCCCCGTCTCATGGGTGTTCTGATTATTGGGCTGATCACTCACATGCGGAGATGCGCAGCCCTGTGTCATGCCGGCTGCCAGAATAAGTGATAAGACTCCGCATACCAGTTTGTCCCGGTTTATATTTCTTTTCATTGTTTCACCTCATTTGTGAAGTAATCAACAGGCTCCTGATTGAAACGACAGAAAAAAATATATATATACATCTATGATAACATAAGAGTGAATTTTTACATATATGGAAACACTGTATTTGACCTGTCAAAAACTGAAAAATGTGCAAAAACATACATAAATTATATGTGCATTATGACTTATGTTGATGATTAGTACGTCAAAACTTCTGACCGGAAAATGCAGGTTCGGTATTTTTTGATAGGGATAATTAGAGTAAAATAGGGATAGGATGAAATACAGCCTGTTTTTTTGCTGCATATAAAATCCGGATCCATGGCGGTCCGGAGTTGATCGATAAAACGGGAGAGAGAAAATGGATCAGAAAAGGGAACAGGGACGCAAACTTTCGTTGAAAGAAATGGTAGGAACAGGGGGAAGAGAACCCCTGAGAAAACTTGTCAATGATAAGATGAAATCAAAAACACAGATGGAACCGTCGGTCCGGTTTCTGACACATGACGATGGTTTTTACGGCGCTTTGTATGAACCTGAAACATCTGCTTTTCCCGGCAAAGCCATGGTCATTTGCTCAGGTAATGAAGGGAGTTTTTCTCAAGCTCAGGCCGTAGCAGAGAAATTCTGTATGGAAGGTATGCCGGCGCTTGCTCTCGGTTATTGGAATACAGAGGGAACGCCTGATGATGCCTGTATGATTCCCGTGGAATATATGCAGAGTGCCTGCAGATGGCTGATCCGTCAGAAAGGTCTGCAGCCAGGTGTCTGGGGCATGTCTCTGGGAGCGGAATATGCCCTGCTCTGTGCCAGCCTGCTGCCGGAGATCGGCTGTGTCATTGCTGCCAGTCCTGTCCATATCCTGGCCAATTCCCTCAGCTTCAAGAGAGCTGTGCATTTGACGGACAGAGCTCCTTTCACGTATAAGGGAATTGCGGTACCTTATCTTGCAATCAATAAAAAAGAGGCCGGCAAGTATTCATCAAGAATGCTGCGCAGCCTGCTTCTGAAACGGGAGCCGGACACAACGTTTTATTATAAGGAAATCTTCAAAAATCCCGGTCATCCGGAAGCGGAGATTATGGTAGAAAATATTCAGGGCCCCATCCTGCTGCTGTCGGGCGGCCGGGATGTCATCGCGCCCTCCAAATGGATCTGCAGGCAGATCATGAATCGTCTTCATAAGAACAACTTCGCATATGCCTACAGCCACCATAATTATGAAATCCTCAGCAACTATGTAACGCCGGCGAGGCCGGTATCAGCTTCCATGTTCCGAATCGAAAGGACCAATCGTGCGGACTGTGACGCCAGCCGGGAGAACTGCTGGAAAGATATCATGGCTTTTGTGCGAAACCGCTGGACAGACCAGCCGGCTGAAGAGGGGACCGGTCCGGCGGAGGATACGGGCACTGACGAAGAATGATTGATATTTTGAAATATTGAAATTTTGATATTTTGATATTTTGAAACGCCGACAGACTGCTCACGCAGCCTGTCGGCGTTATTTTTTTTATTTCCTCTGTAATAATGCAACTATTTTACTTTGCCGGATAAGCGAAGCTTTCTCCGTCCGTCAGGATTGTGATGGTATCTCCTTCGCTGACCAGCATCATTTCAATAACATTCTCATATCTGGCTGAGTAAATCGTGTTGTTCTCATCGGAAATATACAGATAGGTATTTCCGTTTTTGACAATCTCAACCATTCGTTTTACAGTGATGGTCTTTTTCTCCCAGCCTTCGGTATTAACAGGGTCTGTTCCGGTGACATTGCTCTGATCGGAGTTGGCTTCTTCGCCGGAGATATCTCCCTTCATCAGGGCTTTGTAGCGGGCGATACAGTCTGCCTGCTTGGGCGCAGTGGCTACAATATTATATTGTTCTACATTGACACAGGCGTACATTTTGACCAGGCCTGCGTTATCTTTGAGGACCATGATGTAGGTCGGCGTTCCGTCGATCAGAATCAGGGACGGGAAGCTGGCACTGTAGCGTTTTTCCTGGACTTCACCCTGTGCCGCGCTCATGGCGGAAAACTCGTCCGCACCGGAGCAGCTGATGTAACGGGTCTCTCCGGTCCGTTCATTGCTCATAATAAAGCCGATATTGGAGCTGTCTCCATTGACAGACGTGACGCCGGTATAAATCCAGATATCGGTGCCTTTGGCGATATAGCCGAAATCTGCGGTTCCTACCGAATTATCATCCCCGCTCATGGTGGTGACCCTGCGGCAGTCCTTCTGGCCGATGATCGAGTTGAAATAGCCCTGTCCGAGCTGGGCGTGGTTGTTATACTGTTCGCAGATCAGATCCCCGGGGAAGATGACATCTGCCCAGTCAGGGATTTCCGAAATACTGCATTTCCGCATTTCTCCGGTCACGGGATCGACCAGAATGGCGCCGATAACTCTGGTACCGCCGAAAAGGAAAATGGAATGCTCATAGACGGAGGCGATATACCAGGGCTTTCCTTCATCGTCTATCTCAAAATGGGGCATGTCGAACATGGCGGTTCTGTAGCGCATATGGATCCGACGGTTAAGGTTGTCATTGAAATAAGCGCCCGGCACATAGGTCATGCCGTTTTCCAGTTTCACATAGCTGGCGGACATGGAGACCGGGTCGACTTTGACATAACCGGGGATACCATGATCCCGGTTCGCGTACCACTTAAAGAATCCGGCATAGCTCAGAGGAGCGACTTTAAGAGGCTTTCCCCTGTCGTTGACCTGGACATAATCTCCGGAATAGATGTCGTACTGGGAAACAACATCGCTCAGGGAGCCGATTTCTCTGTCGCCCAGGCGGGAAGCGGAGGCGGTATCCATCAGGGCGATCGATCCGGTATTTTCCACAGAGGGGATATCTTCCGTGCTGCCTTCTTCTACGGTCAGGATGCTGCTGTAGGCTCTGGCATGGAAGAACTTGCCCGACAGGAAATTACAAAGGAACATCAATACCACAATGACCCCGATGGCCCGGAGCAGGTATCGATGCATACGGCTGCCGGGGTCTTTCTGCCGGTCATTCCGTTTTACGGGGGGCTGTTCCTGTTTTATGAATACAATCCGGCCGTTTACGATCTGAAAAGGAATATTACGGGGACCGCTGCCCGCTCCCCTGGAAACCTGTAAAGGTATGCCGGCCAGATAACCGGCCAGCAGGATCACAATAATGTAGGTCCAGAAGGATCCCGACTGCAGATTCCAGGCAGGCAGCAGCAGATAGTCCAGTACGGCTGCTGCCACGACCATGACCAGAATGGGGATATATATACTTTTATACTTCTTCATTGTTTAGATTCCTCCATACAAAAAACGTTATTTCGCATTTAGCTGTAACATTGTTCTGTCGTTGTTTCCTTCCTTAGGATAACAACAGACAGTGTTTTTTTCAATTACTGTGTGAAGGCGGTCAACGAGCCGGTCTATGAGCTCACACGGTCTATGAGCTCAGAGGTCGCGGATTGGCGGGTCTATGAGCTCAGGGTCTATGAGCTCAGAGGTCGCGGACTGGGTGGCAAGTGAGCTCAGAGGTCGCAGACTGGCGGACTGGGTGGCAAACGAGCTCAGAGGTCGCAGACTGGCGGACTGGGTGGCAAACGAGCTCAGAGGTCGCGGACTGGGTGGCAAACGAGCTCAGAGCTGGCGGACTGCAGAGCTGGCGGACTGAGCTGACAGACTGATTAACAAGCAAGGCAGAGCAAAAAGCATCGGACCCGCTATACTGATAGCGGGAAGATTCTAACTGTTTCTGCCGGGATACCGGCCTTAATTCGCGGAGGGTCAAATGAAAAAGAAGGCAATGATTTTCCGGGGAAGGCTCCTTGGAGATCTGAAGGGATTTGAAGATAATACTGTATTTACCCTGGAGGATGGTTCCTGGTGGCTGCAGGTCGACGGGTTCAGCCGGCAGGCAGAGGCTGCGGCACCGGAAGCGGAGCTGTGGCAGGACAGCTCCGGTTATTTCCTGCGGATCCTGGACAGCCAGGTCAGGGTAAGGCCCCTGACGAACGCGTTCCGGGACCGTATTGAGGGAGACTTTACCGGCTGGGAGGACAACAGGCAGTATAAGCTTGCCTGCGGCAGAACGTTCCGGCAGGCCTGCTTTGGCTTTGAGTATGCTTATGCGGAATCCCCGGAAGCGGTGGTGGCGGATCTGGACGGAGTGACCATGATGTTCGTCTGCGGGACCGCTATGGAGGTAAAGGAATGCGGTCTGACCGGAGATCATCTGCGTCCGGCAGACGGAACGGATTCTAAAAGCATGACCCGGCCGGAATCTCGGGAAAGCACGAAGAACTGGCTGCGCCCTGCGGAGATGGATGGCGCCCGTAAAGAGAGGTATTTGAAAGAGCCGGAAAATTCTGTAAGCAGGCTCCAGCCCGCGGGAAGCAATTTTCCGAATGATGTACCTGCCCCCCGGACGGAGAGCGCAGACGGACCGATGGCTGGCCTCAGACCGGTTCGGACGGATGAATTTGGGTTTCCGCTGGAACCCGTTCAGGAGGATCCCTCAGGGCAGGCTTCGGATGCTCCTGCAGTCAGTCCGGTCAGTGACTGGCTCATAGCCGGCAGGGACCTTTCTGCAAAGGAAGACGCGGCAGCAGTACCTGCCGTCAAAAGAAAAAGATTCCGCAGTCCTGCCCGCTATGAGAAGCTGGAAAGGGATTTGACGTCTGATTTGAAAAGTGAAAAGACTGCTTCCGGAGATGACATGCAAGATCCTGATGCGACGAATCATAACCCCAGAGGAGCGGGCGTATTAAGTATTATGCTGGTCCTGCTGCTGATTCTGGCGGTAGGAGTTCCCGTCGCGGTCTTTGGCGGCGTCGGCGCTTACAAATATGCCAAAGACGCGGATCAGATCACACTGGGGCTTTCGCAGGAAGCTGTATACGATATGAAATATACGGAGGTAGAGGAGGTCCTGCGTAAAGCCGGTTTCTCCAATATCGAGACTAACAATATTCCGGATCTGGACATCTCTCAGGCAGACCGGGAGAACAAGGTAGGCAGCCTGGTGATCAATAACTCGGAGGAGTATTCGGAGGATTCACGATTCCCCTCTTACGTCGCCATCGTAATCAATTATCATACTCTGCGGCAGATCAGTCCTTCCATGTCAGCTAAAGACGCCAAAGGTGGCAACTATGAGGAAATCGCCCGGCAGCTGGAATCCGATGGTTTTGTCAATATCCGGTATGAAGTCATCGAAGACCTGGTCACAGGATGGCTGGTCAAAGACGGTCAGGTCGAGGAAGTGATCATCAACGACGAAAAGGACTTCAAAGCGGATTCTGCATACCGCCAGGATGTGGATGTAGTGATCCGCTATCATACATTCGGTAATTTCTTCTGATAATGAACCGGGCGTCAGACTCCTGGTCCACATGCATGAACCGGGCGTCAGACTACCTGGTTCACCCTGATTGTCGGTCCCTCTTTCACTAAATCTCTGTCTGTGTTACTATGGAAGTACAAAAAACAGCAAAAAAAACTCTTCTGCGCATGGTATATGATGAATGCAACAAATAAAACAACTAAAAAAACGTTTAAGTAAATCGGAATAGATCAGAATACCTGAGGAGGAGAATTATGAAACGCAGATTATTGACTTCCATTTTAATAATGACTATAACCCTTGCGGGGACCGGCGGTGTAATTGTATCGGCAGCGGAAGTACCGGATACGGCTGCTGTTTCCGCAACAGAAGCAGAGACCACAGAAGAAGTAAAAGAAGCGGAGGATAAGGAAAAAGTGAAAGAGGATAAAGCAGCGGAAGAGAAGAAGGAAGCCGTTGAGGATGGCATGACATCCGCCGAAGAAAAAGCGGACGAAACACAGCAGACGCCCAAAGTCAAAGTGGCAGAAAATGGACAGGTAAAATACGAGAATCTCTACTCGCTTGGTACGGAAGGCGTAGTACTGCAGGAACTGCCTCCCCTGTATTGATTTAAAATATGGAACCAGAACACAGCAGCGGAAGCTCCGAAAGGGCTTCCGCTCTTCTTTTTTGGAAAAGGAATCCGGCCTGCGTGTTCCGGAAAGCCGGAAAGCATCATCCGGATCCATGCCGAGGACGGTATGTAAAACAGGTCTGAAATCTAAAAATGTTTATAAAGTATATAATGCAGCTGATGCAGGCATTTCAGTCTGTGCTTCCGGTTCCGGTGACCGGGAGCGCAGGCTGTTTTTTTGTCATTTTTTGCTGTAACAGGCCTGAAATCCGGATGATTTTTGGTTAATTAAAACTAACAAAAGTTATTGAAAACTAACACCGGTTATATTATACTAACAACAGTTAAAATAAACTAACGCTGTTGAGAAAGCATTCTTTTACGGCGGAGAGGCTGGTCCTGTCTCCGGCATCATGAAAACAATACAAACAATTAGAAGGACAGGATGAAAGGCAAAACAGATTATGTATCCCTTATCTATGGCGAATGAAGGAGAGACCGTGGTCATTCAGAGGATCACAGGCAGAAGTGATGTGTGTCAGCGTCTGGCTTCTATGGGATTCGTGATCGGAAGTGAGATCACGGTAGTATCCAGAAACGGGGACGATATGATCCTTCAGGTCAAGGGCAGCAGAGTAGCTCTGGGCTCCGGCATGACAAAGAGGATCATGGTCTGACAGGAGGAAAAAGATGAAAACTCTCAAGGATGTAAAAGTCGGTGAGACCTGTACGGTCAAAAGATTGCATGGTGACGGACCTGTCAAGCGCAGGATCATGGATATGGGCATTACCAAAGGCGTCGATATCCTGGTCCGCAAAGTAGCGCCGCTTGGCGATCCCATGGAACTGAATGTACGCGGTTATGAATTATCAGTCCGCAAAGCTGATGCGGAAATGATTGAAGTGACAGAATAATAATACAGGAGAGAACGATAATGAGCATTAAGATCGCACTTGCCGGCAACCCCAACAGCGGCAAGACTACCCTGTTCAATGCCCTGACAGGTTCCAACCAGTATGTCGGCAACTGGCCCGGCGTTACTGTAGAGAAGAAAGAGGGTAAATTAAAAGGAAACAAGGATGTCATCATCCAGGACCTTCCCGGTATTTATTCCCTGTCCCCCTATACCCTGGAGGAAGTGGTCGCCAGGAACTATCTGGTCAACGAGAAACCCGATGCCATCCTCAATATTGTTGATGGTACCAACATTGAGCGTAACCTGTATCTGACCACACAGCTGCTCGAACTGGGCATGCCTGTCGTCATAGCCGTCAATATGATGGATCTGGTCCGTAAGAACGGCGACCGGATCGACATTGACGCCCTGAGCCGGGAACTGCATTGTAAAGTCATTGAAGTCAGCGCGCTCAAAAATGAGAACAGCCTGAAGGCGGCGGAACTGGCAGTTGAGGCCGCTAAGTCCGGAAAAGCTGCGGTCATACCGGAAATCATGACCGGAGAAGTCGGAAAGGCAGTAGGTCAGATTGAAGATTTTCTTGACAGCAGTGTCAATCCCGAACTCCGTCACTGGTATGCGGTCAAGCTCTTTGAAAGAGATGAAAAGGTCCTGGAGACCATGCCTCTTACCAAAGAGATGGAAGCGGTCATCACGGCTGTGGAAGACACGCTGGATGATGATTCCGAAAGCATCATAACCAATGAAAGATACAACTTCATCGCCGGTGTAGTCGCCGGATCCGTACAGAAGAAAGCGGAAAAACATGCCCTGACCCCTTCTGATAAGGTCGACCAGATCGTGACCAACAGGATCCTGGGCATCCCGATCTTCCTGGCTGTCATGTTTTTCATTTACGCCATCGCCATGGGCAACTGGCCCATCTCCATTGGTACAATGGCCACCGGCTGGACCAACGATGTCCTGTTCGGTGAGATCGTACCCGGCGCGGTCGATGCCCTGCTGGCTGCTCTCAATATCGGAGAGGGCACAGTCCTGTACGGACTGATCCAGGATGGTATTATCGCCGGCGTAGGCGCGGTCATCGGTTTCGTGCCCCAGATGCTGGTCCTGTTCCTGATGCTCTCCATCCTGGAAGATATCGGCTACATGGCCCGTGTCGCTTTCGTCATGGACCGCCTGTTCCGCCAGTTCGGCCTGTCCGGCAAGTCCTTTATTCCTGTCGTCGTTGCTTCCGGCTGCGGCGTTCCCGGAATCATGGCTTCCCGTACCATTGAACAGGACCGTGACCGTAAGATGACCATTATGACCACGACCTTCATCCCCTGCGGCGCCAAGCTCCCGATCATCGGTCTGATTGCCGGCGCTGTGTTCGGCAGTTCCCCCTATGTAGCGGTATCCTGCTATTTCCTGGGTATTGCCTCCATTATCCTGTCCGGTATCATGCTGAAGAAATTCAAGGCATTTGCCGGCGAACCCGCTCCCTTCGTTATGGAGCTTCCTCCCTATCATGTACCTTCCGTGGTCGGCGTGCTCCGTACGACCTGGGAAAGAGGCTGGTCCTTCATCAAGCGTGCCGGATCCGTCATCGTGATCTCCTCCATTATCCTGTGGTTCCTGCAGGCATTCGGATTTGAGAACGGCTTCGGTCTGGTAGAAGATCAGGATCATTCCCTGCTGGCCGCCATCGGCAATTCTGTCGCATGGATCTTCGCACCTCTGGGCTTCGGCAACTGGAAAGCCACTGTCGCGACGGTCACCGGCCTGATCGCCAAAGAGAACGTTGTCGGTACGTTTGCGGTCCTCTATCACTATGCCGGTGAGATCAGTGAGAACGGTGAGGAGATCTGGGCCAACGTTGCGGCGGATTACAGCCAGATCGCTGCCTACAGCTTTATGGCCTTCAACCTGCTCTGCGCTCCCTGCTTCGCGGCTATGGGCGCCATCAAGCGTGAAATGAACAATCCCAAATGGACTCTGGCAGCCATCGGCTACATGTGCCTGTGGGCTTATGTTGTCGCCATGATCATCTACAACATCGGCGGTCTCCTGATTGGCGAAGTCGGCTTCGGAATCTGGACGGTCGTATCCATCGCACTGCTGGCCGGTATCATCTACCTGCTTTTCCGTAAGGGCTACGTACCTGAGAATGGCGTGAAAGCGGCCCGTTCCGTTGACGCCAAAGTACAGTAAACAGACAGATTACCGGCCGTGCACAGTAAAGACGGCTGTTTGCCGGGGATACAGCACAACAGTTATTACAGACATCATCGGGACATCGTGCGGTATCAAAAAAACAAGTGCCGGACGGCCGGTTTCCGTGATAAAATACACTTCATAAACAGGAAACAGCAATGTCTGCCGCTGCCTTACCGGGAGCGGCAGACGTTTCCCTT
>ODAI010133919.1_pt1 | contig 11058 bp, 6 predicted proteins | sample 1539321 | NCBI WGS metagenome assembly ODAI01 (sample SAMN02144231, study PRJEB22623) | gut metagenome | biome: sheep rumen | host: Ovis aries | place: New Zealand | reverse complement strand
CGCGGCTGGTGTGGCTGCAGCGTCTTTGTCCTGCAAAGCCCTTGTAAGGGCGGCATCTTCTGTACTGCAGGAGCAGTATACGGTGAGGCGCTGCTGTACTGCAGGAGCAGTATACGGTGAGAGCGCTGCTGTACTGCAGGAGCAGTATACGGTGAGAGCGCTGCTGTACTGCAGGAGCAGTATCCGCGCATCCGGCGATTAGACATGGTGATGTGAATGAAAATCCTGTTTATCTCCCTCGGCTGTGACAAAAACCTGGTCGATTCCGAGGAGATGCTAGGTGATCTGACCCTTGCGGGATACGAGATCACAGATGATGAGGAATTGGCAGAGGCAGCTGTTATCAATACATGCTGCTTTATTAATGATGCAAAAAAAGAGAGTATAGACAGCATTCTGGAGCTGGCGGAGCGCCGGACTTCAGGACAGCTGAAAGCTCTGATCGTGACCGGATGTCTGGCACAGCGATACAGTGAGGACATCCGCAGAGAGATCCCTGAGGTGGATGCAGTCATCGGCACAACGGCTCAGGAATCACTTTTAGAAGCTTTGGATACTGTCCTGAAAAGAGGAGAGTATGAAACCGGGGCGCATGATTCCGCAAAGGAGGAAGGCGCAGATCCCGGGGAAGAAAAAGAAGCAAGTGCCGCTATTGTACGCCTGGATGATTTGAAAAAGAACCCCCGCACTAATGTAAAGCGGATCCTTACGACGGCGGACGGTTTTGGATATCTGCGCATTGCGGAGGGATGCAGTAAACACTGTACCTATTGCGTGATCCCTTCCATACGCGGTCCCTACCGCAGCGTGCCGTTGGAGGACGTGGTCCGGACGGCAGAGGACCTGGCTTCCAGAGGTGTCCGGGAGCTGATCCTGGTCGCCCAGGAGACGACGATTTACGGTCTTGACCTGTATGGAAAGAAGATGCTCCCGGAGCTCCTTCGCAGACTTGCCGCGATTGAAGGAATCTGCTGGATCCGTCTTCTGTACTGCTATCCTGAGGAAATCACTCCCGGGCTGGTTGAGGTAATGAGGGACGAACCAAAGGTTCTCCATTATATAGACATGCCCATACAGCACGCATCGGACGATATTCTGAAAAGGATGGGACGGCGGACCAACAGGAAGGAACTGGAGGATATCATCGGTCTGCTCCGCAGGGAAATTCCGGATATCTGCATCCGCACGACTCTGATCACAGGGTTTCCGGGGGAGACCGACAAGGACCACCGCACCCTTATGTCCTTTGTGCGCAGAATGAAATTTGACCGTCTGGGAGTGTTTGCCTATTCCAGGGAAGAAGGGACTCCTGCAGCCAGGATGCCAAAGCAGGTTCCCGCCCCTGTGAAATCAAAGCGCCGCAGGGAACTGATGCTTTTGCAGCAGCAGATCGCCTTTAAAAAAGCCCGTGGAATGAAGGGAAAAACGGTCGAGGCGATCGTCGAAGGAAAGATTGTGGGAGAGGACGTCTACACCTCACGCACATATATGGATGCTCCCGGTGTGGACGGAACACTGTTTGTGGAGACCGGAAGGGACCTGATGACCGGCGATTTTATCAAAGTCCGGATCACCGGATCGGACCAGTATGATCTGATCGGAGAAGTGGAAGACTGACGGGCTGCCATGCATCGCAACAAGCCGCAACTGCATCGGAAGCTTCCGCTGTCTGATGCCGGGGCAGTATATTTTTACTGATATTGAAGGGCATTTTCCATTGGCCGCAGACGGATCCGGGATGGAAAATGCCCCATTACCGGTCACGCAGTGACCGGCAGACATGCTTTGGCCGGAGGAAGAGGACAAAAGTTTTCCCTGCCGGACATCCGGCAGATGCGGGCTGTGCCTGAACTGCCGCGGGGAGGAACCTGCGGTCTTGTCTGAGTGCGGATCCCGCGGAAAGGCTATTATCGATTTACATGTTTCTCTGTAAGTTTTTTGATTCCTTCCCGGAAAACAGCTCCCGGAAAAAGTACTACTTTGTCTACACAGTATCGTTTCTGCTTATATCCTTCTTTGCTTTTTCCTGGTTCTGGGTCTCGGGGAGATCTTTGATCTGGGAAGTGGATGGATGGCAGCAGCTTCTTCGCGCTCTTGCCTATTACAGAAAATATCTGAGGGGGATACTTGGCCACCTGGTGCGTGATCACAGACTGATCATCCCGGACTGGGATTTTCACATTGGAGAGGGGGCAGATATTCTCGATACTCTCCACTACTATGCGATTGGAGATCCGCTGAACCTGCTTTCGGTTTTTGTCCCCGGGGACCGGATCCATCTTTTTTATTCTTTTTCCTGTGTGCTGAGGCTGTATCTGTCCGGTATCGCTTTTTCAGTGATGGCCTTTGGCGTCGGCCAGAAAAACCGCTGCGGGATTCTTGCGGGGGCACTGTCGTATTGTTTCTGCAACTGGGCTCTCATTGAGGCTGTCACTTATTCGTTTTTTTTAAACCCGCTCATTTATCTTCCCCTGCTGATTCTGGGGATTGAAAAGATCCTCAGGCGGGAACGGCCTTTCCTGTATATTTCTGTCCTGGCAGTGGCTGCGGCCAGCAACTTCTACTTTTTTTTCATGATTGCTGTCAGCATCGCGGTCTATTCAATCGTGAGAACCTTCTGCCTTTATGGGAAAAAAACCGGTAAGGCCATACAGGAGCTGCTGCGTCTTTTCGGGTATTCTGTTTCAGGGATCTGCATTGCCGGAGTAATACTGGTCCCGGTTGTTATGGCTATGCTGGGGGATACCCGCATGGGGATCAGGTCAAATTTTCCTCTGGACCTGCTTTATCCCAGGGTTTATTACAGCCAGCTGCCGGCGGCTCTTTTTTCCGCCCGTTCCCTCTATGAAGTCTATGTGGGGCTCAGCGCTCCCACGCTGCCTGCCTGTATTCTGCTGTTTCGAAAGAAAAAGAGAGATACAGGTCTGAAAATCCTGCTTGCGGTCTGCTTTCTGATTCTGCTGCTGCCTCTCGGGGGCAGGTTTATGAACGGAATGTCCTATGCCGCCAACCGCTGGGTGTGGGCCATGGTCCTTCTGTGCTCTTTTATCCTTACCAGGGAATGGGAAGATCTGTTTAAGCTTTCATGCGGGGAAAAACGATGTCTTCTGATCGGATGCACAGTATTGGCTGCCTCCTGTTTTCTTCTGAATTATTCCCGGACGCCGGCAGCATTTTCCATGATCATTTTTCTCCTGGCTGCCTGTTTTGTGATATTCCGGCAGGAAGGAAAAGCAAGCACGGTTCGGGGTCAGATCCTGATATGCCTGCTGATCGCCGCCGGTGCGGTCAATCTGGCTTTCTGGGATTATTCTCCCGAAGGAGGAGAGATCGCGGAACTGCGGGTGGAAAACAGAAAGATTGAGGAAGAGTTCTTTAACAACGAGACAAAAGCGGTCCTGAAGACGGCCGCAGAAGACTTTGCGCGTTATACGGGGCGGAATCTCACGGAGAATGCCTCAATCACGACACGGCTGTCCGGCACTCAGTACTATTGGTCTAACACGAATCCTTATGTGAACAAATTCCGCTCCGATCTGGAACTTCTGGAGGGGATGATCCATATTATTTATGGTTATGATGACCGGACTGCTCTGATTACTCTGAGCGGCAGCAGCTATTATGTCACGGGCAAGGGAGACGAAGAGGGACTTCCCTATGGCTTTGAAAAGGAAAAGGAAGTCAATATTCAGTCGGAAAGAACCCGGAGACGTGTGAAGGAACTGAAGGAGGAACTCGGAACAGAGCATCTGACGCAGGAACAGGAAGATAAAATACACAGCGATTCCGATGACATCATCGCTGTTTATAAAAATAAATATGCGCTCCCTGTCGGATACTGCTATAATAAATATGTTTCCCCGGATCAATGGAATCAGCTCAACGCTGTGGAGAAACAGCAGGTTATTCTCAGGGCTGCCTGTGTGGAAGAAGTTCCTGCGGGGATGCCCCGATATGATGCGGGCACGCTGGATTCCTCCAGTACAGAGCTGCCGTTTGAAGTGGAGTGTAAAGGACCTGAGATCACTTACCGGGACGGGACTTTTATTACGACCGGAGACAATATGACTGCGGTTCTGACCTTTGAGGGACTTGCGGATTCGGAAACCTACCTGGAGTTCTCCAACCTGGATTTTAAGGAGACCAGGAAATATGATCTGTATTTCGGGGACGAGTCTGTGGATCCTCTCAACCTCTATACTGAGACAAACTGGAAATACCTGGACGAAAACAGAAGATCCATAATCCGGAGAAATGCCTTTTTCTGGGATGGAGGAAAAAGGGCTGGCATAGGTATCACCTCTTCTTCCGGCGTGGAAAAAACACTGGATTTACTCACTGAAAAGCACAAGCTTACGAGTTTCAGACGCGATTATATAGTCAACCTCGGATATCAGAGGAAACCGGAAAAGTCAGTCTCGATCACTTTTCCGACCCCGGGACGGTATGAGCTGTCTGACCTGAAGATCTACGGGGTGCCTGCCAGGGAATACAGGAGTGCTATAGCTGAGCGCCGGAAATGTGTGCTGGAAGATATCACGCCGGGCACGGATTCCCTCCGGGGAAAGATCAGCGTGAAGGAGCCCTCGCTGCTATGCCTGGCATTTCCTTATTCCCCGGGATGGAAAATCAGGGTGGACGGGAAAGAGCAGAAAGCGTTTCCGGTCAACGGACACTACATAGGGACCTTCCTGACAGAAGGAGAGCATACGGTCGCTATGTCGTACAGAACTCCCGGCAAATATGCCGGAAGGTATCTGACAGCAGGGGGAATGATCCTGCTCCTTCTGCTTATTCTTAAGGAAAATATCCGTCAGCGCCGAAAGCGTGCGGATTGACCGCAGGTTTTTTCCTGCGGCTGTATCAATTAATGAAAGGGGATATAGTTATGAATCTGCCAAACAAACTGACTGTACTTCGAGTTGTTCTTGTTCCGTTTTTTGTCGCGGCTCTGCTGATCTCGAAAACCACCGAGTCGATGAAATGGGCTGCCCTGGTCCTGTTTATCGTCGCCTCCCTCACAGATCTTCTGGACGGCAAGATAGCCAGAAAATATAATCTTGTCACTACATTCGGAAAGTTTATGGATCCTCTGGCCGATAAGGTGCTTACGATTTCGGGCATGATCTGCCTCATTGAACTGGGCAGGATCCCGTCCTGGATCGTCGTGATCATAGTCGCAAGAGAATTTATCATCAGCGGCTTCCGCCTCATCGCGACCGAACACGGAATTGTCATCGCAGCCAACTACTGGGGCAAGTGGAAAACAACTTTCCAGATGATCATGATCATTCTGATGATCATGAATATTCCCAGACTTGGTCTGGTGACAGATATTGTCATGTGGATCGCACTGCTTCTGACTATCATTTCCCTGGCAACTTATATCATGCAGAACATGGAAGTGGTCAGGACTATGGAACTCAAATAATTCCCGTCAGTCCGTCCTTTTGCGCGGAGACACTGAGCGAAACAAGCGCAGGAAAACGCAGGAAACGAGCGAAAAACGCGTGAAACAAGCGCAGGAAAACGCAGGAAACGAGCGAAAAACGCGTGAAACAAGCGCAGGAAAACGCAGGAAACAAGCGGAAAACGCGTGAAACGAGCGCAGGACAAGCGGAAAACGAGCCTAAAGAGGGGGTTCCCGCCAGGCGGGGACTCCCGTGGATTCCCTCGTGGTCTGTGACTGCAAGGGCGGGCGACAGGACAGTTCTTAAGAAATTCCGGCTGAATACCCTGCCTCAGGGAAAAACTCTTCAGCTGGCAGGTGGAATCATGATGGGAAACAGAGACGGAAAAGGGCGCGCAATCCTCATGTGCGCAGGTGAATATGAACCCATGGAGATCCTCCGCGGCGCGGAGGATTTTGTCGTTGCGGTGGACGGAGGCCTTGCCAGACTTCTGAAAGCCGGGATCGAGCCTGATCTGGTCCTCGGGGATTTCGACTCACTGCAGGAAAAATACCTCCCCTGGCTTTACAGCCTGAAAAAAAACCGGCCGGAAAAACTGATCCGGCTTCCCTGCGAAAAGGATGATACAGATACTCTTTACGCGGCCCGCGTCTGCCTGGAGAGAGGGTATAAGAGGATTGATCTCTATGGTGCCCTGGGCGGCAGGCTCGATCACACGATTGCCAATATACAGACTCTGTCCTGGATCCGCAGGCAGGGCGGATACGGTTATCTGCTCGGGAAAAATACTCTGGCGACTGTCCTCTGCGGTGAAATGATCATGCTGCCGGACACCTTCGAAGGGATTTTTTCCATTTTCGCGCTGGACGGGAGGGTGACGGGCGTGACTCTGGAGGGCATGAAGTATCCGCTCTTTGAAGGGGAAATGACCAATACTTTTCCTCTGGGAGTGAGCAATGAAGTGAGCAATAAAGTGAGCAATGAAGAGAGCAATAAAGTGAGTAATGAAGTGAGCAATGAGGCCGGGGCTGAAAAGAGGGCTTCCGCGTCCGTGCGGGAAGGCCTGGCACTGATGATCCTGAACCGGAGGGAAGGATCGAAAGGGATCGATCCCGGAGAACTGGAGAGAAGGGAAATCCGATAAACGCAATAAGGGGATGCTTCTGACATTGAATCAATGGCAGGGCATCCCCTTTCTTATGAAAAATATTTCTCTTTGTTCAGTGCTTTGTTCAGTGACATCTATGTCTCATTGGACAGAGTCCTTCATTCCTCACTGAACAGCCAGACATCTGTCATATGGTTCTGCGGTTCGGTGATGTTTATGTCTCGCTGAACAGCAGGTCGGAATAGACAGGTATGGGCCATGCTTCCTTAGCTGTGATGGTTTCCAGCTCGTCGGCATAGCTGCGGCACTCGTTCATGTCGGGAATGATGACGTTGCGGCAGTATTTCATGGCATCTACAGGGTCGGCCGGCACCTGCCGGAGATCTTTTTCCAGTTTGCCGCACGCATCACTCAGACAGTCTGTGAGCATGGCGTTGTTCCTTGCGTTGTTTTCCTCATATTTGCAGGGAAGTCCCAGCTCCTTGCGCTTTTTAAGTCCGTCACAGAGGCGGCTGCCGTAGCGGGAAACAGCGGGCAGGATCTCTTTGCGCAGCATATCGATCAGAGTCCTTGCCTCGATCTCGATCGTGGCGGAGTAATTCTGCACGTGGATGTTGTAGCGGGCGAATACTTCGTCGCGGGTATAGATCGAGTGAGAAGTGAACAGCTGGATGTTCTTCTCTGAAATATAAGAGGGAAGGGCGTCTACGGTGGAGATGTTGTTGGACAGACCGCGGCGCTTTGCTTCTTCGATCCAGGACTCGTCATAGCCGTTTCCGTCAAAAATGATTCTCTTGTGGGCTGTCAGCTCACGCTTCACCAGGGCGTTGAGATCTTCGTGGAAATGTTTGGATTTTTCCAGTTCATCCGCAAACCTGCCCAGGGTGTCCGCCATCATGGTGTTGAGGACGATGTTGGGCCCGGAAATGGAGAGAGAGGATCCCACCATACGGAATTCAAATTTGTTGCCCGTGAAAGCCATGGGAGATGTGCGGTTTCGGTCCGTGTTGTCCATGGGAATGGGGGGCATTGTGTCGACGCCGATGGAGAGGGTCCGCTTGCCTGCATTTGTGTAGTCCTCGTCGTTGACGATGGAATTGACTACGCCGCTGAGTTCTTCTCCCAGGAAGATGGAGACGACTGCGGGAGGCGCTTCCTGGGCACCCAGACGGTGGTCGTTTCCGGGAGTTGCCACAGTCACGCGGAGCATGTCCTGATATTCATCGACACCCTTGATAAAGGCTGTCAGGAAAAGGAGAAACTGCGCATTTTCACGGGGGGTCGAACCCGGCTTAAACAGATTTTCACCCCTGTCTGTGCTCAGGGACCAGTTGTCGTGTTTGCCTGAGCCGTTGACGCCCGCAAAAGGTTTCTCGTGGAGCAGGCAGACCATATCGTGGCGGCCTGCCACTTTTTTCATGATCTCCATGGTGATCTGGTTCTGGTCACAGGCCATGTTGGCATCGGTGTAGACCGGAGCCATTTCGTGCTGGGCGGGAGCCACCTCGTTGTGCTTGGTCTTGGAAAGTACGCCCAGTTTCCAGAGTTCATTGTCCAGATCCTGCATGTATGCCTGCACGCGGGGACGGATGGCGCCATAGTAGTGGTCGGCCAGTTCCTGACCTCTGGGGGGCTTGGCACCGATCAGGGTGCGCCCGGTCATGATCAGATCCTCGCGCTGCTTATAGAGGGATTTGTCCACGAGGAAATACTCCTGTTCGGCGCCTACCTGGGCGATGACCCGGCGGGTTTCGGTGTCGCCGAAAAGGCGGAGGATTCTGACGGCCGCTTTGCTTACAGCCTCCATGGACCGCAGCAGCGGCATTTTTTTATCGAGGGCATGTCCCGAGTAAGAGCAGAAGATAGTGGGAATGCAGAGGGTCTTTTCCTTAATAAAAGCAAAGGAAGTGGGATCCCAGGCGGTATAGCCGCGCGCCTCGAAGGTTGCCCGCAGACCGCCGGAGGGGAAGGAAGACGCGTCCGATTCTCCGCGCACCAGTTCCTTGCCCGAAAATTCCATCACGACCTTGCCCCCGTCTGTAGGCTGGATGAAGGAGTCGTGTTTTTCGGCCGTGTATCCCGTCATGGGCTGGAACCAGTGTGTGTAATGGGTCGCTCCTTTTTCCACTGCCCACTGCTTCATTGCCTCCGCGATCTCATTCGCGGTGGAGATGTCAAGAGGAGTACCGTCGGAGACGGACTTTTTCCACGCTTTATAGCAGGCGGGGGACAGCCGGTCTTTCATGGTATCTTCGTTGAAAACCTCACTTCCGAACAATTCCGGAAGACGCTTGTTTGTCTTGCTCATTATTGCCTCCTCTTGAAAACCATATGATCAGGCGATGCGGGAGCGCCTGACGCGCAGATCAGCGCACTGCTTTATCATATGAGTCTGCGAGCCATGCGCACAACCACAAGTACATGGTCATGCATAATACAATGCAGTCTTTAACAGACGTATTATACAGAAAAAGAATTAGGAATAGAAGAGTTATTTTTCAAAAACATACCGGGCTGCTTTTTAAACTGCTTTTTATAACATATCGGTGGATTCTTGCGGGAACGCTGTGCAGGCAATGATGGCGGCGGGCAGGGACTGACCGGGGCATCCTGTCAGCAGCCTGTAACTGCAGCCTATAACATTGACGCAAGGCGCTGTTTTAAGTTGAACTGTGCGGGGATTCGTAGTACAATTATCGATTAGAAAAGGGTGTTTTCTGATCTTCAGTATCGCGGAAGATGCCGGGGGCAGTAGACGACGGCACAGATGTCCTGAACTTAGTGTTCGGGATATTGCTTATGCAGATCTGCATGAGTGAAGCGCCACATAGAAAAGGAGAGAAGTGTATGAGTCACAGACCTGTAGTTTTAATGATCCTGGACGGATATGGCCTGAATGAGAATCCTGAGGCTAATGCTGTTGCTATGGCAAAGACGCCTGTTATGGACAGGCTGATGTCCGAATATCCTTTTAAAAAGGGATATGCCAGCGGCATGTCGGTAGGACTCCCGGACGGTCAGATGGGCAACTCCGAAGTCGGCCATATGAATATGGGTGCAGGGCGGATTGTCTATCAGGAACTGACCAGAATTACAAAGGAAATTCAGGACGGCGAATTCTTTGAGAATCCCGAACTGCTGGCCGCAATCAACAATTGCAAAGTGAGGGGTTCCGACCTTCATTGTTTCGGCCTTCTGTCGGACGGCGGTGTACACAGCCACAATACGCATCTTTATGCTCTCCTTGAAATGGCCAAGAGAAACGGCCTCGACCGCGTATATGTAGACTGCTTCCTCGACGGGCGCGACACACCGCCCAGAAGCGGCATCGATTTCCTGGCTCAGCTGGAAGACAAGATGAAAGAAATCGGAGTGGGCAAGATCGCTATGATCAGCGGCCGCTACTACGCCATGGACCGTGACAACAACTATGACCGTGTGCAGCTGGCCTACGACGCGCTCACAAAGGGCGAGGGAGTCAGGGCGGCAAGCTCCGCCGAGGCGATCCAGGCTTCCTATGACAGAGACGAGTCCGATGAGTTTGTGAAGCCCACAGTCATCATGGACGGCGACAAGCCCGTCTCCCTGATCAAGGATAACGATTCCGTGGTCTTCTTCAACTTCCGTCCTGACCGCGCGCGTGAGATCACCCACTGCTTCTGCGACAACGATTTCACTTTCTTCGACAGAGGCCCCAGGAAGAAAGTCTTCTTTGTCTGCTTTAAGGACTATGATCCCGAGATCCCCAACAAGGAGATCGCTTTCAAGAAGGTCGATGTCACCAATACATTCGGTGAGTGGCTTGCAGCTCAGGGCATGAAACAGGCCCGTATCGCCGAGACGGAAAAGTACGCCCATGTAACCTTCTTCTTCAACGGCGGCGTTGAGGATCCCAACGAGGGCGAGGACAGGATTCTGGTCCGTTCTCCCAAGGATGTCCCCACATACGATCTCAAGCCTGAGATGAGTGCCTACGGTGTGCTCGACAAACTTCTCGCAGCCATCGAGTCCGACCAGTACGATGTGATCGTCATCAATTTCGCCAACCCCGACATGGTCGGCCACACAGGTGTCCTTCCGGCTGCGATCAAGGCAGTCGAAGTCGTCGACGACTGCGTGGGCAAGGCTGTTGACGCGATCGTCAAGAAGGGCGGCGTCCTCTTTATCTGCGCTGACCACGGCAACTGCGAGCAGATGATCAACTATGAGACCGGCGCTCCTCACACTGCACATACGACCAACCCGGTTCCCTTCATTCTTGTCAACTACGACAAGGATTACACCCTGGCTGAGGGCGGTGTCCTGGCTGATATCGTACCTACCCTGATCCAGGTCATGGGCAAAGAGCAGCCCAAGGAGATGACCGGAAAGTCCCTGCTGATCAAGAAATAAGGAGATGACCGGAAAGTCCCTGCTGATCAAGAAATAAGCAGATGACCGGATGGTTCCTGCCTGTAAAGACTTGAGACTGGAATCCCCGGCGCTGCAAGTACGTCTCCTTGGAGATGGCATGTTCTGTAAAGACCCGGACAGCCTCTG
>ODAI013699106.1_pt1 | contig 11059 bp, 8 predicted proteins | sample 1539321 | NCBI WGS metagenome assembly ODAI01 (sample SAMN02144231, study PRJEB22623) | gut metagenome | biome: sheep rumen | host: Ovis aries | place: New Zealand | reverse complement strand
GTCCTCTTCAAAAAGACATTATCTCAAACGTACTCAAGGGGCACGACACTCTGGCCGTAATGCCAACCGGAGGCGGAAAGTCTCTCTGTTATCAGCTGCCGGCTCTTATTCTCGAAGGCATTACCGTTGTAGTTTCTCCCCTGATTTCCCTTATGCAGGATCAGGTTTCTTCTCTGGAAACTGCAGGAATTCATTCTGCCTTTTTGAACTCTTCCCTCTCCTGGGATGAATACTGCCAGGCTACAGACGAAATAAAATCCGGCCAGGTAAAAATTCTTTACGTTTCTCCGGAAGGTCTTGCAACAAACAGAATCCGAGAACTTCTTTCTTCATCCGAACTCAAAATCTCCTGCATCACAATTGATGAAGCCCACTGCGTTTCTCAATGGGGACACGATTTTCGCCCGGATTATCTGGAAATCAAATCAATCCGTCATCTCTTTCCTAAGGCCGTAATGCTGGCCCTCACCGCCACTGCCACAGAACACGTACGTCAGGATATCTGCCAGAATCTTGGCATGAAAAATCCAAAGATTTTTATTTCCAGTTTCAACCGCGAAAACATTTATCTTGAAGTGCTTCCAAAACGAAATGCCCTGCAGCTGGTAATCGACTGCATCCGCAAGCACTCTGGCGAAAGCGGAATCATTTACTGTAATTCCAGAAAGCAGGTTGATGAGCTTGCAGACACTCTGGATAAAAAAGGCTATTCGGTTCTACCCTATCATGCAGGCCTTAATGACGAAACCCGGGCTAAAAATCAGGAACTTTTTATTAAGGATGAAGTTCAGATTATCGTTGCAACAATTGCTTTTGGAATGGGAATCAACAAGCCTAACGTGCGTTATGTAATCAATTATGATCTTCCAAAATCAATAGAAGAATATTACCAGGAAATCGGCCGCGCCGGACGAGACGGGCTGCCATCCTCTGCACTTCTGCTTTACAGCGCTCAGGACATTCATAAAATCCGCTGGTTCTTTAACGAATCGGGTTCTTCTGAAAAAGATGAGTTACTGCTTCAGGGAATGATTAAATATGCCACCTCGCGAATCTGCAGACGAAAGGCTCTTTTGCAGTATTTTGGCGAAGCCTATGAGCCGGGGGCAGCCGGCAGCGGATCAGCTGAAAAATGCTGCTGCGACATCTGTTCTGCAGGCGAAGTTCCTTTGCAGGATGTAACGATTCCGGCTCAGAAACTTATCTGCTGCATAATCCGTACCGGAGAACGCTTTGGAGCAGGCTATGTGACAGACGTACTTTTAGGTTCAAACAACCAGCGCATTGCAGACAATGGCCACGACAGAATCACAACCTGGGGAATAGGGAAAGAATACAACCGCTCTGAATGGCTTGAACTTACTGACCTTCTGTTAGATGAAGGCTACATAATGAAGACCGGAGATTACAACGTTCTTGAAGTTACTCCGCTTGGAAAGAAATTTATTGCTGCCAGAAATGAACTTAAACTTCCTATGCGTTCTGATCTTCTTAAATTTTCAAAGAAGGCTTCCAGCCGTAATGATTCAACTACAAATATCCGGGGAGAAAAAATTACTGCTGAAAAACCTGCTGCAAGTGACACTCAGGCTGAAGCAATTATGGCGAACCTGAAAGCCTGGCGTAAACGTAAGGCAGATGACCTTAATGTTCCGCCTTATGTAATTTTTGGCGACAAAACCCTTCTGGACCTTGCAGCAAAAAAGCCAAGGTCACGACAGGATCTTTTGAATGTTTATGGAATTGGCCGGGTAAAGGCCGAAGAGTTCGGCCGTTCAATTCTCCAGATTATTGAAGAAAGCTGAAGCTCCGGCCGAACTAAGCTGAACTAACTATTTTTCGTAATTCTTCTTAAAGAGTCTGTACCATACAAGGACGATGATGTACCAGAGGTATGGCAGAAGCAGAAAAATCTTAAAGGGATTATGAAGAACTTCAACAAAAATCTCATGACCTTTATTGAAGGTTGATTCTTTTACTCTCTTTACGCGCTCAGAGAAAATTCCAAAGGCATCTTTGTAGTACAGGAAGATGCTTGTAGAAAAGCGGTTGCGTCTTTTATATGGCCAGCAGTTTTTCTCCTTGATTCCGTCACTGAGCAGAACCAGAGAAGGCTGAGCCTTATAAATTGCTTCAACAATATCATCTTCTACAGACTTTGGATAATATCCGCCGTAACGTCCGATTACACGAAGATTTCGGAAGGTATCTTTGATATTTTTTTCTGCCTTGTTGATTGTCTTTTTGCTTGAACCAAAAAGGTAGAGCGTTTTATAGTGCGAATCCAGAATTGAAAGAATACTGATTACTGCCTCAAAAGGATTATATCTTACAGGAATGTCTTTTTTGAGGAACTTTGCACCCTTAAGAATACTCTTTGAAATTGGAATAATGAGGTCTGCATTGTTTATACATTCTGAATAAACGCCCTTATGTCTGGCTTTTAAAAGATTCCAGATTGAAAGAAATACAATCTGCTTTGTACCGGGTTTTGCAAGCAGCTCAAGAATTTCGCTTTCAAGATTTTCCGGCTGTACCACATCTACCGGAACCCCGATTAAAGAAATGCGTTTAATAGACATTTTTTACCCCACCAACTATTTACTTTGATTAATTTCTGACTGAACGGCCGCAATTCCGTAGAGCGCCGCCGTTTCACACCTTAATATATTTACGGCAAAATGAACAGGAAGGAAAAGACCTTTTTCCTCAAGCAGTTTTACTTCCTCAGGGCTTATTCCGCCTTCACTGCCAACTGCAATTGCAGCCCTTTTGATTTTTTCAAGGCCGCCGGCTTTCTGCACGCCAGCTCTCAGATTACCAGAGCAGTCGTCCCGTTCCGAAAGAACAAAAGCCACAGACTCCGCAGAATCACTTCCATCCTTCCACATCTCAATTGCTTTATCCAGACTGACCGGTTCCAGAACTTTTGTGTCCACCGGAGAACCGCTCTGCTGCCTTGCCTCTTTTATTATTCGTTCAAGACGTTCTTTCTTTGAACCAAGCAAAGCTTCGGCGCTGCTTTTTTCTGTGTACTCACCAGTTACAGGAACAATTACAGATACTCCGCATTCAGTTGCCTGTCTTACAATCTGTTCAAATTTCTGCGGTCTTGGCAGAAACTGAAAAAGCCAGTATTCAACCATCAGGGCACCATTTGCAGATACCGCGCCACCGGTAAGCTCTTCTGCCTGAACTCCGCGTGTAATTGTTTTTCCTGTATCTGCACAAAGCTGAAGGGTAAGGCAGCGTGAAGTTTCATCAATTTTTGCGACAGTAGCGTTACTTAAACTTCCATCCGGCAGCCTTACGCTAACCATATCTCCGGCTCTCACCCTTAAAACCTGACGGAAATATCTGTAATCTTTTCCTTCCAGCTGGATGAGACCGTTTTTAATCTGATTCTTTTCTACAATAAATTGCCGCATCGTCTTTCAGTCTATTTGAGACTTGCAGTTAAGCCCTTGCCTTCAGCAGCCTTGGCATCTTCAGCCTCTTCCTGAAGCTGGCGCAGGGTTTTAGTATTTTTAAGCATTGTTGTAAAGTCTTTATTCTGAACTGCCTTGATTGCTGCATTAAGCTGTAAATCATAATCCAGATCATAAAGGGCAGCCGGCTGAGTTTTCTGCACCTGAATGCGGATAAGACGGCGGATAAGGCGTTCATTCAAAGGATAATCTTTTGCAATCTTTGCAGCAGCCACAGCAATATCAGCTTCTGTCATATTTGGCTTACTTTCTGCTGCCTTATTGATAACTTCAGATTTAATCATATCAACATAAAGCTTTTCTTCTTCTTCAGAAAACTCTGCAAGATTCTTTACTTCCTCATCCGGTGGAATACCAATTTTATCAATATTCATATCACTTGGGGTGTAGTAGCGGGCCATAGTGATTTTGATTCCATCAGTATTTGAAAGAGGAATTACCTGCTGAACAGAGCCCTTTCCGTAAGTACGTTCACCAACCAGATATGCAAGGTGATAATCTTTAAGTGCACCCGAAACAATTTCTGAGGCAGATGCAGCACCCTTATTGATCAGAACTACAATTGGAATTCCACTCTTTACTGTTGTTTTTTCCTTATTTGCTGAAAACTGGGAATTCTCAAAAAGAAGACGGCTCTTTGTAGAAACAATAGGACCGTTATCAATAAATTTATCTGCAACATCTACGGCAGAAGTGATGAGTCCGCCCGGATTGTCGCGAAGATCAACAATAAGCCCCTTGTAGCCGTTCTTTTCAAAAGAGTCCAGGGCATCCTGAAGACGCTGGGCTGTATCCGGAGTAAACTGAATAAGACGGGCATAGCCGATTTTTGTTCCTTCAATCATTCCATATTTTACAGTTGGAACTTCTATAAGGGCGCGGATTAAAGTAACATCAAACTTCATGCTGCTTCCGCGCAGAATTGTTACTGTAACCGGAGTTCCGATTTCTCCACGCAGATGCTGAAGAACTTCATTCATTGTCATGCTTGGAGTTGGAAGACCGTCTATTGCAGTAATCAGGTCTCCTGCCTGAATACCAGCCTTAGCGCCAGGTGTATCTTCAATAGGAGATGCAACCTCTACATAAGCAGGCTTGCCTGGGGTTGATTCTGCGGCCTTTGAAATTGAAAGACCTACTCCTCCAAAACTTCCTGAAGTTGTATCGCTAAGGTCGCGCATATAATCTTCATCAAGATAAAGGGTATAAGGATCGCCGATTGCATCCAGCATGCCCTTAAGGGCACCCTCGTAAAGGATTTTAGGGTCTATTTCATCAACATAATTCTGCTGAACAAAATCAAATACAGAATTAAGCTTTTTTACATACTGAAAACTTGTGATTTTTGAATCATTTTCAACCGAAGACTCGGCAAAACACTGAGATGTGCAGAGCAGAAAAGCTACCGCAATAAGCTTGATGATTTTCTTCATAATAAAACATTGTATGACACAAAAACCAAAAAATCTACCTTTTTATAGATAATTGTGGTATAATAAACATTATGTCACAAATAATACCTATAGCAAGTGGAAAAGGTGGAGTTGGAAAAAGTCTTTTGTCCGCAAACCTGGCTATTGCACTCGGACAGCAGGGAAAAAGGGTTGTTCTTGCCGACCTTGACCTTGGTGCATCAAATCTTCATCTCGTAATCGGTCAGAGACCGGGCAAAGCAAGCCTTGGCTCATGGTTTACAGAAAAAAATGATTTCCGCGAAATAATTCAGCCAACTGACTATCAGAATGTCAGTTTTATTGCAGGCGACAGCCAGATTCCGGATCTCACTTCTCTTAAACACCTTCAGAAAGTTAAACTTATCAGAAACCTTAAAAATATTGATGCAGATTATATAATCCTGGACCTTGGAGCCGGAACCCATCAGTTTATTCTTGATATGTTCCTCCTCTCTCCACAGGGTATTATTGTTTCGGCTCCGGCTGTAACTGCAACCTTAAACGGTTATCTTTTCTTAAAGAATGCCGTTTTCCGTCTGCTTTACACCACCTTCAAAAAGGGAACTCCGGGCCGTGCTTATCTGGACGAGCTTAAAAAGAACTCAGAACAGCTTCAGAAGCTTTATATTCCTCAGCTGATTCAGGTTCTGGCACAGCGTGATCCTCAGACTACCCAGCTTTTCATTAACCGCATGCAGCAGTTCCGCCCACGCCTTGTAATGAACATGATTGAAGACCCTAAGGATGCTGACCGCGCAACAAGAATTAAATCTTCCTGCAATCAGTACCTTGGTCTTGAAATTGAATATCTTGGTCTTATGTACCGCGACATGCTGCAGGACAAGGCTCTTGCTTCTCAGCTGCCGGTTGTTGTTTATAAACCACAGTCTGTTCTTGGACAGGCTATTTACCGCATTGCAGATAAGGTAATTAATACTCCTCCTCATGAATTTGACGCTGAGTTTAATCCAGACAGCTTTAACGGAGACAACTTCCAGGATGTTGAAGACGAGGCAAATGAAGACTTTAACTTCCGTCTTTCCGGCATTGACGATATTGTTTCAAGCGGTTCTTTGAGCATCAGTGAACTTGCAGAAATGATAAAGACCCAGCAGTACGAAATTACCCAGCTGAGAAAAGAAAACAACCTGCTTAAGTCTAAGCTGATTAAAGCAGCACAGCAGGGATTTAAGGTTTAAAAATTTGTGTCATGCTCGGTCTTGACCCGGGCATCTAAGTTATAAGGAATACTATGTTTTTATATATCAACTACCCTTCATGGATTCATCCGGAAATCTTTCCCGGCGTAAAGTTTCTTGGCCTCTTGCGCTGGTATGGTCTTATGTACGCCTTTGCTTTTGCTACTGCCTATTTCATTCTGCGCAGGGTATGGAAAGAAGGCGCCCTTAATTCTCCAAAATATCAGACAACAGAAGATGATTTATTCAGTTTTATTTTTACCGGAATCATATTCCTTTTGATTGGTGCCAGAGTATTCTCTACTCTCATTTATGATACAAGCGGACTTTACCGTCATAAGCCATGGCTGATTTTCTGGCCATTCGACAGCAACGGAAATTTCACAGGACTTCAGGGTATGTCTTACCACGGTGGTTTTGTGGGCGGTCTTTTTGGAATGATTCTATGGTGCAAAATCAAAAAACGTTCCTTCCTCAAATACTGCGACGCTATGGTTTGTGCAATTCCACTCGGCTACACTTTTGGCCGTCTTGGAAACTTCCTGAACGGTGAGCTTTATGGCCGCATAACAACAATGCCATGGGGTATGGTTTTCCCAGGCGCAGAAAAGTTTTCTGCAAAGCTTTCCTGGGTTCAGGATTTTGCTGCAAGAATCGGAATGGAACTTCCTGCAAGCGGCCTTGTAAACCTTCCGCGCCATCCAAGCCAGCTCTACGAAGCATTTTTTGAAGGCATTGTATTGTGGCTGATTATCTGGGCCTGCCGCAAACACAAAAAGTTTGACGGTATGCTTGGAGCAATCTATTCAGGCGGCTACGGACTCTTCCGTTTCTTTATTGAATACTTCCGCGAGCCTGATGCAGATCTTGGCTACAGAATTGCAAAAGATGCATCAGCCCCAATTTATACATCTACTTCATTATTGAATATTTCTACCGGCCAGATTCTCTGCTTTTTGATGATAGCCTTTTCGATTATCTATGCACTGGTCAGCTGGTATCTTTCAAAAAAGAATAAAGATTTATAAGCCCATAAGGAGATGAAATTATGATTAAATCAAAAAAAATCGCTCTCGCACTTTCTGTGTTTTTAGCTTTGCAGCCTGCTGTTTTTGCAGTTGATGCTGCTCTTACAAAAGAAATTGTAACTCTTGAGCTCGAACTTACAAAAATGAAAACCCGTACCGGCGAATATGCTGATATGAGCGAAGCTGCCCTTAACCGTAAAATCTCAAGAACAAAAAAGCAGCTTGATAAGAAAAAGGCAAAAGCTAAAAAAGAAGCAGAAAAAGATGCTGCTGCAATCAAAAAAGGAACAAAAAAAGCCGGTGAAGATCTTAAAGATGCCGGAAAAAAAGCTGGTAAGGAACTTCAGGAAGCCGGCAAAGATATTGGAAACGCCTTCAAAGAAATCTTTGACTAATTATGATTCCTGTTTACCAGAATTCCTCTGAACTAGAAAAACTCGCCAAAGACAAATTTGCAATTCCTAAATTTCTGATGATGGAAAATGCTGCAAGGTCTATGGCAGACTTTATTCTGGAAAAAGCTGCTGCAAATGCCGGCCCTCAGAATGTGGTTATTGCCTGCGGAAAAGGCAACAACGGAGGAGACGGCTATGCACTTGCCCGCCTTTTACAGGACAAGCTTGAAATAACACTTCTTTCTTTTGAAACTCCCACCGCAGAGGAAGCCCGGGCCCAATACGAAATGTGCCTGCGCCTGGGCATAAAAATACTTTCTGCAGAAAATCCAGATGACCTTAAAACTTTTGAAAAAGCCTGTAAATCAGCTGATTATATAGTAGACTGCCTTTACGGAACAGGCTTTCACGGGGAATTAAAGAGCTCTGCCGCAGATATCATTAAGCTTATGAATAAAGGTAAGGGCATAAAAATTGCCTGCGATATTTCTTCAGCCCTTGCCTTTAATGCAGATTACACAATTACAATGGGCTGTCAGAAGCTATCCCTCTTTTCTGACAAGGCTAAGGCTGTAAGCGGCGAAATTATACTTGCAGACCTTGGAATCTCACGCCGCAATTTCGAAAATCAAGTTTCAACAAATATCTGGCTTATTGAAACAGGCGACCGTATTCTGCCCCTGCGCAAAAACCGCGCCGCTCACAAAGGAACTTATGGTCATACGGCAGTTTTATGCGGAGACAAGGCAGGAGCTGCAATACTTTCTGCAACAGCGGCTATGAACTTCGGAAGCGGACTTACAAGTCTTGTAAAAACTTCTGCTTCTGATTTGAATCAATTTAAAATCTCACCTTCCCTTATGATATCAGATTCCATTCCTGCCAAAACTACCTGCATTGCACTTGGCTCAGGCTTTTCTGAATATTCTGACCAGGCAGAAGAAATGCTTATAAAGTGGTTTGAAAAATCAAGCTCACAGGCAGTCGTTCTTGATGCAGGGCTTCTAACCTCACCAAAGACCCCGGAACTGCTTTCAAAGCTCAATTCCTTTGACAAGACTCGTATAATCCTTACACCTCACCTTGCAGAACTCAGTAAACTCCTTGAAAACTGCGGAACTTCTGAATATAAGGTATCTGCCCTTGCAGATAATCCGGAACTTAAAATAGAAGCAGGTCTCTTCCTTACAAAACGCTTTCCTCACACTACAGTTATAATGAAAAGCGCAAACACCTTTATTGCCAGCGGAGACCAGACTTTTATAATAGCAGATGGAGTTCCTTCACTGGCAAAGGGTGGCAGCGGAGATATTCTTGCAGGAATGGCAGCAGCACTCCTTGCTCAAGGCTACTCTGCAAAAGATGCAGCAATAACAGCCGCAGAGCATCATGCACAATCAGCCCGAAGCCTTGGAGAAGAAGCCTATAACCTTACTCCGGAAGCCCTGATCTCAAAAATCAATTTATAAACAAATTGTTATCTTTTATTTTTTCCTTTTAGAAAAGCCTCTTCTGGGATATAATTAACCTAATAATACTTAATTATACTAGAGGGAGTTTGTATTTATGTATTATTCAAGCATCGGAGTTCTCGCACTTCTGATACTTATTATTAACAATTTTACATTATTAATTCACTCTTCTAACGGTAATCTGGATGCAGCTCATCAGGCATATAAAAGATTTTTGATATGCATTGCAGCCTTTTATATAGTTGATATTCTATGGTCTCCTTTATATCTTCTGAATGTAAAAGTAATCAACTTTATAGAAACAAGTTTTTATTTTGTTATAATGGCTTTTTCTGTTTTACTCTGGATTCAGTATGTCATTCTATATCTGAATGAAAGAACCCTGTTTGGAAAGATAATTCTTTGGACAGGAAGAATCTTTCTCATGGCCCAGATAATCGTTTTGATAATCAACTGCTTTATTCCTATTGCATTCTGGTTTGAAGAAGACGGTACTTATCATACCTCAATTGCCAGAAATATTAATCTTGCCACACAGGTTATTGTATGCTGTGTTGTCGGAATCTATATGCTTCCTGTAATTTTCAAAACAGAAGGTAAAATAAAACGCCGACATATGGCCATAGCAACCTTCTGTCTGGATATGATTATCTTTATCGCTCTTCAGGCAATGGATCCATACATGCCTTACTATTCAATCGGCTGTATGCTCGGAACCTGTCTTCTCCATACCTTTGTTCTTGAAGATGAAAAAAATGACCGCCGTGAACAGCTTGAATCAATTCTGAAGGTCGAAGAGATTCAGGAAATGGAACTGGGAAAAACAAGAAAAATGGCATTCTCAGACCCTCTTACCGGTGTAAAAAACAAAATGGCATATCTGGAAGATGTGGGTAGTTTTGAACAGAAAATTGAAGACGGCTTCCTGCACGACTTTGGTCTTGTTGTATTTGACCTTAATGATTTAAAGAAAACCAACGACACCCTCGGTCATGATGCCGGAGATAAATACATAAAAGAAGGCTGTTCTCTTATCTGCAACAGCTTTAAGCACAGCCCGGTTTATCGTATCGGTGGCGATGAATTTGTAGTATTCCTATCCGGTGAAGATTATAAAAACCGCGACAAAATCCTCATAACCTTTAATAACACAATTGAAGAAAACCTTACATCAGGTGGCGTTATTATTGCTTTTGGTTTTGCAGATTATGCTACTCTGGAAGAAAAGGGCTTTATGCGCCTCTTTGAACATGCAGACAAGAAAATGTATGAATGCAAACAAGATTTAAAAGCCAAAAAGTTGCAAATCTCGTAGTAAATCACTACAATGTAGAAAAAAAAGCGCAAAGACGCGCGAGCTGGAGTTCCTCATGGCAAACACTAACGTTCCTGAACTTTTTGGAAGTCTTGTATTTAACCAGACTGTTATGAAAGAAATGCTGCCTTCACAAACCTTTAAGGCGCTTAAGCATACAATGGAAGAAGGAACTCCCCTCGACTTAGATGCAGCAAATCAGATTGCAGAAGCAATGAAACAGTGGGCTATCTCAAAGGGTGCTACCCACTACTCTCACTGGTTCCAGCCACTCACCGGTATTACAGCTGAAAAACACGACTCCTTCCTTACTCCTTCAGATGAAGGCAAAATCCTTATGAGTTTTTCCGGAAAGGAACTGATTAAAGGTGAACCTGATGCTTCAAGCTTCCCTAACGGTGGTAAGCGTTCAACCTTTGAAGCCCGCGGTTACACTGTATGGGACCCGACTTCTTATCCTTTTGTAAAAGACCACACACTTTGTATTCCTACAGCCTTCTGTTCATATAACGGAGAAGCTCTTGACAAAAAGACTCCTCTCCTCCGCTCTATGGAAGCAATTAACGAACAAAGCCTTCGTGTTCTCAAGCTTTTTGGAAATCAGGCAAAGCACGTTACTACAACAACGGGACCTGAGCAGGAATATTTCTTAGTTGATGAAAAACTCTACCAGAAGCGCAAAGACCTTAAAATGTGCGGCCGCACCCT
>ODAI011112879.1_pt1 | contig 11059 bp, 8 predicted proteins | sample 1539321 | NCBI WGS metagenome assembly ODAI01 (sample SAMN02144231, study PRJEB22623) | gut metagenome | biome: sheep rumen | host: Ovis aries | place: New Zealand | reverse complement strand
GTCCTCAGCCTGCTTGAAAATATCAAGAGCCTCTTCCTTAGTGATGTAAACACCACCCTTGTTTGTCTCAACAACGTAGTCTGCCATATCACCAACTGCGATACACCATCCTTCTGGATCATCAGCACAGCCCTCGTCATATGTCTTTCTAGAAAGACGACAAGAACATGGTGACTTAGCATACTTTCCTTCGTATTTATCGAGCCAGTAAGAAATCTTCTCAAGTCCGATTGCTTCCTGCTCCATTGAAATAGCGTCCTCTACAGGGATAACGTGCATACCAATACCAGCGCCTCCTGGTGGTACCATGTGTGTAAGTCCCTCAAGTGGAAGACGGCTCATTCTCTCGAAGAAACGTCCCATCTCAGGATGCTCGTTAAGGAAATCCTGGTTCATGTTAGAGAACTCTGCAGAACCTGGTACGAACATAGGAAGAACCCACTGCTTCTCGTGAGCTTCGTTCTCATAGTTCCACTCTAAAAGACCTGTCCAGCTAGCCTTCTCTAATCTTTCTTCAAGTGTCTTCTCATCAAGACCTGTGATTTCAAGAAGCTGCTTGAATGTCTTAGGCTTTCTGATGCCACCCATAGAAAGTGCAAGCTCTGCAATTTCCTTTGTAGGTGCGAGATTAGCTACTGCCCAGTACTCTGGATCATACTTTGTAACCTTCTGAAGACCAAGCTTAATCTTTGCACGGTCTGTGATAAGTTTTCCAAGTTCAAGAATCTCAGGACGGATATCCTCATCCTTTAAGTCGTTTACCCAATCAGGGTAGAAATCGCCCAAATTATCTGGTCCAATTCCCATTGTGTTTCCTCCTTTTACAACCCTTAATTAATTTACTCCGATCAAAAAGACATACTATGCATTCCATTCAGCTACCTGGCCCCTCAACCAGTCGACCCATTCGTCGAAGCCCTCGCCTGTCTTTGCCGAAACAAAAATGACCTTAGCGTTAGGGTTAAGCTTGTGTATACGCTCAACAACTGTCTCTTTTGAAAATTCGCTAAACACTGGAAGTGTATCGCATTTGTTGATAAGAACTACATCACACACTGAAAACATCAGTGGGTATTTAGCAGGTTTGTCATCTCCCTCTGGAACAGAGAGAATCATAACGTTCTTTGATGAACCGGTATCAAATTCCGCTGGACAAACTAAGTTACCAACATTTTCCAGGAAGACAAGATCTAAATCCTCAGTGCCGAATTCGTGTAATCCTTGACGAGTCATGTCTGCGTCAAGATGGCACATGCCTCCTGTATGTATCTGAATAGCACGAGCACCTGCCGCTGTGATTGTGGCAGCGTCTACATCAGAATCAATATCAGCCTCCATTACGCCGATTTGCATTTCTTCTTTTAAACGAGAAATAGTCTGGCATAATGTAGTGGTTTTGCCTGAGCCTGGAGCCGACATCAGATTGACTAAAAATGTCTTCTGAGCCTTGATTTCTGCTCGAAGCTTTTCGGCATCAGCATCATTATCTTCAAAGATGCTTTGTTTTACCTCAATTACTTTGTAATCTAGCATATTTGCTCCCTACGTATTTAAATTGTGTTAGTAAACTCTAACTTCAAATCAGAGTTTCCTGTGTATATAATATACTCTAAATGATAATTTTTTGTCAATTACCAGATGTTCTCCAAAGCGGCATAAATTCTAATACAATGGCACTTTAATACACACGTGTGTATTATCACTGTGAATTCTTTGTGAATCGGCCTATTGTTTGAAAATTGTTCATATTTATTTTCTATAATAAATAACACTTCAAATTGTCAAAAACATCAATTGGGGATTTATAGGTATGAAAGTTCGAAGAAATTATTTGATGTTCTATACATCATTATACACCATTTTTACTCTGTTAGCACTATCCTTTACGGTTAGTGTTCAGGCTAAAGATGCGGCCTACGATTACTCAATATATAAATACAGCCTTTCTAGCAATGAGTTATCTGTTTACACACAGATATACGATAAAGCTATGGCTTTTGACGATAGAATGTTTAATTTGAAGGCTCCATTGACTGAAGCCGAATTGAGCAATACTATGAATTGCTTTTTCTTTGATCATCCTGAGCTTTACTGGCTAAACACTTCCTATAGATATGCTATAAACAACAGCCATACTGTAGTAAAGCTTCAGTTGAAATTTGGAATTGGTCCTGCTGAATTTGCTAATGCCAATACTATTTTTGAAAATCAGCTAAATCAGATAGTCACTAACGCTTCTCGATTATCTTCTGCAGTTGAAAAAGAAAAATATATACATGATTATATCTGCTCTAACACAGTCTATGATGAGGATTCGCCTTTAAATCAAAGTGCATATTCTGCCCTCACATCTTCACATTCTGTATGTGCAGGCTACGCAAGAGCATTTCAGATTGCCTGCGAGCGAGTAGGCATCCCTTGCTATTACGTTACAGGAACCTCAAAAGGTGTAAATCACGCATGGAATATCGTCTACATAGATGGCAACTACTACAACGTGGATTTGACCTGGGACGATGTAATTGCGGATAATTTTTCAAAGCCATCCTACATCTATTTTAATAAAAATGATGCAGCCTTCGCAGCAGACCACACACGTTCTGATTACGCGGTGTTATTGCCAGCTTGCAATTGAAGGTCTACTGAATGGCTGCATGTATATTCTTTAGAATTCCTGTCCACCTGAAAGTGGGTATTTGTCTGTTAATGTTTTGATAATAGCGCGAGCCTTTTCGATGCCTGCTTCCTGTTCTTTGATAACAATGGAAATAGCTTCTGCTACCTTATCAAAATCTTCTTCCTTTAAGCCTCTTGTTGTGGCAGCTGGTGTTCCAAGACGGATACCGGATGTAACGAATGGAGACTTAGGGTCATTTGGAATTGTATTCTTGTTGGCAGTGATATGAGCCTCATCCAAAAGTTTTTCTACTACCTTTCCTGTAAGCTCAAATGGAGTTAAATCGATAAGCATAAGGTGATTGTCTGTTCCATCTGAAACGATTTTGATTCCTCTATCCTGCAATCCCTTGCAAAGAGCCTGTGCGTTTTTAACAATCTGCTTACCATATTCCTTAAAGCTTGGATCTAGGGCTTCCTTGAAGCAAACAGCCTTGCCGGCGATTACGTGCATAAGTGGGCCACCCTGGATACCTGGGAATACAGCTTTGTTGAAATTGTATTTTTCATTGGCCTCAGCAGTTGCCATAATCATACCACCTCTAGGTCCACGCAATGTCTTGTGTGTTGTAGTGGTAACGATATCAGCATAAGGAACTGGGCTTTCATGCACACCTGCTGCAACAAGACCAGCAATGTGAGCCATATCTACAAAAAGTACTGCTCCTACCTTGTCACAGATTTCTCTGAATCTCTTAAAATCTATCTTACGGCAGTATGCAGATGCGCCTGCGATAATCATCTTTGGCTTGCACTCAAGTGCAATTCTTTCAACCTCATCGTAATCGATAAAGCCGTTATCATTTACGCCATAAGGAACAATGTTGAAATAAGTTCCTGAGAAGTTAGCCTTTGAGCCATGTGTAAGATGTCCGCCGTGGTCTAGGTTCATGCCCATCACAGTGTCCCCAGGCTTAAGCACTGCAAACTGAACAGCCATGTTAGCCTGTGCTCCTGAGTGTGGCTGAACATTAACATATTCAGCACCAAACAATTCCTTGGCACGCTTAATAGCAAGCTCTTCAATAACATCTACCTCTTGGCATCCACCGTAGTATCTTTTGCCTGGATAGCCTTCAGCGTACTTGTTAGTAAGTACTGAACCCATAGCTGACATAACTGCTGGCGATACCCAGTTTTCTGATGCTATAAGCTCGATGTGCTGTGACTGACGGTTAAACTCTTTTGCTATAGCCTCTGCTACTTCTGCATCTGTGTTTCTGATGTCTTCAAGTGTGTACATTATTCCCCTTACCTTTCTGTTATAAATATTTTTCTTCGAAATCTCCCTTTGTAAGTGGTTCATCGAAGTAGTAGCCCTGTGCCATTATTGCCCCGTAAAGGCCTAATTTTTCTAACTGACTATCCTCTTCTATTCCCTCGACGCAAACATCTACATCGATTGAAGTTGCAAGCTCAGTAATAGTCTTTATGAAGGCTGCAGCGAACTTATCTGTATTCATATCTGCTGCTAAGCTCTTATCAATCTTCACAATGTTGATTGGCAGGTCGCGCATACTCATAAGAGAGGAATTGGTCTTACCAAATCCGTCAAGAGCAACCTTGCAACCAAGCTCCTTGATAGAAGAAAGGATTTTGGTAACCCATTCCATATCCTCTAATGTTAATGCTTCGGTCACCTCGAAGATGACGTTGCCAGGATTGATGGATGTCTTTTTAATGACTGCCTTTATCTTTTCCAAAATATCCTTCTGGGATAACTGGTAAACAGATAGATTGATGTTGATTCTGTATTCTGGGCAGCCGAAATCGTTCCAGTGCTTGCAGGCCTTGATGGCATCTTCAATAACATGGTTTCCGATTGCATCCATAACTCTAAGTGTTTCAGCCTCTGGGATGAATTTGTCTGGTCTGACAATACCGTAATCCTTGGAATTCCATCTAACTAAGGCTTCTGCGCCCTGGCAGATTGGAATGCCATTTACAAATTCCATTATTGGCTGGTAGTAAATATCAAATTCATTACAATCATCACTGGCAGCTTCCTTAAGAGTCTGCTCTAGCTTTTTGCGCTCAGCGATAATTGTTTTAGACTTTTCATTGTAATATTCTAATTTGTTTTTGCCCTTGTTCTTAGCACTGTGTACTGCGATATTAAGATATGTGAAAATATCCGCTACGCTATCTTCATCATCCTTAAGTTTTACACAACCCATGCTCATAGAACAGAAGTAATCCACACCGTCTAAAATCCAAGGATTTTTAAATAGGTTGGTAATTCGCTTAACAATGTAATCTAAATGACCATAGTTTTCACAGGTAACGATGATGGCAAACTCATCACCACCAACGCGATAGCATCTGTCCTTAACCTGAGAAATGTCGTTAAGACTGTGGGCAACGTATTCCAGTAATTCGTCTCCAACCTTGAAGCCCATGCCTTCGTTGACATTAGCAAAATCATCAAGGTCCAACATGAGAACAGCAAATTCCTTGCCAAGCTTTTTAGCTACGTGCTGTTCAAGAGCTATGTCGCGTTCGCAGATGCCTCTATTATATAGGCCTGTAAGAGCATCCTGGGATGCGCGCTTTTCGACCTTCTTCTGGTATAGTCTTAAATCTGTGGTGTCGTAGAAGGTTATCATTCTAACATCTCTTTCGTCTACCCATTTGATAGTGCTTACAGAGATGTCGTACCATCTGCCTGAGCCTGGTGCTGAAAAGCCGTTTAAATCTGGCTTTACATATTTCTCATCGAAAACAACATTCTGAATAGATGCTCTATCCATTTCGTTGTCAAACATCTGATTAAAGGTGTCATTTCTATATAAAATCTGTTTTGATTCTAAGTCTGCAACCAGCACTCCGTATCCAGCATTCTTAAGGATAGCTTCAAGAGCGCTGTATGAGCTAGCCAGAGAATTGCTTGTAATCTTCTTTACAAGAACTGTCTGAACCATGCGCTTGATATCGTTAGCAAAGCGTAAATCATCTACGCTCCATTTTCTTTCACGTCCTAGCACGAAAAAGCACATGTACATTGCTGGCGATTCGTTAACAATGATAGGCAGGAAAATGGCAGCCTTAATTCCATATTTAAGGAAAAAGATTTCAAATGCTTCTGGAAGAGACGCATCTGATGAAATAGTGTATGGCTTGCCGTTTGTAAATGGAAGCTCCATTCTTGGGACATGTACAAACTGGCTCATGAGGGCATCTTCCTCAGACTTGCTCCACTCTGCAATCATATCAACACTATTGTTGTTTTCAGAAATCTGCAAAAGTGCTGTATTGGTGCAATCAAGATATTTACCTGCATCCTGCAAAATATCCTGAGCAATTTTTGAAAATGAATTTTCAGATTCCATAAACTTTAGGATATCTGTCATGATTTCATTTTTCCTAAGCTTGTATTTTATGTCCTGTCCAGAATCCTTTTCGTGAACAAGCTGCTGCTTTAGGGCAAGTGTTTTTAATTTTTCTGCGAAGTAATATTTTGTCAGAGTTTCAATTAGAAGAATTGATTTGTCAAAAGCGCTTCCTGTTGTGACTTTGATTTCAGCTGGAAGCTGCAATGTTTCTGGAAGCTTATCTCTATTGATACCAAAGCATAGCCATGCCCCTAAAAATTCGCCGTTTGTGCCACGAATTGCCACGCCTCGATACATGAAGTGTTCTTCTTTGCCAAATCTTTCAACGATGTTTTCCACCATTCCGTCAACAAAGGAATCCATGATTTCACGTCTAAGAGAAGATGGGAATTCCCTGTCAACAAAATCCTCCTCAGACTTAGAGCCTGAGAAGGACGTGATTTGACCATGTTTTTTTCCAATACACATTAAATACAAGTCGTTGCACTTGCAAAAAGCGTCCTGCAACGACTGCATATCTTCAGTATTAATATCTAATTCTAAATTTAGTCTATTACCTGTGTCCATCCATATTTATCCTGGAGTCTACCCCACTGAATACCTGTAAGTGTATCGTAAAGCTTCTGGGTAAGCTCTCCGGTTTTACCTCCATTTATTACAACAACATCATCCTTGAAACGAAGCTCCCCAACAGGCGAGATGACTGCTGCTGTTCCTGTTCCGAAGACCTCCTCAAGCTTTCCATCATGTCCAGCCTTCATAAGGTCATCAATTGCAAGGCGCTCTTCTCTTACAGTGTATCCCCAGTCTTTAAGAATATGGATCATAGAATCTCTGGTTACACCTGGAAGTACAGTACCTACTGTTGGTGCTGTCCAGATTTCTCCGTCGATTTTGAACATAATGTTCATGGTTCCTACTTCTTCTACGTACTTTCTCTCATTACCATCAAGCCATAGTACCTGAGAATATCCAAGCTTCTCTGCCTTTACCTGACCTGCGATAGAACCAGCGTAGTTACCACCGCATTTTGTAAAGCCAGTACCACCTGCAACTGCTCGTACTAATTCATTTTCTACTAAAATCTTAACTGGGTCAAGACCTGTTGCGTAATATGCTCCAACTGGGCAACATAAAATCATAAATTTGTATGATTTTGCCATGTGTACTCCAAGAGCTGCCTCTGTAGCGAACATAAATGGTCTGATGTAAAGAGATGTATCCTTCTCTGATGGGACCCAAGCTTCTTCTGTCTTAACTAATGCTTTAACTGCTGCAACGAAATCCTCAACTGGGAATGCTGGCATGCAAAGTCTTTCATTAGAATTAATCATACGCTTTGCGTTCATTTCTGGTCTGAAGAGCTGAATCTTTCCGTCCTCTCTACGATAAGCCTTCATTCCTTCGAATGTTTCCTGAGCATAATGAAGTGTCATACATGCTGGGTCAAGCTCAATTGGTCCTTCTGGGACGATTCTTGCATCGTGCCAGCCTATTTCTCTATCCCAATCACATACAAACATGTAATCTGTCATGTACTTGCCGAAGCCAAGATTGCTCCAGTCTGGTTTTTCTTTTAATTGCTCCCTTTTTTCAAATCTGATATCCATATCTGCCTCCGCCTTAATCACATTATTTTCCCTATATTATCTAACTTTTAAATACCTGAGTCAACACTTCAATACATTAAATCGTTAAATTTTTAAATCCATCTTTTTGGTTCATTTTTGAACATTCTTTGAATTTTCTGAGTTTTAGAGTCATGGGTCAAAAATCAATGTTATAATCAAATAAATATTATGAATAAGGTAGCAAATTATGAATATTTACACTCAACTTTGTGGTTTAGCCATCATTGCAGTGCTTCTTTTTTTCTATAAAAAAGAACCTACTATGGGACTAAGTTCCGAACGCCGTTTTGTAACAACTTTATACCTAATTATAGCATGCGTCATTTTAGATATTGCATCCTGCTATTTTATAGTAAATTCCGGAAGGTATAAGGAAACAGTTGTGCTGATATTTTGTAAGCTTTATTTGCTGAGCTTGCAGTCTGTTTCTTTTGCAACTTTGGGCTATACTATCGCTGATTTGTTTACCTTCTATGGAACTTATCACGAGAAGATGATAGGCAAATTGCTTCAGTCATTCTATATTTTAGGACTGGTTATCACTGCCTCACTTCCTGTTTCCTATCATTACGATGGCATTTCGCTTTATTCCTACGGACCTGCTACATACGCCACCTATATATTAGTTGCTATACATATTATTGCTATCATTTGTTCCACCATCTTTTTCAAAGAGCACATAAAGCAACGCAAAATCAACGCTATTCTAGTATGGATGGCAATCTGGAGCATGTGTGCTATCATCCAGTTTATTAAGCCTCAGTTTTTGATTGTCAGCTTTGCTGCTTGTATTGGAGCATTGATAATGTATTTTGAAATGGAAAATCCTCAAAGCACCATTTCAAGAAAAACAGGCCATTTTAGCTCTGCTGTAATTCATGATTACTTTAATTATCTATATCAGAGCAAACAACATTTTTCTGTAATGATGATTTCCTTCAAGACCTTGGGAGATGCAGCTACAGAAAACAAAATGCTTAGAAAAACTATTAATATGCTTTCAGAATTTCTATTTAATATAGACTCTGCAAAGGTATTTGATACAGCTGAAGGATATTTCCTTCTGGTATTTGAGAACAACGACTTCATGGAAAGCACTAAATTCAAGATTGCCACTTACTTCCAATCCATTGAAGATAACCCAGATGTTGCCGATGCTGTCACTCTACTTCATCCTTTCTACACCATCGTTCCTGACAGTAGCATTGCTTTCGATGCAGATGAGCTTATGATGTTGCTTTCAAATTTTCTTCCTAACAATCATGAGACCATCGCAAAAAGCGAAATAATTATTAATAAAGAAACCATGGCCGACCTTCAGAAGCGTAAGCAGATTGAAAAGATGGTTGTAGAGGCTATGGAGGATAATCGATTAGAGATTCACTATCAGCCTATATATAATGTGCAGACACAAACCTATACCGGTGCGGAAGCTCTTGTTCGTATTAAGCTTTTAGATGGAACATTGGTTTATCCTAACGATTTCATTCCTATTGTTGAAGAAACAGGTCGAATTGTTCCATTATCAGATAGCATTTACAAAAATGTTTTTTCATTTATGAAATCTTATCGTGTTGAAAAGCTAGGCATCCAAAAGGTAGAGCTAAACCTTTCAGTAAAGCAGGGTGAAAACCCGGTTTTCGTTACAAGGATACTGGAACTGATTGAAAAGAATTCTATCGACCCTAAGCTAATAAACTTTGAAATCACAGAGACAAATTCTATTCAAAGTAAGGAAAATGTTTTGGCTAACATGGAAAAGCTTAAGGAACACGGCATTTCATTTTCTTTGGATGATTTTGGTGCAGGTTCTTCTAACTTGAATTATATCGTTGATATGCCTGTTGAACTCGTTAAATTAGACAAGCATTTGACGGAAGAATATTTCAATAATCCTAAGGCTCAGGCTATTGTTAAGACCGTTGTAGGGATGGCACATTCAATGGGACTTAGAATTATATCAGAGGGTATCGAAACTGAAGAACAGAAGGCCGCCATGGAAGAACTTGGTATTGATTACCTACAGGGATATTATTTTTCATACCCATTGCCTGAACATGAATTTTTAAGATTTATACAACAATTCAATCTATAATATAGAAAGCGAGGAATAATATGCATACCTTTCAGCCTTACCCAATCGACATGCTAGAATGGAACCCAATTCAAAAGGTGGCAGACGAAGGAATTGCCATCGTTGCAGAAGCAGATGGCACCGTTAATGCCATGTCATCACACAATGGCGGTGTCGGGCATATGTGGGGGAAAAATGTAGTCTATGCATTTCTTAGAAATACACGCTACACCAAAGAGCTTTTAGACAAAAGCGAGTACTTCTCTGCATGCTTTTTTGATATGAGTGAAAAAAGCAATGTTCAGCTTATGAAGGTTCTAGACCAGCTTAGCGGACGTAACGAAGACAAGCTTCACCTTTGTCATGTTAACATTGAGCATGCACTTAATGCACCTTATATCGATGAGGCTAATTTCATTATCCTTTGCAGAAAGATTGCTGCTGTGCCTATGACTGAAAACACTATATTGGATGAAAAGATTCTGAATGAAAACTACACTGCCAAGCATTTGGATGATTTCCATACGATGTATATTGGAGAGATTTTAGATATTAGGGCAAGATAAAAAAACGAGGTTGAAGTAAAAAACTTCAACCTCGTTCCTATTAGTAGTATTTCTGATTAACCACTAACATTATATTCCAATCTATCTCTTAAACAAACAAAATTCTGCACCTGATACGTGAGTACCATCTGGCTCTCCATCTTTGTTTCTATCAACATCACAGGTTACTTCCTTGTCACCCATAGCTTCAAGAGCTTTAAGCTCGTTCTCACCAAAATCATTTAATAATCGTTCAACATTCTTAGCAGTCTGATAAGAATCAGCACTATCCGAAATTCCTGCTGCATCATATACGTCATCATTAAGGTATGTTAACTGCTCTAAAAGCATCAATTCCTCATCCGTGTATTCCATTAATCCCACTCCTTAACTGATATTGAACCATCAGTATCTATATCAACATCAAAACAATAACTATATCTATCCTCACGCATTAATCTTGTATAGTTAAAATAATTAGCTTCTTTAAAATCTTCTTCATCCATTACCTGGCAATATATAGAATTATGATATTTTTCATTTTGCATCCATTCTGCTATAGCTGTAAGAAACTCTTTATATTCATCCTTAGTATCAAAACAACTTTTCAATACTATTTTTAACGAAACACTCCCATTATTTGTAGTTATCTTTTCTCCATCCATCTTACCCACATATATATCTACAAAATAATCTGGCTCCGGATAGTTTTCCATCATAAATTCATCAAATAGATTCTCATATTCATTTGCAGCTAATACCACCTCGGCATAGGTATCACTATATTTATATTCTCCATTT
>ODAI014578684.1_pt1 | contig 11060 bp, 7 predicted proteins | sample 1539321 | NCBI WGS metagenome assembly ODAI01 (sample SAMN02144231, study PRJEB22623) | gut metagenome | biome: sheep rumen | host: Ovis aries | place: New Zealand | reverse complement strand
TATTTTGATGAAAGTCTTTTCTACCAATCAGGTGGCGGAGGAAATAATAACAATAATAATAACAATAATAATAACAATAACAACAATAATAACAACAATAATAATAACAATAATAATAACAATGACAATGATAAAAAAGATGGAATTAAAAAATATTGGTGGGTTCTTCTTATCGCTGCAGCAGGCGGAGCATATTTCTATATGAATAAGAAGAAATCAGATGGCAACGGCTATGGCGATGATGACGGTTCAGCAAAGGATATAGCTTTAGACGGAGGTCCTTACAATAGTAATTCGGGAAGTTCAGTCGGAGGTGCTTCAAACAGTGACATAGGTGCAACAGCTCCTTATACTCCACCGATGGATGATATCGCACCAACAGCTCCGGCAAGTGCAGCACCGGTTTCACAGCCAAGTGCACCATCACCTGCGCCGACAGCAACAAGCTATAAGCTTCATGCGGTAGGTGGATTTATGGATGGTAGAGTTTATCCGTTTGATGGCAAGGAGATAACCTTTGGACGTGATAATTCGGTAAGTATTAAGTTCCCTCAGGAAACAAAGGGTGTAAGTCGTATCCACTGTAAGCTTTATATGCAGGGTGGAAAGGTTATGCTTATGGATTTAGGCTCAAGCTACGGAACCTTTGTTGAAGGAAAGGGAAAGATACCGGCACAGTCTTCGGTTGAAATCAAACCAGGTGATAAGTTCTGTGTTGGTGAGCAGAAGAATTCTTTTGTATTAAAGTTGTAGTGAAAGGCTTTAATAAAATGGAAGTTGCAAATAATAGTGTATTAATTGGCGTTATCGTGGGCATTGTTGCATTGTGCCTGATAATTGCAGTAATAATAAAAAACAAGAAAAAGTCTAAGGAGGATAACGATATGGAAATCGTAAGATGTGAAAAAGGTCATTTCTATGATGCAGAAGCAAATTCAAGCTGCCCACAGTGCGCAGCAGAAGCAGGAGGAGTAGCTCCTTCATTTACACAGGCAGCTATGAGTGGTGGTTATGGTGCAACTGAACCGGCAGGTTATATGGGAGAGACTATGGCAGTAGAAAATCCGGCTAGTTTATTTGAAACTCCGGGCAGTTCAGCAGGTGGTGTAGAGGATTATGATGGCGCAACTCAACCTGTAAATATGGGCGGAATCGCAGGTTTTTCACCTGTAACAGGCTGGCTTGTATGTGTTGATGGTCCTGCAAGAGGAACTGATTATAGAATCAAAGCCGGATATAATTATATCGGAAGAGGCGAAGATATGGATATCAGCATCAAGGGTGATCAGAAGATAGGCAGAGAAAGACATGCACTTATCGCTTATGATCAGGAAGAAAGAGTTTTTTTCTTTGGACCTGCAGATGGCAAGAGCATCGTAAGATTAAACGGAAAGATGGTTATGACTCCTATGCAGGTTAATCCTCATGATGAGATTACCATTGGTTCAACTAAGTTACTGTTCATACCGCTTTGCGGAGATAAATTTGATTGGAATGAGTGATTATGATTTATAAGGGATATACATATTTTATAGAAATGGAAGACTCGGATGATTCCATAATAAATCTCGGAAAGCCAACAGAAGATAAAACTGAGGATGGAACCGAAGAAGCAACTGAAGATGTTACGGAAGAAGCTCCAACCGAGGAAGAAACTCAAGGTGGAGGACGCAAAGATAAAAAGGATAAAACCGAGGAAGAAACCACGACTGAAGATAGTACAGAGGATAATTCTATAACTGGAGTAGGTCTTACTACGGAGGAGGCTGTAGAGGATTCTACAGAAGAGTTGATTACTACAACAGAAGCAGCCGAAGATTCTGATGACTCAAAGCAGGGACTTAACCTGACAACGATTTTTGGCATAACTAGTGCAGTTTTATTGCTTATAGTTATCTATCTTGCTAGTGCACTTTCAAAACTTAAAAATAAGCAGAATAACTATGATGATACAGATGATGATTACTCTGATTCATCAAATGATTTCTCCGGAGAGGTTAAAGAGACCGGTCAGAGTGAGGTTTCAAATTTATCAAAGACTGCTGAGGACAGAGTAGGTAAGCTTCACAATATCGGTAGAAGAAAAGGGCAGCAGGACAGCCTTGGCCTTACCGAATATAATGGTGGAACTCTTGCTATCGTTGCAGATGGTATGGGCGGACTTGCAGACGGAGACAGAGTAAGTCAGAAGATAGTTATGACTTTGCTTCAGGATTCTACAAAGTTATCGGGTGGTTCACCTGACAATAAGCTCTATGAAATGATTGCTCATGCCAACAGAGAAGTAAATCAGATGCTTGGCCCGGAGGGCTTATATAAGAGTGGTTCAACACTTCTTGCGGTTATGGCAGAAAAGGATGGTTTCCACTGGGCAGCAGTAGGTGACAGCCATATATATCTTTACAGGGCGGGAAAGCTCCTTCTTATGAATCGCGAGCATGTTTATGAGGCTGAACTTATTCAAAAGGCAATAAACGGAGAGAATTCCTTTGCAGAGGTAAAGACCAATCCTAAGAAGAGTGGACTTACCAGCTTTATAGGTATGGGTAATCTGAAATATATCGATGGAAGTATCGATAAGGTTGCATCAGGTGAAGGCGATTGGATTCTTCTTATGAGTGATGGTGTATTTAATACTGTTCCTGAACCGGATATGTGCAAGCTTTTAAATGATGCACCTTCAGCTAAGGTTGCAGCTGAAAGGCTTGAGCAGGAGGTCTTAAGAAGACAGAATCCAAAGCAGGATAATTTTACAGCAATAATATTGGAATTATAGGATACGGATTTTAATTTACTATGTGGGGTAAATGATATGGAGTTATATAATCTTTGTACAAATTGTATGAATGGTTCTACAGAAAGGTATATATGTCCTACCTGTGGAAAGCCGGCTGATTGGGACACTAACCGGCCTGCAATAGCTTTGCCTGCAAAGTACATTTTGGGTGGACAGTATTATCTTGGAAAGGTAATAGGTTGTGGAGGCTTTGGAATAACCTACCTCGCATGGGATACAAATTATAACAGAAGAGTTGCGGTTAAAGAATTATTTCCAAATAAGGATGTAGTCAGAGACCGTAACGGAAATAATATCAATGTTATATTGGGTCAGGAGGATTATGTAAAGCATATAAAGAAGCGATTTCTGGAGGAGGCGCAGGCTTTGTATGCATTTTCCTCAGAACCCGATATAATAAATGTTTACAGATTGTTCGAAGAAAACAATACTGCATATTATGCCATGGAATACCTGGAGGGTATGGATTTAAAGTCTACTCTTTTAAAGCGCGGAAAGATGAAGTGGGAGCAGTTATCTGTTTATATGAGCATGGTAATTAACTCTCTAAAGTCCATTCATGCAAGAGGACTTATACATAGGGATATAAGTCCGGACAATATATTTCTTACAACAAACGGCAGAGCCAAGCTTATAGATTTTGGCTCGCTTCGAAGTTACAATAATCCAAATGGCCTGACAGCTATTTTAAAGCATAATTTTGCACCTTACGAGCAGTATCAGACAAACGGAAATCAAGGTCCATGGACTGATATATATGCTCTGTGCGTCACTATGTATTATTCGCTTGGTGGAGTCCTGCCACCTAAGGCACCGGACAGACTGATGTCAGATAAGACGGTTAATATCAGACAGCTTTGTCCGGATGTACCTGAAAATGTTGCATCCGCCATACATAGAGGGATGGCTGTCTTACCGAAAGACAGATATCAGACGGTTGATGAACTCTCGAGAGCTTTATTCGGAAGCAATCAGTTCAACCAATATATCGGTATACAACCGGGACAACCGGCAAAAGTTTCATATCCTCATCTTGAATTTTATGGTAGTTTAAACGGAAAAAAATGGTATATGAAACCGGGTTCAAGTATCGTCATCGGCAGAGATACCAGTTGTGATATACAGTTCCCTACCAATACCGGCGGAGTAAGCCGCAGACAGTGTATGGTATATGTTGATGAAGATCAAAAAATCTGGGTCAAGGATGAAAATTCGTCCTACGGAACATTTTTAAATGGACAGATGATTCCTGCCGGCGGATGGATTGAGGCTCAAAGAGGTTATGTAATTACTTTTGGAAAAGAACAGATAAGGATTTTGTAATTAATTATTTACGATATATGAAGTATGAGGGATGAAAGTATGGAAGTAAATCGTTGTTTAAATTGTATGGAAGAAACTGAAGATGCAGTGTGTCCTAAGTGCGGCTTTAATTATTATAAAATATATGAACAGCCACCTATGGTACTGAAGCCAAATACGGTTCTTTATGGAAGGTATCTTGTCGGAAAGATGATTGGACAGGGCGGATTTGGCATGACTTATATCGGCTTTGATTTACTTCTTAATATAAAGGTTTGTATAAAGGAATACTATCCTATGGGAAATGTAAGCAGGGATAGTAGCGTAAGTAATATTATTCAGTGGAACTTTACCACTAATCAGGAGGAACAGTGGAAAGAAGGCTGCGAGAGCTTTCTTAAGGAAGCCAGAAAGATGGCAAAGCTGGATTCTATCTCCGGAATCGTAAGGGTAAGGGATACCTTTTATGAAAATCAGACGGCTTATATTATCATGGATTTCATCGAAGGTAAGACTCTAAAGCAGTATCTTCAGGAAACAGGAACTATGGATTACGGTACCTGCATAAATATGCTTGCACCGATGATGAACAGTCTTTCCAAGGTTCATGGTCAGGGGCTTATACACAGAGATATAAGTCCTGATAATATGATGGTTACAAAGGATGGCAGCTTAATGCTGCTCGATTTGGGTGCTGCAAAGGATGTAAGTAATGGTAGAGAGGGAATGTCACAGCTCGTTACCAAGAGAGGTTTCTCACCTGCAGAGCAATATATGGAAAGCGGGTCTGTTGGCCCCTGGACAGATGTATATGCTTTTTGCGCGACTATTTATTATTGTATGTATGGAAAGCTTATACCTGAGGCTATGGAAAGACTCATGCAGGATACCCTTTCATTTCCGACTCTTCCAAACGGAAGTGAGCTGCCGGAGGATATAAAGGCAACTCTTACGGATGGTATGGCGGTTCATACCGAAAACAGAATTCAAAGTATGGATGAGCTTTTTGCAAGACTTTCACCATATGTCACAAAACCTAATCAGGATATGTTAAGTACGATGCAGGCCTACAGCAAGACTGCCAATACACAAAGGAAAAAAGATAAGAAAAACAAAAGGAAAAAGCTGGCCAAGGTTTTGATACCGGTTTTCAGTGTATTAATTCTTGCGGCAGCGGCAATATTAATTTTTTTATTTAAGCCTTGGCTTCCTAAGGTGGAAAAGCTCGGAAATTCAAACAGCAATATACTTAATGATGGTGGTCTGCTTATAAAAACAAAGGAGTATGAATATTTCCTTGACCATAATAAAAACCTGAGAATGTGTACCTACGACGGATATAACGGATGCTTTTATGTGGATTCATCGGTAATAGTTGCCGAAAATACTATGTATATTAATCAGGGAAAAAATAAGATATATTTTATGCAGGATGACGGCACAGACAGTGTAAAAATCTACAGCATGGACTTTGACGGAAGTAATTTAAGTGTTTTGGCGGAAGGCTTAAATACTTCTATGCTTATGCAATATGCTCTTTTGTCAAACGGTAAGGAATATCTTTATTATATTACCATGAATGATAACCAAACCCATCCCGTACTAAATCGTTGTGATGCCAAAACCGGAAAAATCGAAACGGTTATCAATGAGGATATGTGCTGGTATAATCTGGACGGTAAATACATTTATTACACGGTTTTTGATGATAATAACAAGACTTATCTTAAAAGGGCAGCTCTTGATGGTAAACATTCAAAGACCTTGAATAATGATAAGTATTTTTGTTATGGATTTATCGAAAATGATTCGATTTTCATCTACTCACTTTCGGATAAGGCTATGTATGTACTTGATATGAAGGGTAACAAAAAGACGATATTATATGATGCACCGATGGATACAAGAAGCTTTACCTTTGCATATGGTGATGGCTGGATTTATTATATGAATGAAAAAGAAGGCGGGGTATATCGCATACGGGAAGATGGTACTGCCAATGCCTGTCTTATAGAAGAAAAAACCTTTATATCAATATGTTTTGATTCCGACGAGCTCTGGCTTCAGGAGTGTAGATATGATGCGGACGGCAATTCAACGAACCTTCAATCCTTCCTATGCTATAAGGATGGAACTACGGTTATTCCTATAGACGAGTCGGAGATTTTAAAGACGGAGGACGGTCTATTATATAGAACTTCTGATGATGGTGAAACTTATATTATCTGCGGTTATGAGGGAGATGAGGATATTGTCGGTATACCATATGAAATAGACGGAGTTTCAGTATCCAACATTGACACCGATTCCTTACCTTCGGATAAGAAATATTTGGTTTATACATATGACGATGATTTTGAATATAAAAAGACTGATGACGGAACGGGAATCATCATAACAAAATATAAAGGCGACATATGTAATTTTATCATTCAAGATAGTATAGAGGGACTCCCGATTGTTGAAATAGGCGAGGATGCTTTCGAGGCGAGGGATGTTGAGACGGTGGCTATACCTTCGACAGTTAAGAAGATAGACCGGGATGGTTTTTATAATTGTAAGAAGCTTGAAAAAATATATCTAAGCGAGGGACTTGAAGAAATAGGGCAGGATGCATTTAATAGTACGGCGCTTACCGAAATTGACCTGCCGGATAGTCTTATAAAGCTGGGTAGCGGCTGCTTTGCATATACAAAAATTAAAAAGGTGAGTATTCCTAAAAATGTAAACAGTATTCATTCATTAGCCTTTGCTTATTCTGAAATAGAAGAATATGACGTCGATAGAGCTAATGATACATTTGCTTCAAGCGAGGGAATAATTTATCTTAAAGATATGAAAACGCTGTGTATGTGTCCGTCCGCTAAATCAGGCAGCGTGGTTATCTCTGCTGATGTTACGACTATCGGTGGCGGAGCCTTTATATGCTGCAATAACATCACGGAAATAAGCCTTGAGGAGGGTTCACAGCTTAATGAAATAGGATGTGCATTTTGTTACTGTACCGGTCTTACCAGGCTTGATTTATCCAAGAGCGGAAACAGTATAGCTTCGGAAGCTTTGGTTGGTTGTTCAAGCCTAAGTGAAATATATTTTCCAAAGGATTTAAAGACTATATCTGCAGATTTATTTGGTGATGATGGTGTACCTTCTTCAGTAAAAGTCGTTAAATATAATGCTGAATGCGACTGTCAGATTGAGTGGCCGGAGAGTGTTGAAGTACAGACTTATGAATAGCAGGATTTGAAATTTATATGATTAAAGGTGGATTTAATATGGTAGAAGTTGCGCAGCTTACAGGTCAGGGCGGAAGACCTTATAACGAGGATACTATAGGAATATCACAGGAGAATAATCGTACCTGTGTTGTGGTTGCTGATGGTGTCGGCAGCAGCGGAGGTGGTGAAATCGCTTCGAGAGCAGCGACAGAGGCTATAATAGAGCAGTTTTTAAATAACCGCATGAACAATGCCGACGAGATGGCTGAAGCAATTCATGTAGCCAACAAAGAGGTTATAAAAAAACAAGACGATAAGGTTCAGATGAAAACTACGGTTGTATGTCTTGTAATAGATGAATTTGAAAATGCAAGATGGGCACATGTAGGAGATTCAAGGCTCTACAGGTTCAAGAATGGTGAGCTTATATTTCAGACAGCGGATCACAGTGTTTCACAGATGGCAGTTTTTATGAAGGAGATAACCACAAGCCAGATTCGTTTTCACGCGGACAGAAGCAAGATTCTAAGGGCACTTGGAAGTGACAGTGCCGAGCCGGATGTGGTGGATGATGTTCATCTTGAGGCTGAAAAGGGATTTCATGCATTTTTACTATGTACGGACGGCTTTTGGGAGTATGTTTATGAGGCGGAGATGAGCAAGTTATTAAAACAGTCGCATACGCCGAAGGAGTGGCTTAATGCGATGAAACTAATCTTAGACAGTCGTGCTCCGGAAAACAATGATAATTTCTCAGCGGCAGCAGTCTTTGTAGCGTCATGATGTAAGTGTCTTACGGGCGTAAGCTCTATTATATAAAAAACAGGTCTATATGTTAGCGAGTCATCAATTTGCTAAATCAAAGCATTCAAATTTTTTATAGTTGCTAAAAATCGAAAACTCGCTACGCTCGAACAGTTCGATTTTTTACGCACTTATATGCGAATTTTCATTTTTGATTTAACGCAAATCGGACTAAATGCTAACATATAGACCTGTTTTTTTGTGACAAGGCTTACGCTTCTTGACATAATCTGTTATTTTTGTGACAAGGCTTACACTTCTTGATATAATCTGTCATTTTGTGACAAGGCTTACGCTTCTTGATATAATCTGTCATTTTTGTGACATGTACTTTTAATGGTTAAGTATAAAAGAATAAAAATATACTGGAATGTGGCAGGATTATGTGCTATCTTTATGTTTAGGTAAATATTGATTATTGTGAGGATTATATTGTCATGGCAAGTGGTATTTCAGATGAAAAATATAAAGACATGGAGCTTATAAAAAAGCAGGCGATTTCTGTGTTAAATGAGCTTTTGGAACAGAGTGTATATGAAGAAGGTGATTTACTTGTGGTTGGCTGTTCAAGCAGTGAGATTGCGGGTAAAAAACTTGGAACATTTTCAAGTGAAGAGGTGGGATATGCTGTAGCGTCTACCATATATGAAGAGTGTAAGAAGCATGGTATTCATATGGCGGCACAGTGCTGTGAGCACCTTAACAGAGCCTTAATCATAGAAAAATCTGTGGCAAAAGAAAGAGGTTATGAGAGAGTATGTGTAGTACCAAAGCTTAAGGCAGGAGGATCATTTGCAACTGCGGCATATGGTATTTTACCTGATGCAGTTGCCGTAGAGCATATAAAAGCCGAGCTTGGAATAGATATAGGGGACGTTATGGTTGGTATGCATCTTAAAGATGTAGCCGTGCCGGTAAGGATAGATACAAAAAATATAGGAAGTGCTCATGTAGTATGTGCCAAGACAAGACCAAAGCTTATCGGTGGAGAAAGAGCAGAGTATTGTTAGCAGATATGGTTTTGTAACTTTTAAGGTAAGGTCTGGTTTTTTATCCGGTTAATTATTATTTGTTTTGAACTGATTTTATGAGATTTCGGGAGCGATGGATATGCAGATTGTACTTGCGTCACAGTCTCCGAGGAGACGTGAGCTTTTAGATAGAGTTGGATTTTTATTTGAAGTTATTCCGTCAGATAAGGATGAGATTATTACAAAGACTATACCAAGTGAGGTAGTTTGCGAGCTTTCATGTCAAAAGGCGATGGATGTGTATGAAAAGCTTGCAAAGCAGAGGGCTTCGGATAGATTTGATAAGGCGGTAAATCAGAGGGGGACGGGTACATTTGACAGGTCTTTGCATATAAGAAAAGAAGACTACCTGGTTATAGGTGCAGATACGGTTGTGGCATTTGAAGGTGAGATTTTGGGAAAGCCAAAATCCGAGCCGGAGGCATATGATATGCTTAAGAAGCTTTCCGGAAAAAAACATGAGGTGTACACCGGAGTAACATTTGTATATAATGAAGATGTTGTGAAAAGTCACACATTTTTTGAATGTACCAAGGTTACATTTTACCATATGACGGATAAGGAAATTAATGATTATATAAAAACAGGAGATCCGATGGACAAGGCGGGAGCATATGGCATACAGGGACCTTGCGGAATATATATTGAAAAGATAGAAGGAGACTATAATAATGTTGTGGGACTTCCGATTGCAAGAGTTTATCAGGAGTTAAAGAAGCTTGGATTATATGAAAGTTCCAGAAAGTAAAATAATGGAAAAATGTAGATATGTTTAGATTTTAAAATATCAGTGATTGAGGTTGTGATATATGAAGTGGGGATTTAGTTTTTTCAAAGGGGATATCGTAAAAGAAGAAAGCAGGCAGATGTATGAACTCTGTCTTAAAAGAGCCCAAAGCATAGGTCGTGCTGCTTATATAAGGAGCGAGGGGCGTGTTGATCTTGTAGAAATGTATAAGGATGACATGCTTCATTTTCTTGTTTACATCGCATTTGCTGATGGGGATATAAGTCAGGCGGAAATTGACTACATCAATTCACTTATGCATATGCAGTTTAATGTGGGGCTTATCTCCCAATATGCTGAAGGTACGGAGCTTAAAGGAGAGAAGATTCTTGAAAGACCACCTATGTCGCTCGAGGCCTTTGTCAGGTCAAATGTCGGCCCGGAAACCGGTGAAGTGAGCAATGGTTATTATGACCTTATTATGCTTTATGTGACTACCTTTAATTACATAGGAAATGATCTTATAGCCTGTAATGAGGAGATAAAGCAGGGTGAACTGGATTGTCTTTCCGCTTATATCAATATGATTCGTGACAATATAGAATTAATCAATGGAAAGATAGAGGATGAAAAGCCTACTATTGCATTTAAGCCGGGTAAGAGGTTTGAAGGAAATAATGAGTCTTCTTTTACAGGTTATATAAAGGAAACTACTTTCGATGAGCCAAAGGAAGAGGTAGAAAATGAGCCGGCATTTAGCTTTGGACGTAACGAAGACGGATTGAATGTAAAAAGAGAAAGTAAAGAAAAGATTTTTAAAAGAGAAGATGTCAATAAAAATGATAATAAAAATGATAATAAAAATTATGGTGATTCGGTAAATGATTCTTCTGACAATTACGAGTCTATAGACGAGCAAGGTGCCGGCATGAATCCGGATACGCTTGATCTGGCTAAGCTTATGGAAGAGCTTAATGGACTTACAGGTATGCAGAGTGTCAAGCGTGAGGTCAATAATCTTGTAAATCTTCTTAAGGTTTGTGAACTCAGAAGGAAAAAAGGCCTGCGTGTTCCTCCGACTACCAACCATCTGGTATTTTTAGGTAATCCCGGAACAGGTAAGACTACTGTGGCAAGAATACTTTCAAAAATTTATCATAATCTTGGCATACTGTCCAAAG
>ODAI011035248.1_pt1 | contig 11060 bp, 1 predicted proteins | sample 1539321 | NCBI WGS metagenome assembly ODAI01 (sample SAMN02144231, study PRJEB22623) | gut metagenome | biome: sheep rumen | host: Ovis aries | place: New Zealand | reverse complement strand
TAGTTCACTTTGGAATAGTCAACCTGTGGATGCTGAATCATACCTGCTATGCCAGCTTTCAAAGACTCCTCCTCACCAGGAAGACCTGCGAGGAAGGCACCTTTCGTGTCATCGCTGAACGGACCGCGAAGGGCATCACGGATGTCGTCGCTAAATGCTGCGATACGTGGCATCTGTGGGATGTGCGCTTTCATGGCTAACTTCTCGTATGGGTAGGCACACTCTCCGGCACTCCATCCTTCACCATATATAAAAATGGAAGGATCGATTTTATCGACAGCCTTGCGAATGGCGTTCATCGTCTCAATATCATGAATACCCATGAGGTCGAAGCGGAAACCATCAATATGATATTCGTTGATCCAGTATTTTACCGATTCAATCATAAAGCGGCGCATCAAAGGCTGATTGGAAGCTGTTTCGTTGCCGCAGCCAGAACCATTGGAGTAAGCCCCATCCTTTGTCTTCCTATAATAATAGTCCGGATACGTTTTCTGGAAATTCGAGTGGTCGATGTCATAGGTATGATTATATACAACATCGAGGATGACGCGGATGCCTGCCTGATGCAATGCCTGCACCATCTGTTTGAATTCCATAATTCGACAAACAGGATTGTATGGGTCGGTAGAATATGACCCTTCTGGCACATTGTAGTTCACTGGATCATAGCCCCAGTTGTATTTGTTGTCGCTTAACCGCGTTTCGTCCACCGATCCATAGTCGTAACTAGGCAGGATATGGATGGCGTTTACGCCCAGTTCCTGCAGGTGGCGAATGGCCTTTGGCTCGGTGAGGGCGAGGAACTTACCCTTGTATTGCAGACCCGACGAGGCATCGATGGAGAAGTCGCGGTGGTGCAACTCGTAGACCACAAGGTCGGCAGGCGAACGCAGTGGGAGTTTTCTGTCGTTCTCCCATCCTTCAGGGTTGGTGTCGTTCAGATCGACGATGACACCACGCTTGCCATTTACGCCGACAGCCTTGGCAAAGACCCCCGGGCACTCCCCTTGTCCGATGTCGAAAGTGTAGAAACGTCCCTTCTGGTCGTTCTTGATCGTTCCCGTCCACAGCGTTCCTGCCCTTTTCATCTTGATGGTCTTTAAGTCTTTGCCGCCTTCCCCATCCTGATAGATGCGTACCTTGACTTGTTTGACCGTTGTCGGGGCAAACAGTTTGAACGTAGTGGCCTTCGGTGTGTAGCTCACCTCATCGAAGGAAAAACTCTGAGCATGGGTTATCATTGTTGTCATGATCAAGAGAAAAGTGAATAAAAGCTTCTTCATAATCAGTTCGTGTTTACATTCGGTTTCAAAGATAATGCAAATCGCAGACATAACAAAAGATTTTCAATTCTTTTTTTCTGATTGACGCTGCAAATATGTAAAAGGACTTGAGGAGAATGAGCTTTTTATCTGCATCTCATGTTCCTCAAGCCCTTGTTTTTTATAGGGATTTATAACAAAGATTCCGATTATTCGTCAACTTGTATATCATTGCTTTCTTGATAGCAATGTACAATTGTCATTTGTTGAGATATTTCCGGTTGTTTCTGATCACGATGCCCTTTGCATAGGGTTGGGTGCGGCACCCTTTCAGATTGTAGGTCTCCGTGTTTGTAGGCTGGTCGGTTGTCTTTGTAATTGATGTGACAACACCTTCGACGTGCAAATCGATATAGTACGGGTCGGATGGTTTCCCTGTGTGCCCGTTGATGGTATAAGTCAGTTGCTGGTCCGCCTCAAAGATACTTCCTTCAGCATATACCTTGAAGGAAAGCAGTTCACCGTTGGTGTCTCCATAGACCATGACCATAAACAGGTCGCTATAGGAGCCGGTATCGAAGAGAACGTCCTTGCTGCGCAGCTCGTCACCCTGGAAGACAGCAACGACTACGTTGTCGTCCTTGGTAAGCACTTTACCATTCATGCGCACCTGCCCGGTGATAATCATGCTGTTAGCATACTTGGTCACGTCGACCGCGGGGAATGGATCAGTGGCCTGGGCGGCCAGACGGGCACTCCCCAATATGAGGAGTGCCAGCAGGCTGAATAATTTGCTTTTATGTTTCATTATCTCTTGGTTTTCTTTTGTCCGTTAATAATGTAAACTCCCTTCTTCAGGCTGTCTGCCTTATTGATCTTGCGACCGGAGAGGTCGTAGATGGTATCGGTATTGGAGCCCTCATGAGAATCCGATAGCTCGGTGATTCCGGTGGCTGTTCCGAGGTCTATCACAAAGGGTGCTCTGGGAGCGCCGCAAGTGGTGTCGGTAACATAGCTGATGGTTTGTGGCAGCCGGTAGGTGTACTGTCCGTCAGAGATGCGGATGGTCAGCATACAGGGCACGCTGCCGGGTACGGTGATGCAGAACCGGCCTTCGCTATCAGTCACTGCAGCTTGGCGGCATTCCTCGTCGGCAAAGAAGCCAACCTCGGCATCAGCCACAGGTATGCTTCCGTCTACCACTTGTGCCACCACCACCATGTTTCCTTCGTAGAGTGAGGGATCAATGGGGCTGAACATCAACGTCTGCGAGGTTTCTGAGGTTTCAAAGCTTCTGCTCCTGCTGGGGGCTCTGAAGACGGTTGTCGATGGATAGTTGAATTGGCAGTCGGTCGTGCTGTAAATCATATATCCCTTGCCTGGCTCCATCGCACCGAGTGATCCCACCCATTCGAATTCGTCGTAGTAGGCTGCGCCACGCTGACTCTTGATGATGTCGTCGGGTTGCACATTCCAACCTGCCAGTGCATCGTCGAGGCTCATGGTGCCCAGCTGGTTGTAGCCAATCCAGTTCCATCCGGCCTTCAGGACGATGGGTGATGTTTGTGCTTCCACGCGACTTCCGGTGAGTTTCACCGTCGTAGGTGCAGCGGCCTGTACCATGTACATCGAAGAACTGTTGAGCGTCATGGGTCTGCCGAGCCACTCGCCGTCATATTCCATGAATGCGTTCTTGCTCTTGATGGACTCTATGTCGGTGTTGTCGCCGAAGAGTGCAGGAACACTCATGTCGTCGGTGACGATGCCCAGCGATATCCAGTTCCATCCGCGGGAGAGATTAATCTCCTGCTCTGTCACATCGACAGCCGAGAGTTGAAGTGGTGCGCTATAGCGTCCCACGACGGCAGACGGCTCGAACGACGGCTGGCACTCGGCACCGTTGAGGCTAGCCTTCACCACAGGATAGGTGACTCCCGTTGAGGCATCGTAACACTTGAACTGCAGCGGCTTGCCAGCATCCTCGTTGTTGCCATAAACGACGATGGTAGCGAAATGATTGTCGTAGCGGCTGCGGTACTCCAGATGTGCCCGTCCACAGCATACATCCACGATAAACACACCGACTAAGTCATCGATGTCACTGCTGGGTGTGCCCGTGATGTCGAGCGTAGCCATGATGCTCATCGTGTGCTCATAGTCATTAGGATTGACTGTCCATGCCGGTTCTTCACCTTTCACCTTCACATTGATGGTGAGCGGTGTGGCAATGTCGTCGTTGCCCGTGAGGTAGATTGTTGTCTCATAGATGCCGACGGGCGTTGACTTATCGATGGTGAACGTCACCGCAGTCTCTGCCTGCGGGTTTGTCTGTCCGCTCTCGGTACTTGCCTTGAGCCACTGTGGCAGTCCGCTCAATGTCCATAGCTGTTGCTGTCCACCCTTGTTCAGGATGGTTGACGTGATGGTGGCTCCAGTGTTTTGAGGAATTGTCAGGTTGATTTCATCCTCGTCCCACGCTAACTGATTCCGGCTGACGTATGCCGACCAGATGGCTGGTACGGAATAGTTACCGTTGGCATCGCGCAGGTCGCGTACGACAAAGTTCAGCGTGCAGCCCTCGATGGCGGCAGCATCCTCGTCGATGTCGATGACGATCTTATTGTCCGAAGCCGTGTAGTTGAAACTGACGTTGGTCTCAGTGGGCTTGGTACGCAATGCGGGAGCCTCGTCGATGTAAGTGGGAGATGAGGGCTGGGCATTGAGCGACATCAGCTGAGCCGTATGGCTGCTGCCGGTGAGATCAGCATCGGTGCCTACGGTGACTACCTGGCTATAGTCATCGAGCTTCTTGGTCTCAAACGGATAGTATGCCACCAGACCGTCTTCGCTGCCCGTGAGCCTTATATGGCTGTTACGAGCCAGCTGGTCGGCATTCAGCGTAGCATTCCAGACGCGCAGCTCGTCGACCTGTCCGTTGAAGTAGCGACCATATTCATATTCGCCTTCCTCAGCATTGAAGGTTGTGCGCTGAGCACCCACCAGCATCACATTGGTGGCTATCGAACCAACGTTCTTGGCGCTCGTAGTGAGACTGCGCTGACCGTCGACATAGACGGAAGCAGCTCCCTGACGCAGCACATTGAGGGCCACGTGGTGCCAGTTGTTGTCGAGTAGATTTGTAGCAGAGGTCGTATAGCTCTGCTGCTGGTCAAGCGGCAGGTAAGCACCTTGTCCGGTCAGCTGCAAGGTACCCTCGGCAGTAGTCCAGAGGGCTATGTCACCCATCTGCAGCAGCTGGACATCAGCACCTTGCTGGTCGCCGCGCACCCAGAACTCAATCGCATAGTCGTCGGCAGAGAAGAGTGGCAGTTCAGAAGCATTGATGGCGAGCCAACTCTGATTGCCTATCTCCACAGCCTTGTTCTCGTTGTTCAGATACCAGTTGTCCGACTGGAGCTTCATGTGACGGTTGCGTGAGTAGTCGGTGATTACCGTTCCCTCGCCTTCGTTCATCTTCCAGTAGCCGATGAGATGCGGCGTGGCAGGACTCTTCGTGCGTGAGCGCTGTAGCAGAGCCGAACTTATGTCGTGAGCCTCGTCCCAGAGCAGCAACTCGTGGATGGCGCCGCTTATCTGACTGCCCACACTCAGCGGTCCGTTTCCTCGGTAGGCCGGCACTGGCTGTCCGTCGAACAACGTGAAAGTCTCGTCATCGCTGGCGACAGCACCACGCAGCTCGCCTCCGTTGTCAGTATTCTGATAGCTCAGCGTGAGGAATACCCACTTATCAGTAGGTATCGTATTTATCGAAGTAAACTTCTCACCCTCCATGCTGACCGTAAGGTACCCAGCAGCGTCGGTTCCCACATTCAGCTTGGTAGACCCCTGACCGTGACTCAGGATAGTACCCTTGCCATCGAGCTTGATCCACATATCGGTCGAGAAGTCCTTGCCTGCGAGCACAATTGAAGTCTCAGTAGCGGCAGCTGCATCCGATGTGTTGTTCAAGCGGAGGGCGGTCTCATGGTCGACAGGAGCACCGTTGAGCACACCCGTCACTCGGAAGTTAGCCTCCTTGGTCAGTTCGCCCTTCAGGAAGTTGTCGTTGTATGTGACGCTCAGCTCGTCGCCGATTTCCAGGATGCCGTCAGTGGGTTCTGGCTGTCCCAGCGGGCGCGGACGGTCCATATCCTTGATGAGCGTTAGTTCGTTGCTGGGCAGTGTGATTTCAGCTGTGCCGTAAGTGCTCACTGAGAGTACGCGGAACTGATACTGACCGTCGGAATAAGCCGCCATAGGCAGTGTGTAACTGACAGAGGCTCCGCTGGCAGGCAGCAGCTCGTTGTTGTTGGTCACGTTGGCCTTGTCTACAACATATTCGTGCAGCAGCGTCCAGTCGGATGCACCTTGCTTCTTGAACTGCAGGCGGAAAGCCTTCAGGCCGCGATAGGTGCGGTCGAAGTCGCGGAAGGTCAGCGTGAGGTCGGTTCCCGTCTGCGTGTTCATCAGTGTGTTGCTCAGGTCGAGCGTTACAGGCGACGATGAAGGCACGAAATGAGCCGAGATGGAGACGTCGTCGAAGATTACATCAGGTTCAAAGTCGGCGCAGAAGATGAGCTTGATACCCTCGTAGTCGAGTATGCTCGAGTTCGACTGCTTCAGCTGCAGCGACTTGGTGAGCGTCTCTCCAGCCGGTACGAGGAACATCTGTCCTTCGCCCAGAGCCTTGCCGTCGATGCTGATGATGGCGCCGTCGGGGTTGGTGGTGTCGTCGACCATCAGCTTATAAGATACGTCGGTACCAGTCTCTGATGCATTGCCCAGGCGCAGGGTGAAGTTGGCGGCGCTGCCCGAGGGAATGTCGCTCACCACAGGCACGTCGACGTCGATCTGTGGCTTCTCAATCTGCATGGTGGCTTCCATGATGACTGTGCCGGGCTCATAGTATTCGGTGACCACCTGGCCCTCGTAGGGCTTACTGGTCTGTCCGCCGAGGGTGCGGAAGATGGGGCCGTAGTCGTCATATTCGTAGACGTCGACAGAGATGGCGTCGTTGTACTCATCCATAGCCTCGGTGTTGGCGTCGTCGTTGAAGGTGTATTCAAAGGAGGCGCTCTCCTGGTTCTCCCAGCCTTCCACCCAGTGCGTACCGCCGCCAAGCTCGTTTTCTATCTCCATCGTATAGCCCATCTGGTTGAAAGCAAAGCCAAACTGATTTGCCACGACAGATACGCAAGTGAATTTGTTGTCGTGCACATAGCCGTCGCTCTCAGTAGTTTGCGAGGAGAAGGTCATGCCTGTTCCACTGTCGATGGAGTAGTTGTGTGCTTTGCCTTTCGATTGCAGTTCAGTGCGCTTGTTGTAAGCATCTACTTTTTGCTTCTCGTTGAACTCCAGATGCTCTTCCCAGATAGCTATCTGGCTGTTCATCCATTCGATGCTGTCCTGCCAGGCAACTTCGCTCCCGGCCGGGACAATCATCTTGTACGACGGACCCTCAGACGAGGGTGCGCTTGTGGCCTCCTTGTCCCATACGTTCTTGTCGTGGTTGCTGGAGCCGAACTTCTCGTCATCAGGCGAGAGGGTAGTGACATAGATGGGTTTGTCGGTGTCGTTGGTGACTGCCGACACATCAGGCACGGTGATCAGCTTGCTGTTGCGAAGCATCTTGTAGTTGGGAATGAGCTCATTCTTGATGTATCTCTGCGTGTACATGAACTCCGTGCCGTATTCCATACCCATGGTCATAGCGTCTCTCAGATCGAGCACGACCTCATTGGTTCCCTCATTGCGATGGAAGTTCACCTGCCTCGACATGCCGAAGAGGAGGTTGGTGGAAGAGCCGATGAAGACGTCGCCGTCAGCTCCCACGAATCCTGGGTCATCGGTGGTGCTGACAGCGCGTTCGGTCGTAACGGTGCGCGACCATGTGTCGGTATTTTCACCTTCTGACACCATGTGGAAGCCGAGCTTCAGGTCATCATCACTCTTTACTTCATCCAACGTGAATGCTCCCACACCTTTACCAATAGTGGTCTGAAATCCAAAATGCTTGGTGACCGTAGTCTTATTATCCCAGTTCCATACGCCTCCCTTGTTATGAAACTTGTTGCGCACGGTACCTTTCTTCCATTCGGTCTTAGACTGCGAGCCAGGGGGGTCGCGCAGGATCATGTCGATTAAATCGGGACCTGCCGTCACGAAGTTGTTGCCCGTAGGCATATCGCCCAGTATGATGCCAGCCATTCCGCTGCCGCTCCATTGGTAGACGCGGTCGTCGATCTCATAGGATATAGATATTGTACGCGTGTATGGCTCAACGATGTTAGGCAGTCCGGCCTTCCATTTGTAGGTGGCCTGTCCCAGGCTGTCTAGAGCGAGCTGATTGCTCTGAAGCTCTACCACCTGTCCGGGCTGAGCACCGTCCTCGCCGTAAACCTCCTGACTGATGGAGAGGGCATTGTCGATGGTCACCACCACATCCTGCAGCGGCACGCGGTCGCTACGTATGGGAGCATCCGCATCTTCATTGGTGTATTCCTCGTAGCCTTCGATGAGGAAGGTGTAGGGATCGCACATAACGAATACGGGGCCGCCATACTTATAGTTGACCTTGCCGTCATCGCCAACGCTGTAGATGTCGTCCACCGTCAACTTACCGATGGCGTCCTCCAGTTCGTAGGTGTCGATACCGAAGGCCCCGTCGTCGTGGTCTTCCTGTGTGACGGTGAATGTTGGCTCACTGTGATACACTTGGCGCAGCAAGGTGTTGTAGTTATAGAGTTCCTCCGTACCGTCCTCAGTGGTCAGCGTGTCGGTCAGTTCTATGTTCGGGTTGCTCAGGTCTATCGTCAGGGGCTCACCAACGCTCAGTCCGCTCTTGACCACCTTCATCGACTGCACCTGATAGAGCAGCGGCGGCAGCATGGCCGAGAACTCGCCCGTCTCAGGGTCGGTCTGGATGTATATCTGGCGGCAGTGGTCGGCGCCAGCGCCACGATGAGCCGTGCTATGTATGCGCTCGGTGGCGGATTCCACGTTCACCTCCTCCTGGTTGGTATCGTAGCTATAGGATGTCTCTGTGACATTCTTCACCACGTTCATGCGATAGCGGTCGTTCAGCGGAGTGAGCACCAGTTCGGTGACACCTATGTTGTTCACGCTCTGACCGAAGCCCACAGGTTTCTCGCCCTCGACGACGCCACCTACCACGCGGCCCGAAAAGTTCACCAGCGTCTCATCGACAAACTCCAGGTTCTTGATCTCGCGGTCGAAGGTGATCTTTGTCCCGACGCCTAGCGGGTCGGCAGGATAGCGGCCGTTGGCTGCGAACACATGTCCGCTCTTCTCCACCCTGATCGAGTGGTCGCCAATGGGAACGCTGATGGTGAATGTGCCGTCCTCAGCCGACTCGATCATGTTTCCTTCGCGTGTGCAGAGGTTGCCGTCGACGTAGAACTGTACGCCCTCCACAGGATAGTCGGTGCCGGCATACATGATCTTGCCGCTCACGGGGAACGACGACACGTCCTCGAAATCGACGCCGCTATGGTTGAGCGACGACATGCTGACATAGCGCGACAGATAGGACGGCGAGAACTCGTGGATTCCAAATGATGGAATAATCGTATAGTTGGTGCCTTCACCCGAGAACGGAACGCCGCGCACCACGTAGTTGCCTTCCTCGTCGGTGTAGCCCATCAGGCTGAGCTGCGTCTCTGATGGCACGTAGGTGGAGCTGGTGGCTGCCACCTTCATCACGCCGTGACGGCCGTTGGCCACACCGTTCGACTTCGAGAAGTCGTAGGCGATGGTCTGTGCCTGCAGGCCTTCGTCCAGCGGATAGTAGATGGCCAGCGAACCCTCCGATCCTGAGAGCGGGTGGTTGTAGTTCTTCAGGATGTCGTTCTCGCTCAGCGCTTTGGTGAAGAAGCGGAACTCGTCGACATAGCCCTGGAACGTCGGTTGTTCAACATCGGGCAGGTAGGCCACACGGATGGCGTCGGCATCGGCGCTGGGCGTCACCGCACCTATCAGGGCGTCGCCCGTGCGCAGCGTGTCGGCCTCAGCTACGTAGAAAGTGGCAGTCTGTGCTGTCTTGTTGTATACGCACGTTATGTGGCTCCACCTATCGGCAGGGATGTCGACCGTCGACGATTGCACAGCTCCGCCTCCGAACGTTGCTCCCAGCAGATAATCGCCTTCGTTGCGCGTCATCGTGATGCCAAACGTTTGGTCGACGTCGAACAGACGGTAGGACACGTCGTCGCTGTCCATCTCAGCGCTGTTCGGATTGACATAGAGCTGCACCGAGAAGTCCTTGCCCAGCAGGTTGGTGATGCTCTTGTTGGTGGTGTTGTACATCACACCCGAATTGGCACCGCTCAGTCGCAGCGACCGCATGGCGTTGACCACCTCGCCGTCGGTGTTGTTCTGTTTCAGCGTGACGCGCGCTCCCTGTACGGCAGTCCCCGTGCCGTAGGTGATGCGTCCGCTGATGGTGCCGGTGGTCAGGCTGAAGCCGTCGGTCATCGTCTCCGATCCGTCGAAGCGCTTGTCGTTGTGCATGGTCCAGGCCAGCACCCTATACTGGTTGAAACTGCCCGGCAGGGCTGTCTCGTCGTCGTAGCTATAGCTGCTGGCCGTGCCCGAGAGGGTGGTCAGCTCTATCCATTCATCATCGTCGTTGCTGCCCAGCGGACGGCGCGACACCGTGTAGTATGTCGTGCCTGTGCCCACCTGTTTTGCATCCCAGCGCAGCTTCACCACGTTTCTATAGGTGCCTCGCGATGCCGAGAAGGCTGTGAGGTACGACATGCCGTAAAGCATTCCCCAAACATCGTCGCTGATATATTCGCGCCCCAGGCAATTGATCTTCAGGCGGTAGTAGTAGCGCTGCCACGATTCCAGGTGGTCGGTGTCTTCATATTTGCCCTCAGTGATGTTGCGGTTGGTAATGCTAATCTCCTTCACGTCGGTCCAATTCACACCATCGAGCGAGCGCTGCACATACAGTCTATATTGTTTGCTGTTAGCGTTGTATATCGAGTTATGGCTCCATGTGAAAACGATCTTGTCCTCATAGGTGTTCGATGCCACCAGTTCGTTGAAATTGAAATCCCTCTCGATTTGCGTGGTGAAGGACTGAGTCAGCTCTTCGCGCTCCACGTCAACAGGCGAACCGGCAGGAACAAATACCACGTCGTATTTGTAGTTGGTTTCGTATTCCAGCTCATCCTTGTCGTCCACCACTTCGCGCTCGTTGTAGGCCAGGTTCTGGGCCAGCAGCTTGCGCTCGTCGCCGTTGTACCGATAGACGCGCCACGTGCCGTCCTTCATGCGCTCGTCGCTGTCGTCGGCATCCCACTGCAGGGTGATTCGTCCTTCCCACATGTCGGCAATGTCGGACTTTGCGCGGATGTTCTTCGCCCGCACATAGCCGGGCAAACTTACATTGAAATTTTCGTAGTAGTATCCTGTTTGAGCAACATTATGTATGGTGTAATCTTTGCGACTTTTGAAGAGCACTACCGCCGTCTCACGTTCGTAGAAGTTTTTCCTCTCGTAGCTGAACTCCTTATCGGTAAACGACTCCGTTCCTGCAGAAAACTCCATCATGTTGTCAAGAGGATATCTGTCCAAGGTCGAGCTGTTGCTGAGATACGGCTGTGCTATCACCTCAGGGGTAGTCACTCCTACATACGTTTTGTTAGTGACCCTGGTATCGAGTGTGCCCGACAATTTCACCTTGCCGTATTCAGACATCGTGCTCTGGGTGACTTTCCAGCTGGGGGAGAGGTAGAATTTCCACTCCTTTGATTGACGTTCTCCTAT
>ODAI012933425.1_pt1 | contig 11061 bp, 11 predicted proteins | sample 1539321 | NCBI WGS metagenome assembly ODAI01 (sample SAMN02144231, study PRJEB22623) | gut metagenome | biome: sheep rumen | host: Ovis aries | place: New Zealand | reverse complement strand
TGGGATGACGAAAAGCGCGCCCTGTTTGTGACTATACCGGGTTTGAGTGAAACTGAATATGTGCCGCTTGAGAGGGCGAAGCGCATATATACGAGGGAAAAACATTCCTCGTGGGATTTGTCGGCTACCGACTACACCGTATATCCCAATGCGGAGCGTCACTGGGGCTTTGTGAGAGTTAAGGGTGATGAGCCGAGAATGAGTGACTGGGAGAAAACACAGCTCGAAAACTACGGCGGCTTTTATATCGACCACACAAGACCGCACGCGATATATCTGACGTTTGACGAGGGCTACGAGAATGGCTACACACCGCAGATTATGGATGTGCTTACAAAATATGATGTTCCGGCGACCTTCTTTGTAACAGGGCAATTTCTCGATGAACGTCCCGATCTTGTGCAGGAAATGATTGACCGCGGTTTTACGATAGGCAATCATACCGTAAATCATCCCAATCTTGCAAAATGCAGTACAGAGAGGATTATGTCGGAGCTTGAAGGAGTATCCGACAGACTGCAAAATGATTTCGGCTATACAACGTACTATATGCGGCCGCCTGAGGGCGCGTTCAGCGAAAGAGTGCTTGCCGTAGCTCGAGATATGGGCTACAACACTATTTTGTGGAGCTATGCCTATATGGATTATGATGTGCATAACCAGCCGGGCGAAACAAAGGCGTATAATATGATTACCGAATATATGCACGACGGCGCGATATACCTTTTGCACGCCGTTTCAAAGGATAACGCCAATGTTCTTGAACGTGTAATCCAATACGCCATCGCCAACGGCTACGAATTCAAATCGCTCGACGATTTGTGTCAGCCATAACCTGAAAGACCCGCTGTTGCGGGTCTTGATTTTTTTGTCGGAAATGCTTATAATGTATTGTGATAATAGAATAAGAAAGGCAAAACTATGAAAAAGATACTGTTCGTCTGCCACGGAAATATATGCAGAAGCCCGATGGCGGAGTTTTTGATGAAGGATATGGCAAAGAGGGAAGGGCTTGACGTTTATATTGAGTCCGCCGCTACAAGCACTGAGGAAATCGGTAACGGCGTGCATTACGGTACAAGGCGCAAGCTCGCGGAGTACGGTATAAGCTGCGACGGTAAGCGCGCGCGTCAGATGACAAAGAGCGACTATGACGAGTTCGACTACATAATCGGTATGGATAGTTGGAACATCCGCAACATAAACCGCATAATAGGCGCTGACACGCATCATAAGGTGTACAAGCTGTTGGAATTTGCCGGTGAGAACGGCGACATAGCCGACCCCTGGTACACGCATAATTTTGACGAAACATATGACGATATTATCCGCGGCCTGAACGGACTTAAAGAGGAACTTAGATAAGGAGACGGTGGAAATGTACAAGGAGCTTATGAAGGAAAAGCTCAAAAGCGCGTCGGAGTATCTGCGCGTATTTTTTAAATGGGGGTTTATTGCCGCGCTCATAGGCGTATGCGGCGGCGTTATAGGCGCACTGTTCCATACGGCTGTACACAAATCCGACACGCTTTTTATGCAATATGACTGGCTTATATTTTTGCTGCCGGTAGGCGGTCTTGCAATCGTCTGGATATATAAACGTGCAAATATGCTCTCAAACAAGGGAACAGACAGCATTATTGACTCGATAAGAAGCCACGACGGCGTGCCGTTTGTAATCTCACCGCTTATTTTTATCAGCACGGTCATAACTCACCTGTTCGGCGGCAGCGCCGGCAGGGAGGGCGCCGCGCTGCAGCTTGGCGGCAGCATAGGCAGCGCAATCGGTAAGGTGTGCCGCATAGGTAAGCACGGTATGCACGTTGCAATAATGTGCGGAATGAGCGCGGTTTTCTCCGCGCTGTTCGGAACGCCTATAACGGCGGCGTTCTTCGCGCTCGGTATATCGAGCATAGGACATATGTATTATCCCGGAATTGTGCCGTGTCTTATATCCTCGCTTGCGGCGTATATTATAGTAGCGCTTTTCGGTATCGCGCCGACCTCGTTTGAGGTGCTGCTTATCCCGGAGGTAACGGCTGTAAGTATTTTGCAGACGATTTTGCTCGCGGTATTGTGTGCGGAGCTTAGTATTATCTTCTGCACCGTTATGCACTATACGGCGCGGTATATGCGTATATGGTTCAAAAGCCCGTATCTCCGCATATTCGTAGGCGGTCTTGCGCTTATCGCACTTACATATCTTGTCGGCACACGCGCCTACAACGGCTCCGGTATGGACAGCATAATCCGCGCCGTCACATATGCGCACATTGACCACGGCTGGGATTTTGCTCTCAAGATTATTTTCACCGCGATAACGATAGGCTGCGGCTTCAAGGGCGGCGAAATTGTGCCGACCTTCTTCATCGGCGCGACGTTTGGGTGCTTCATATCATCGCTCATCGGTTTTCCGCCGGGTTTCGGCGCGGCAGTGGGGCTTGTCGCAATGTTCTGCGGCGTTTTAAACTGCCCGATTGCGTCCATAATACTCAGCGTGGAGCTGTTCGGTTCGGGCGGCTTTATACTGTTTGCCATTGCCGCAGGTGTAAGCTATATGCTCTCCGGCTATTATGGACTATATCATAGTCAGAAAATCGTATATTCAAAAATTGACGGTGAGAAAATCGATAAAGTAGCAAAGTGAGGAAGAATAAACTATGATTATGGGGTACAGCTTTTATGAGATCGCGGCGTTGTTTTTTGTCTATGGATTTCTTGGTTGGGTAGTTGAGGTTATTTTCCGCGGACTCTGTGAAGGAAGATTTGTAAACAGCGGTTTTCTGAATGGCCCTATATGTCCCATATATGGCTTTGGCGGTGTTATTGTGGTGCTGTGCCTGACGCCGGTGCAGGATAATATCCCTGTATTGTTTATATGTTCGGCTATACTTACAACCGGTCTGGAGCTAATCACAGGTTTTGCGCTGGATAAGATTTTTCATACGCGTTGGTGGGACTACACAGATAAGCCGTTTAATATCGGCGGATATATTTGCCTGCAGTTTATGGTAGCTTGGGGATTGGTTTGTGTCGGACTGATGAAGATACTGCATCCTCCGGTTATTCAGCTTATAAGAGCTGTGCCGTTTATGCTCGGTATATTTCTGCTCATATTTGTGGCAGTTGTTTTTATTGCGGATGTGGTTGTGACGGTGATTACTATAAATCACCTCGCCAATAGATTGAAGATAATGGATGAAATAGCAGCAAGCATACATGCCGTATCTGACAACATAGGCACGAAGGTGTACAATAGCGCTGAAACGGTAAAAGCAAAGGGCGGAAATGTATTAGAAAGCAAAAATGCTCGTGTGATCAAAGAAAAATACAGCGGAAATGTCGAAGAATTGAAACAGCGCTATAAGGCAATGACTGAAGAACGTCACCGACTGCAAAATCGTATTCTGAAGGCTTTTCCGAAAATGACATCTCGCCATTACAGTGATGCGCTTGACAATATAAAAGAGAAGTTGAGAGAAAAAATGCAAAAAAAAGAGCGTTAAGCTCTTTTTTTGTTAAATCAATCTTATCGTTTTAATAATCTGATCCTCAATCGGTTTATCGCTCATATCAACAGGTGTTTCCGCAATCTCGTCAACAACGTCCATACCGTCGGTAACCTTACCAAATGCGGCATACTGACCGTCAAGATGCGGCGCATCCTCATGCATTATGAAGAACTGGCTTGACGCGCTGTTCGGGAACATTGTGCGCGCCATACTTAAAACGCCGCGCGTATGTTTTAGCGAATTGGGGACACCGTTTTTGTCAAACTCGCCCTTAATGGAGTCCGCCTCCTTGTGCGCCCCATCCGCCGTATATCCGCCGCCCTGTATCATAAAGCCGGCAATTACGCGGTGGAAGATAAGCCCGTCAAAGAAATTCTGTTCAATAAGCGAAGCAAAATTCTCAACCGTTATCGGCGCAATATCGGGATATAATTCCGCCTTAATAATTCCGCCGTTTTCCATTTCGATTTCAATATTCATATCGTTTTCTCCAATCTTTGTTAAAAGCTGCCGTTTCCGCGCGAAGAGTTTAGATTACCTCTCGCGATAGGCTCGTTCTCGTCGCTTGTGTTAGCTGAGTTTGACGATGAAGCTGATGAGCCTGATGTCGACGAACGCGATGAAGATGATGAGCTGCTGTCATCGCCGCCGAGTATTCTGCGCAGCGTGTCCTCGTCAATCTCGCTGCCTGCCGCAGGAGAGGATGATGGACTTGTGCCCGGTGAAGCGGTCGGCTTCTTTGAGGGCTTCGGTGTCATTTTATCGGACTTGCTGTCCTTGTCAGACTTTGACGATGAACCGTTGTCTATCGTAATGCTTCTGATAACAATCGGGTCAACCGGCACGTCCTCCATACCCTGCGCCGCAACGGAGCCTGTGCGTACGGAAGCGATTTTGTCAACCACGTCCATACCCTCGGTAACACGTCCGAAAGCTGCATACTTACCGTCAAGATAATCGGCGTTCTGCTGTACGATAAAGAACTGGCTTGTTGCGCTGTTCACGTCCTGCGCTCGCGCCATTGAGATAATGCCGCGTATGTGCGAGAGCGTGTTTTCAAAGCCGTTTTCCGAAAACTCACCCTTTACGGTGTTTGTGTTCTGCTTTTTGAGATTTTCGTCATAGCCGCCGCCCTGAATCATAAAGTCCTTAATAACGCGGTGGAAAATTGTTCCGTCATAGAAGCCGTCCTCTGCAAGCTCGACAAAGTTCTGAACCGTCTCCGGTGCAAGGTCGGGGTACAGCTCCAGCTTAATCTCGTCGCCGTCGTCAAGCTCGATTGTCGCTTTTACCTTGTTCTTCACAAGCTCCGGATTTACCTTCATAGCCTTGAGTGTCTCGGCGTCAATATCCGTGCCTTGTGCGGGGTCGCCGAACTGACACGCTGAAAGCATCAGTACAGCGCTGAGCATAGCGGCAATAACTCCAATAAATTTCTTAGACATTATTCATTCTCTCCTTCTGTTGCCTCCGCGCCTTGGGCCGGTGCTTCGGTGTTTTCTTCTTCCTCATCGTCACGCGGGGCGCGCGCAATGCTTGCTACGCTTACGCCATCATCAAGCCGCATAAGCTTAACGCCCTGTGTCTGGCGGCTGTAGGTTGAGATGTCCTCGGTGTGCATTCTTATGATAACACCCTCGGATGTGATAAGAATTATATCATCCTCATCCGTAACGGCGCGCATACCGGCGAGCTTTCCTGTTTTTTCGGTAATCTTATACGTGAATATACCCTTACCGCCTCTTGACTGCTTACGGTACTCGTCCAGCGCGGTCTTTTTGCCGTAGCCGTTTTCCGTAACGGCGAGAAGCTGACTGCCCTCTTTAACAAGCGAGAAGCCTATAATATAATCTCCCTTTCTGAGAGTTATACCCTTAACGCCGCGCGTTGTGCGTCCCGTGTGGCGAACCTCGCTCTCGTTAAAGCGTATCGCGTAGCCGTCGTGCGTGGACAGGATAACGTCCTTTGTGCCGTCTGTAAGGTGTACTCTTATAAGCTCGTCGCCCTCGTCAAGCGATATTGCTCTAAGACCGCCGTTTCTTATGCGTGAGTAATCCATAAGATTGGTTTTCTTTATGATACCGTTCTTTGTTACGAATGTCAGATAATTTCCATCCTCAAATTCCTTAATCGGTATCATAGCCGTAATCTTTTCATCGCTTTCAAGCGGCAGCAGGTTTACGATAGCCGTACCCTTTGCCTGCCTGCTTGCCTCGGGTATCTGATAGCCGCGGAGCTTATACACAACGCCGCGCGTGGTAAAGAACAACAGCGTGTGGTGTGTGGTCGTTGTGAAGATGTGCTCCACAAAGTCCTCCTCTTTTGTGCTCATACCGCTTATGCCGCGGCCGCCGCGGTTCTGGCTGCGGTAAGTGTCAGCCGGTACACGCTTTGTATAGCCTGCGTGTGTTAGCGTTACGACAATGTCCTCCTCGTCAATGAGGTCGTCTATATCAATCTCGGTGGAAATCATCGAAATCTTTGTGCGTCTTTCATCGCCGTACTTGTTCTTTATATCGGTAAGGTCGGTCTTGATAATGTCAAGCACCATTCCTTCGTTCGCAAGAATTTCGCGGTAGTTGGCAATCTTAGCCGTAACCTCCTGATATTCCTCCTCAATCTTTTCACGCTCCATACCCGACAAACGGCCGAGCTGCATTTTAACGATTGCGTCAGCCTGCTCGTCAGAAAGCCCGAAGCGCGCGCATAGCGCGTCCTTTGAATCCTGTATGCTCTTTGACGCGCGGATTATTCTTATAACCTCGTCAACGTTGTCGATAACAACCTTGTAGCCCTCTAAAATGTGCGCTCTCGCTAAAGCCTTGTCAAGCTCAAATTGTGTGCGGCGTGTGATAACGTCCTCCTGATGCGCGATGTAGTAATCTATCATCTCGCGGAGGTTCAAAATCTTGGGCTGCTTGTCAACAAGTGCGAGCAGAATAACGCCGAATGTGTCCTGCATCTGCGTGAACTTGTAGAGGTTGTTAAGCACTACATTCGGGTTTGCGTCACGCTTCAAATCTATAACAAGACGTATAACCTCGGTTGACTCGTCGCGCGTTGAAGCGATACCGTCAATTTTGCCGTCACGCACAAGCTCGTTTATATGTTTTTCGAGCTTCGCCTTGTTTACCTGATACGGAATTTCGGTAACGATAATTCTGTTTCTTCCGTTATGCTCCTCAATTTCAGCCTCGGCACGAAGCACAATTCTGCCGCGGCCCGTTGTATACGCGTTTCTTATACCGCTCTTGCCCATAATAACGCCGCCTGTCGGGAAGTCGGGACCCTGAATGTGCGTCATAAGCTCCTCAATCGTTATCATCGGGTCGTCGATAACGGCGATAATTCCGTCAATAACCTCGGTTAAGTTGTGCGGCGGAATATTTGTCGCCATACCGACAGCGATACCTGCCGAGCCGTTTACCAAGAGGTTCGGGAAACGCGAGGGGAGTACGTCCGGCTCGGGGATTTTGTCATCATAGTTCGGTACAAAATCAACCGTTTCCTTTTCAATATCGGTAAGCATAAGCGCCGATATTTTTGACATCTTCGCTTCTGTATAACGGTAAGCCGCAGGGGGGTCGCCGTCCACCGAGCCGAAGTTGCCCTTACCCTGTACAAGCGGGTAACGGAGCGAGAAGTCCTGCGCCATACGAACCATTGCGTCGTAAACGGACGCGTCGCCGTGCGGGTGGTATTTACCAAGCACGTCGCCGACCGTAGCCGCGGACTTTTTAAAATCATTCTCGTATAAAAGGTTTGACTCGTACATATCGTAAAGTATACGTCTGTGAACCGGCTTCATACCGTCCCTTACGTCCGGCAGCGCGCGCGACACAATAACGCTCATAGCATAGTCAATGTACGCCTTTTTCATTTCTCTGTCGAGGTCAACATTTACAATATGCTGATTATTTATAGCCTCCATATCCAGCTTTAAATCCTCGGTTTTCTTAGCCATAATTTCCTCCTAAAGTTTAAGTTCAAAAGCATATGCTTTATGACTGCTCATTAACCACAATATTTTATCACATTTTAATGTAAAAATCAAGAAAAAATGGATATTTTGTTAAGTTTTTCACCTTGCAACAAACACAATTCTTTCCTCGTTTTCCTTTGGCTTTTCAAACGACAGCTCTCCGTAGGTGTCAATCCGCGCAAATCCTGCCTTTCTCAGGAGGTATGTTATTTCCTCTTTGCTCCACGCTCTTTGCAGATGGCGTTCCTCAAAACGGCGGTAAACCTTATCCTCGCGAACAAAAAACGTGAGAAACATATCCGAAAGCCTTTTCTTCTCAATCCACCTGTTCTGCCAGGTGTAGAAAATATCCTTGTCGGAATGTACGAAAGTGTTGTTGCCGACGATATTTTTCAGTTTATACTCCGAGCTTATATCAAAAATAAACGGCGCGCGGCTGTCCATAAAGCAGGTTTTTATCCTTGTGAAGAACTGCAAAAGCGATTTTGGCGAAAGCACATAGTTTATACCGTCAATCATACAAAGAAACGCGCCCATAGTGCCGTAGAGGTCAATTTTTGTCATACTCTGATTTAAAAACAAAATATTAAGACCCTCCGCCTTTTCGCGCGCAACGTTCAGCATATCTTCGGAAACGTCAACGCCGGTCATATCATATCCGCGCCTTGCCAGCGGCAGCGTCATACCGCCCGTTCCGCACGCCACGTCGCAGACAAGCTCAGGGTTTACGCCGCAGATATCAAATAAATTCTCTATATAGTCCGCCCACTTTTCGTAGTCCACATCGCGCTTCATCAGCTCGTCATAGACATAGGCGAAATCGGTATAGCTATTCATTATCCTGCTCCATTCTCTCAATTACCAAATTATACCCATCCGAGCCATAATTGATACATCTGTTCACGCGGCTTATCGTTGCGGTTGACGCGCCTGTTTTTTCGGCAATATCGGTGTATACGCACTTGCTTTTGAGCATAAGCGCGACCTCCATACGCTGCGACATAGACTTTAGCTCCGAAATTGTGCAAAGGTCGGTAAAAAAGCGGCGGCACTCGTCCTTGTTCTTTAGGGTGAGTATCGCATTAAACAGTGTTTCAATACTTTTGTCGTTCATTTCTCTCATTTTTCTGCTCCTTGTAAAATGTAGTTATAATTATTGTATCACTTTAGCGCGTGAAAGTAAATACATAAATTTATATCTTTGGAAAATACTAAGTTAAATGTTTCGCAAAAAAGGAAGGATAGTGTGAAAGAACGAAGTTCTTTCGCATCCTATTTGTTCTTGAACGAAGTGAAAGGATGGCTGATTAATATGGTACTTGCAATAAGAACGTTAATACTGTACACGCTTGTAATCGCCGCGCTGCGCGTTATGGGCAAGCGGCAGCTTGGCGAGCTTCAGCCGTCGGAGCTTGTGGTTGCTATAATGATTTCTGACCTTGCCTCAATCCCTATGCAATCGGTTGAAATACCGCTTTTGTCGGGTATTGTGCCGGTTCTGACGCTTTTGATAGCCGAGGTTGTGACGTCTCAACTGAGCCTTAAAAGCCGCGCGGCGCGTAAATTTTTGAGCGGTGAACCAAGCATAGTTATATACGGCGGCCACATAAATGAGCAGGAAATGCGCCGCCAGCGGTTTAATTTGAATGACCTGCTTGAAGAACTGCGTCTGGTAGGCTGTAACGATATATCGGACGTGGAGGTTGCAGTTATTGAAACGAGCGGTAAATTAAGCGTTATACCAAAGGATAAGGCGCGGCCGGTGACGGTGGAGGATATGACTTCGGACAAAATACGTCACGAGGGGCTTCCATGTGTGGTAATATCGGACGGTAAGGTGAACGAATACGAGCTAAGACGCGCAAAAAAGGACTTGAAATGGCTCAAAAAGGAACTGAAAAAACAGAATGTCGAGAGCGTGGAGAAAGTCTTTATCGCCTCGCTTGACGCGGAGAACGAGCTGTTCATTCAAAAGAAGGAGGAAAAGCAATGAGGGGAGTTATAGCCGCCGCCGTCATAACGCTTGCAATCATTTGCGGCAGTATTATGTACACGAACAGTATGGTGAAAATCTCGGAGGAGCTTCTTGAAATTAACGATGCGGTAGGTGAAAAAATAGCTGCCGATGATTATGACGGCGCGGCGGTGGAAATAGAGCGTCTGGGTGAGTATATCAGGAACAAGCGCGTTTTTCTTTCCGCAACGGGCAATCACCTGCGCCTTGACGATATAGAAATGAACGTCACCGAGCTTGCGGGCTACAACCAGGAACACGAGAAAAGCAGTGCAATAGCGCATCAAAATCAACTTTCCGTGCAGATAGAGCATCTGCCGCGCGATTATATGGTGACACTTGAGAATATACTGTAATTTATTCTTTACAAATCGGATTTTTTATAATATAATATACAATTGGTATAAAATCGGACTAAAGAAAGAAGGAAACACAATGATAAAAGCGGCAGTTCTCGGTGCGACAGGTTATGCGGGCATAGAGCTTGTAAGGCTCCTTACAAACCACCCAGAGGTGAGTATAGAGATACTCGGCTCACAGAGCTTTGCAGGTCAGAAGATCAGCGACGTATACCAGAATTTAAGACATATTCTTGAAAAGGAATGTGAAGAGCTTGACCTTGACAGGGCGGCTAAATGTGATGTGGCGTTTACGGCGCTACCGCACGGCGCAAGCAAGACGGTTATTCCGTCACTTCTCGAAAAGGGCTTAAAGGTCATAGATTTAAGCGGCGATTACCGCTATGACGATGTAAAGGTTTACGAGGAATGGTACGGCGAAAAGCACTCTTCGCCGGAGCTTCTCAAAGAGTCGGTTTACGGACTTCCCGAGCTTCACCGTGACAAGATAAAGGGCGCGCGACTTATCGGCAACCCCGGCTGCTACACGACCTGCTCGATTTTAGGTACAGTGCCGCTTTTGGCAAATAAGATAGCGGAAACAAAGAACATAATCGTAGACGCAAAATCAGGCGTAACCGGCGCGGGCAGAGGCCTTTCGCTTCAAAACCACTTCTGCGAATGCACAGAAACCTCAAAGGCGTACAAGGTCACAAACCACCGCCACACGTCCGAAATTGAGCAGGAGCTGTCAAACGTGGCAGGCGAGGAGATTATGATTTCGTTCACGCCGCACCTTATACCGCAAAAGCGCGGCATACTTGCTACGATTTATGTAAACCTCAACCGTCCGTCAGGCACAGAGGAATTGGTACAGATGTATAAGGACTTTTATAAGGACGAATTCTTTGTAAGAGTTAAGGACGCGGGCGAGCTTCCGGAAACAAAGCACGTTGCAGGTTCAAACTTCGTTGACATCGGTGTTTGCTATGATAAACGCTTGCAAAGAGCCGTTGTTGTGTCGGCGCTTGACAACATAGTAAAAGGCGCGGCGGGACAGGCTGTTCAGAATATGAATTTGCTGTTCGGCCTTGATGAAAAGACAGGCTTAAATACAGCCGGTTTCTACTTATAAGGGTGGTTAGTGTGAAAAATAAGCGTCGCATATCACCACTTTTTGCCGAGGGCGGTGCAATAGCACAGCACCGTCGGCTG
>ODAI011475388.1_pt1 | contig 11061 bp, 33 predicted proteins | sample 1539321 | NCBI WGS metagenome assembly ODAI01 (sample SAMN02144231, study PRJEB22623) | gut metagenome | biome: sheep rumen | host: Ovis aries | place: New Zealand | reverse complement strand
GAGGAACTACTAAATGAAGATATTTATTGTAACTGAAAACTCAGTATACGACGATAATGACGTTGGAAGAGATAGCAATACTATTTCGGGGTGTTTTTCAAGTGAAGAATTAGCTAAAAAATATTTAGATAAGCTAGTTAAAAACTATGAAGAAAATCCAGATTATAGTGTGCATGTTGATGAAGACGGAGATATTTACGCCGAAGACTGGTTGACAAAAACGTATTTCTACATTGAAGAGTTTGAACTTGATGAGGGCTCGGGTGAATAACCTGGGCTCTTTCTTTTTCGCATTTTTTACACTCCTTATAGTAGAAGGAGGTGGCATTATGTTAAATAAAAATTTAAGAAAAAACATGATGGAATCAATGGATAAAATTGATATGGCAGCTGAAAAGATTGAGGAACTTACTAATAATATTACTGAGGACCATATATTTAAAGCCCAGATTGCTGGTCAATTAGCATCCATATATTCATCATTAAAGGAAATTAACAATGTTTTATTAACTGATGTACTAACTAGTAGGATTGATAAAGAGCAGGTTTAACGCTTGCTCTTTCTTTTTTTTTCGCAATAAAAACACCAGTTATCATAGAGAGGCAGAAAGGAGAAATTATGACAGAAATCGAGAAGAAGAAACTTGAAGTGGAGTTAGAATACAAAAAGGGCATGCTTGAAATTGAGGATGCTGAGATTAATGAACATTTTTGGAGAATGAAAGACTATATGAACGATAAGTTCGAGGAGGAAGACGAACAATACGTTGATAGATTCAGACTCAGGGATGATGTTCGTTTTCTTGGCGAGCATCTTAATAAGAGCATTGAGCTTATGAATGAGATTGAAGACTTAAAATCAGAATTAAACGGTACGATTCGTTATATTTAAGAGGTTATTTCATAGCCTCTCTTTTTTATCCCCATCCAGACGACAATAAATTAACGTATATTCGTTATCGCATCGAATCTATAGATGGAGGTGACGAATATGGCAAGTCAAAAAGTTAGAGTATTACTTTCTAAAAAGAATCCCTATTATATCTCTAAGTTTAAAAGACTAGAGCTTAAATACTTCTGTCTGCAATACCCTGAATGGAAAAAGTTTCTAGCAAGCATCGGAAAGAGAGGAACCTCTGATGAGTTTTCAGATCCTACAGGGGAAGAGGCTGTAAGGAGAGTGTTATATTCTAGGAACGTTGAAACTATAGAGGTTGCGGCTAGAATCGCAGGAGCTGATATCTACGAATATCTGCTTCTTTCAGTAACTGAAGACGTATCGTTTCCAACTCTTAAAACAAAATACGACATTCCCTGCGGAGCAGATCTATTTTACAATCGTTATCACAAATTCTGGTTTATTCTCTCGCAAAAAGAACATATGTTCTTATAGAAAGTATATAAAGGAGGATTTTACTATGGGTAAAGTTAAAGATTTTAGGTTGTTTATTGCAGAGGACTTATGTGCCAAGAATGAACTTGTAGATTTAGATGAAGGGTTCAAGATGGCAGATGAACTTTGGAAAGACGCAACTGTAAGAAAGAACAAGAAATCTCAGGCTAAAATCGGAAGATATGCAAAAAAATATAGGGGAAAGTAAACCCTCCCCTATAAATTTTTTATTCTTCATAAACATCCCAGCCGATAACTTCTTGCTCGCAATACTCTTCGCCAGCTTCTTTTAAATAGTCACCGCCCTGGGAATAATCAGATGCCCATTGTTGAGCTGCTGCTTCAGCCTCTTCCTCAGAAGAAAAAACCTCATCAAGGGTCTCGTCTGATCCATCATCAAAGTCAATACGTACCTTATATCCCACAAGCCTCACCTCCTTTTGCAAAATTATATCATCTATCTCGCAATAATTACAGACTCTATTATAGAAAAGGAGGTTAATAAAATGACAGTAGTATACAACAAAGGAAGATATTTTGTATTCCCAAACGAAGAAACATTATCAAGATTTATCAAGTTATATGGGGATTTATTTACACCTTATTCAGATAGTTATATTCAAAGTGATTATAGAAATAGAAGCTACAATCAATTTAAATACAATGAACTAAAAAAGGGGTATGTAAGAAATCCATTTGGCGATGATGACTTATTGATAAAGGTAAATTTAACAAAAGAGAATTTACAATATATTCTAGAAGGTGGCTGTTTTACTAGATGCGAATTATTACCAAAAAGAATGAGTTATAGAAAAGAAGTATATAAGTTGAAAAGAGTAGAGTAACATCTGCTCTTTTTCTTTCGCAATATTTACACATCTTATAGTGAAAGGAAGGTGTTTAAATATGCTTAAATTAAAATTAAACGTTAGTAGTAAAGAAGCTTTTATTATGGGGGCTATCAGCGCAGCGGGGCAAGTTGTAGTGAGTGAGATTTATAGAACTTATGTAGACATTGATCCGTTTGCTGGGGTTCGTAATAAAATCAAAGTAAAGAAACGTAAGAAACAATTTGAGAAACTAATTGCACAGACAGATTTAAAAGGAGAGCTTGCATAACGCAAGCTCTTTTCTTTTTTGCAATATAAACATACCTTATTATGCAGAGAACTTAAAACAGAAAGGAGACAAACGATATGAAATTTGTAGAATTCAAAGAAAACTTTAAGAAAGGAGCAAAAAAGAAGTGGGACTTTGTTAAAGAACACAAGGTTGAAATCGGTCTTACGATTGTAACGACAGTAAGTGGAATAGGTCTAATTGTTCTGGGAAAGAAGTTGTACAAACTAGATACACCGCACAAAAGTATTAATGTGCCAAATATGGCAAGTACATTACCAGATTTTATTAGGACAATAGACGAAGAAGTATTTACTGATCTTGCACCGGAGATTGAAAATCTTATTATCAATGACGGAGTTGAGAATGCTATTATAGAGAGAAGCTTTACTTTGGAACCTACGCTTCACAAATTGGTAACTGTTAAGATTGATGCAATTCATGGAGATTAAGGGGAGTTAACAACTCTCCTTTTCTTTTCGCAAAAATTACACATCTTATAATGAAGAGGATGACTCCTTTTACGTAATGGTAGAAGTCGATTGTCAAGACCAGGGCAAGTCCGCTGGCGGGTTACAACTCTTCTTATATTTTTCGCAAAAATTACATCTCTTATAATGAAGATGAATAACCCTAATTATAGGAGGAAAATGATTATGATGAAATTATTTAAAAATGTAAAAAGACAAAGAGAACTTTTAATAGACGAAAGTCAGTTACAGAAAGCACTTATTGTGCTCACGATGATAAATAATAGAGGAGAGTTCATACCAGCAAAAATCATAAATTGCGGTTGGGCTAAAGCTCCTAATTGTTATGTGGCACTTATAGATGTAACAGACAAGATTTATGAAGAGATTTGTAGAAAATTTAATAAATATGGAGTTGAGTTATTAGACGAAAATATAGGTCACTGTTAATCTTCAAGGAAAGGAGGCAAGGATACAAAGCCTCTTTTTCTTTCGCATAAATTGCATACCTTATAATGAAAGGAGGATTAGCTTATGTTTAATCTAAATAAGATGGGAAATCATGTTATTGATAAAGCTTATTCAGCAGGGTTACTACCAAGTGCTGAGCAGTATATGGTTGTAAATCTTGGCGGGGTTTACCGCAAAGGTTTATCTGACGGTATATGCATAGCACTTGGTGGTTATATTGCTAAGAAGCTTGGTCAGAAACTAATAGAGGCCTATATCGATTATTTAGCAGAAGAAAAGGCTAAATCCAAAGAGAATAGCAGGGTCACTGATTAAATTCAGTGGCTCTTTATTTTTCGCAACATTAACACTTCCTATAGTAGGGAGAAAACAGAAAGGAGTATTTATATTTATGGCTGAAACAAAAATTGATTACGAATTACTAAACAATCTTAAGGAGAGAATTAAGGAATGCACAGACAGTGAAGAACTTGAGAAGTTAACTGCGGCATACTTAAATGCTTGTAAGGCCGCTGCAGCTATTAACGATTCTGTTAATCAGATTGATGAGGGTAAAGAAAAGTTTAACAGAAAAGTAAGAATAGTTGAGCTTGCTCTTACGGGGTTAAGCACAGCAGCAGTATTTTATGGGATCTGGACTGGAAGGCAGTCTAACTTAGATGGTATCTATGCAGAAGAGAAATTACAGAAATTTGTTAACAATAAGTTTTATCATCCAGTAAGGATAATTAAAAATTAACTTATTTGTAGTTTTCTCCTTTTCATCAGGGGGCTTATGAACATATTTCATAGGCTCCCTAAAATTTCGCAAATAATACATATCCTATAGTGAAAAGGAGGTGATTACTTATGTTTGATAAGTTATTAGAGAATTTCATTAAAAGAAGAGTGGCATCATCACTACTACTTGCACTTATGAGTAGTCCTGATGACCATACTTACTTGATGGAAGTCGAAGGTGACGAGATCGTAATAAGGATCAAGAGAAAAAGAAAAGAAAGCTCAGGAAACTAAACCTGGGCTTTTAATTTTTGAATGCAATCTCCGGACGCGGAGTTTAAATAGAGCAACTTACAAATAACTTTACAGGAGGTGATCAGAATTGAAAGAGAGATTCAAAGAAATGATCGACGTTCATGGCAATGGGATTATTATCGTCTCTTCTTTGTTTCTTATTACAGTTCTGACAGGAGTCCTCATAACAGCAACAGGTAAAGCAATAGTTTTAGAATTTGATGGGCTTTCTGGAAGAACTGAAGAATCAGACGGTAGCTTCGAGGAGCGTCATTTAGACGGCGGTAGACTAAAGTTTTACGCTGAATAGATATCCTAAATAAAGAAAGGGGGAGTGGAAGAGAAAGGAGTAAAAAATGACAAATATTGAAGTAAGAGACAAACTGCATTATATCTTAAGTTCCAAAGAAGAAATCTTTGATAGATGTATTTTCAATCTTCTTCCAAAAGGATTTAACAATAGGAAAGGAGGTATTGTTACTCAAAGAGTGACAGATGAACTAGAGCTTGAGTTTAAGATTGATATTTCTGATGTTATGGATAGTTCAAGTATCATAGTATATGATGATATCTTGAAACTATCTGGAATAGACAAAGAAGATCTAATTGATGCCTCGAGATGCAATACTGAAACAAAGCTCCCTGCAAGATTTGATAGCATGGGCGATATGCTTAATATCGACGAGTTTGACGATTTTCCAATGTATGTACTATCAAACTTTAAACAGACATTTGGAGCGGGTGCAATACTCTATCATGGAATGTATGAAAAACTCTACAAAATACTTGGAGATTTCATTGTAATTCCATCATCTGTTCACGAGGTAATAATAGTTCCTGAAGCATTTAACAACCCTTATATTTCAAAGATTATAAGAGAAGTTAACGAAACAGTAGTAGCAAGTAATGAAATACTATCGGATAGACCATACAGGTTAACTCCAGCAGGAGACCTTATAGAAATCTGATAACAAGAGCCGTAGGTGTAACAGCCTGCGGCTTTTTTTGTCCATGTGGGGTGGACGTAAAAAAGAAAGGAGACAAAGAAAAATGAATAATCGTGTAGAAATGAGTAAGGTTTACTACAGAGTGTACAAACACAGAGGAGAAACTATTGTAAGCAGAGGGACTATCAATGAGTATGGCAACTTTGAGCCATTTAACGGGTCAAGTCCTTGGATGACTGGTAACCCAATGTATCTCATGACTCTTGAGAATGGAAAGGTTCTTTGTGAGAACGAGAGAGATATTCCTAAGGCTATAAAAATGGTCGAAGAAGGAAGTGCAAAAGTTGAGAAAGAGGTTAAGAGTAATACAAAATATCCATCAATTGAAGAAGCAATAAAGATTTTGCAGGATGGTGTTCACAACTATAAAGATGAGAGATATGGAATATCTTATGGCATGGCGCTTGGAGCTCTTAAGGCTTGTGATGAGCTTTTAAAGAAATCTGATGGGGATAAGAGTATTGAAGAAACATTTAATAAACTTGATAGCGATGTAAAGAAACTTTTAGAAGATCTTGCTCTTGGGAAGATATCTATTTCTGAATATGAACAGAAAATAAAAGAACTTGAGCAAAGGGCCACTATCTACGAGTTTGCTACAACTGAAACCGAGTTCAATGTAATTAAGCATGCTCTTGCACGTCTTCAAGCACACCTTAATTGGAAACTTGGTAGTGAACGGACTAGAAACGGCATGCCAACACTTAGTTTTGAAGAGCGAAATGCAATGATTGTTGAAAGGTCAGCTATTTCAGAACTTATGCAAAAAATGCACATGGCTGATATGAAAGGAGACTAAATGGATAGCCGAACATATTATGAAATCCATAAGAAAGACCCAATCGAGAAAAAGATGGATGAGCTTATGAATGCTTTCTATTGGTATGACTGTAGGTCAACTGGTGTGGTTGATGCATCCTGGAGAAGGAATAAAGAAGATGAGGCATGGTATAAGAGTGAAAGGCAGTATATGGCTGAAAGAATTAGATATTTGGATTGGTCTATTAGAGAAGAGATTAAGAGATTAAAGGAGGATACCCATGAGTAAATCACAATGCTATTTAAATCATAGTAGAAACTTATCTACAAGTTATAAAAAAGATAACTATTACTATGACATCGAAAGATCCAGAGCTACAGCTAAACAAATTAAGTTCTATAAAAAGCTTCGTTATATTTTAAAAGATAACGGCTATGATCTTAACACAGAACTTGACAAGAGAAAAATCTCTCATAAGAGAGTTCAAGATCCAAGCGGAAGAGCAGAGTTCTCTGATGCTATAGGAGTGCTTATTGATATCTTAAAAGAACTTGGGCTGTATGAGGCAAAAAATGATAGAAGAGATGAATTCCAACCAACATATAACGTTAAATATGGACCTGGTGGTGAAACAGAAAGGACTTATCAAACAGTAGAACATATAAAGGAGGGCAAGGATGAAAATAGGGCCTCGCAAACTTGAACTTCTTAATAAGATAGGCGCTGTTGATAACAAATTACTTGCGTTTTATGACAGTAAGCCAAAGATACATCTAGAAAAATTAACAATGAAAGATCTTAAAAGGCTATTTGATGCGTTTAGTACAGTATATGAGATATTTGTAAAGTGCAGTGATAAGAAAGGAGAAAACTAATGAGTGATAACGGAATTAGAATAGCATTTGATTACAAGAAGCCTGATGAGGCTGTACTTATTACATATAAGATATGGGGCGGATCTATGTATTTAGGAAGTGAACCTTCAGTTAGTGTAGTTAGAACCATTGTGGGTAAGAAAGCAGTAGCAATATATTCTGAGCTTTCTGGAAAAACTATCGAAGAGATAGAAAAGGAGGCTGAGAATGAGTGACTTCAAGATTGTCAGTAAGAAAGCGAAAGTTGACCAGTGCTATGGTCTTGAGGCTTTCTACATAACCAAAGAGGAGATAGCAGCGCTTCTTTCTGGTAAGAAATTATATTCTACGGTTAACTGTGATGAATATCCGATAACGATAGAAATGGAGGCTGAGCATGAATAATACTGTTTGCAAGGACTTTAAGTACAATGAAGAAGCTGACGGTATTCTGAAAGGTATAAGCCTTAACTGTGATAAGTGTGAGTTTGATGGTCATTGTGATATAAAGACGGCTTACCATAAAGCTAAAGATTATGCTGTATCAATGGAGTTTGTCGTCAAGAAAGGAGAAGAATGACTGACTATATCTGTAAGCATTGTGAACATTGTAAGAGATCATTTCCATTGTTTTGGCTAAAATACTGTGAATACGGGGAGCCTTACTTTTTAAAGATAGCTTCTAATTTTTGTTTCTCATTTAGCCCAAAACTGGAGGTAATGAAGAGAGTGAGGTGAGAAATAAGATGGACAAAGAATTAGTAGAAATCGTTCGTTGTAAAAATTGTATTCATAGACCAATCAAAGGCGAAGATACTCATGATATAGATCCTCCCAAAGATAGTCGTGGTTATGAGGATTATACATGCCCTTGTTTAAACGAGGATGATTACTGGTATTCATGGTACCCATCAGATGAATGGTTTTGTGCAGAGGGGGAAGCGAAAGGAGATAAAAATGATTGATATTGATTTAAGGCGTTACGGTCAGGATAAAGATTATGAAAAGGCGGTAAACGCTTTTTTTAAAGGTGAAGAACTGTCCTTAGACTGCGAATTTGAAGAAGATTCTCTTGAGAAATTACGTGAGATGTGCTCGATCCCAGATGATATTAAAAAGAAGCTGGTGGATATTTACAACTATATGGCAATTAACAAGAATTCACGGATGGAACTTCAGTTTGATACTGGGATTAAGTTTATTTGTGAAATTGATGATTCTGAGTGGAAGAGTCTTCCGAAAGTTAATCTCGATGATGTGTTGAAGGGAGATATAAATGAATCGTGATTTATCTAAGTTTGAGCCACCTAAAACAAAACCAGACGGTCTTACTAAAAAATTATTTGGAATGCCAAAAATCACCTGTGCAGCGTGTGGCAGTCCAAATATTAAAGGATACTATGATCCCAGAAAGGAAGCTTGGATTATAAGCTGTCCTGACTGTGGTGTTTTTATGGAGCGCCCTGATATTTCTGAAAAGACTGAACTTGAGAATGAGGTTGATATTTTAAACTCTTATGAGAAGTTACGTTATCAGGTGAATAAGTCAAAGGAGAATTAAGATGAACAAAAACAAAATAACTAAGGCTATGCCGACGGTACTATTTATATCTGGTATCGTCGGTATTTTTATATCTGAAGTTGTGGCATCTAGAGATACGCTTAAAGCTGAGGAGATTATTACAGAAAAAGATATTTGTAGATATAAGAATGTTATCTACGATCAGCCTGATGAAAATGGTATTGAAGGTGAGTCTATTGTTGTTCCTTTAAAAGAATATGTACCGGAGGTAATAAAAGCAACATGGAAATGCTTCGTTCCAACACTTGTATCTACAACGGTTACTATTACCTGTTTAGTTATGTCAAAGCGCTTAACCCAGAAACAAATACTTGCTTTGTCAACGGCCGTAGCATCAGCTGGAGGGCTGGTAACAAAATACCGGAAAGAGATAGAAGAGAGGTTCGGGAAAGATCCTCTTACAGAAATTGATAGAGCTGTAGCAGAGGCCACTATGAACGAAACAAAGCCCCCTGTTATAACATCTTCGCATCTGTTATCTACGGGTGTTGATGATTTATCAGAAGGAGAGGGAGAGGTTCTCTTCTTCGACCCATTTACCAAGATGAAGTTTAGAAGCACCAAACTAGCTGTAATGGGTGCTAAGTACTACCTTAATAGAAACTTCTCTCTAGGTTCTGAAGCACCACTATCCATGTTCTACGCATTCCTTGGTCTAACCTTACCTGAGGAGTATTCATATGCTGGATGGGACGTATCAGAGATGGAAGATAACGGGTATTTCTGGATAGACATTGACTGCGTAAGATCAGATAACCCAGATCCAGATACGGGTGAATATTATTATATTTTGGAATACGACATGCTTCCAGGAGACTGCGATGATAACTACTATCCATTTGGAAGTCCCTTAGATACTTACGGAAGCGAGGTAAGAGCATGAGTAGTGGCAAATGTAAATACTGTATCTACCAGTATCTTGAGTTCTCGCCTATCTATAAAACCTATATAGATGGGTGCAGGGCTCCGAAAAATGCAGATTTTAGTGATGGATGTAAAAACATTTATAAAAAGAAACAGCCGCCAAAGGCTTATATCAAAGGAGGAAAAATAAATGCTTGAGAGAATGAAGATTGTTGAGTTTGATGAGTGGTGCAAGAAGTGTAAGTACTATGAGAAGGGTGAGAACGAAGATCCATGCTGGGACTGTTTGTGTGATCCAGTTAAGGTAGCAAGCCATAAACCTACAAGATTTGAGGAGGATAAAGAATGATTTGCCCATTTAGAATTGAAGAGAGGTCTCTTGGCGGTCAATACAAAGAACAGGTATTCAAATCATGTTTAAAAAATTATTGTCCGGCCTATCGATATAAAGAAGTATATGAAGGTACTTTTAAAGACGTTTGTCTTAGACTTGTAGATTCGGAGGATACGTTTTATGAAAATGACGCTGGAAGAAGCTAAAGAATGCATGGGCAAGGGACTTTGTACAAATTGCAGGTTTAAAGGACAGGATGAGTTTGACTGCAGGGAAGCTGCTTTTGAAATTGCAGTATCTTGTATTAACTATTGCCTTATTGGGAAGAAACTAGCAAACGAACTGGAGGGGAAGGAAAGATGATTTGTCCGTTTAGAGTTGGGGCTGAATTTGGGTATAAGACAATTATTGATAAGGATGGCAATAAAGACTACCTTCAGACAGAACAAAGAGCTGTATACCCTGAGTGTTATGGCAGCGAGTGCCCTTTTTATGATGAACTTTTTGATGGAACTGGAAAATGCTTGAGAATAGGAGACGATGAATAATGGATAAGAGTATGTATTTTAGCTATGCAACAGCTGTTTATGAGAAATTAAAAGATAAGATCAACGGGTATATCAGGTATAAGGTCTATACCGATATCGACGCTATTATATTTAGGTTTGTCTTTAAGGACTTCCACTTCGAGTATGCAATCAATAACATCCAGGATAAGATCTACGCTGGAGATAGCGAGATTGTAGCTGATGAAATCATGAATGCTTATAAGACAGAAGTCTTTAACGCTTTCTTTAAGAGAAAGAAAAAGGAGGCGTACGTATGAGCGGATTTGTTTCAATGGTGTTTTTCTTTCTTGGAATAATTTGGGCTATAGCGGGTAAGGACGTGTTTGCGGTTCTTGCCTGCTTTTTAATTTATGCAATTTTAGATGGATCTTATCAGATACAGGAACTAAGAAAAGATTTGGAGGATATGGACGATGATGAATGAAGATTTAAAGCCTTGTCTTGATATTGAGTCTGAGTGGGAGATTTCATCTGAGTATGAGACTAGACCTGGTATTCAGATATTCCAGCATAAGATGCATAAGGACCTTCTTCGAATAGTGGACTTTAAAAATCAAGATTCCATCTTTTCCTTAAGAGCATTATCCTCATCAAATGTTACATCGTCAGGCTTTTTAAAGCGTT
>ODAI013572609.1_pt1 | contig 11062 bp, 8 predicted proteins | sample 1539321 | NCBI WGS metagenome assembly ODAI01 (sample SAMN02144231, study PRJEB22623) | gut metagenome | biome: sheep rumen | host: Ovis aries | place: New Zealand | reverse complement strand
TCCAGCTGATACAGCGTCATAGCGCGTTCTTTTCTGATATCATTTACCATTCTGACGCCGGCCTTCTGCTGAGGCTGTCCGCCGCCATTTACGCAGCCGCCCGGGCATGCCATGAATTCCACGAAATCATAATCAGCTTCTCCTGAGCGGATCTTTTCAAGAAGGTTTTTCGCGTTTTCAAGTCCGCTTACTGCAGCAACACGAAGTTCAAGGTCACCGACCTTGTATGTTGCTTCCTTAACCCCGCTGACGCCGCGAACCTCAGAGAAGTCCAGTGCATCCTGAGGCTCTCCGTTCAGCCAGTCATTGGCTGTTCTCAGAGCCGCCTCCATAACACCGCCTGTCGCTCCGAAAATAGTTCCTGCACCGGAACCGATGCCCAGAGGAGCATCAAATTCTTCATCCACAAGACCCGGGAAAGAAATATGGCATTTCTGGATCATGCGGGCAACCTCACGGCTTGTGAGCGAGAAATCAACATCCGGAACGCCGGCCGCATTCTGATATGCTCTTCCCAGTTCTCTCTTTTTTGCCGTGCAGGGCATTGTACTTACGACAACGATGTTCTCTGCAGGGATGCCTTCTTTTTCTGCCAGGTATGTTTTGACCATGGCACCGAACATCTGCTGCGGTGATTTGCAGCTGGAAAGATTGTCCAGAAAATCGCTTTGGAATGTCTCGCAGTAATTGATCCAGCCCGGGCAGCAGGAGGTAAACATTGGAAGCTTTCCTCCGTTCTTGATCCTCTCTACCAGTTCATTTGCTTCTTCCATGATGGTAAGATCTGCAGAGAAAACTGTATCGAAGACGCGGTCAAAGCCGATCTGTCTCAAAGCCGCCGCAAGTTTTCCTTTGGTTCCGGAACCGATCGGATAGCCGAATGCTTCGGAAATGCCCGCGCGCACGGATGGAGCCGCCTGGATCACAACATATTTTTTCGGATCCCTGATAAGCTCTAACACTTCATCTACATCATCTCTTTCATACAGTGCCCCTACAGGACATACTGTGATGCACTGTCCGCAGCCCACACAGCCACTATCAATCAGTGTTGCTCCCTTTGAAGGAACGACCTTAGCAGTGAGTCCTTCGCCTTCCATCTTGATGGCGCCAATGCCCTGGATCTTTTCGCAGACCGCAACACAGCGTCCGCAGCGGATGCACTTATTATCGTCACGTACAATAATGCCGTCCGCTCTGATCGGAACAGATTCAAAAGCTTCCTTTGCAGGATTTTTAGTCAGTCTCAGTGAGTGCTGTACATCCTGCAGTTCGCAGTTTCCGGTTCTTGCGCAGTTTCTGCAGTCTCTGTCATGATGTTTTAAGATCTCCTGCAGTACTTGCTTTTGCCGGTTTCTTACCTCTACTGAATCAGTAATGATCGCCATATTAGGTTCAACTTTGGTCTCAGCAGCATTAACAATCCCCTTGCCGTCTGCCTCAACAATACAAAGCCCACTGGCATCTGTCTCCTGCACATCCTTCAGATACTGCAGGGACAATATGTCCAGATTAAACTGTGTTCTTGCGTATCTGTCCTCGAAGGCCGCTTCGTAGATCGTCGCTCCTTCGCGGGCAGTTACAGGATTTCCGTTAATAGTGATCTGCAGCATATTACTCCTTTCATCCCTAAATATATGGTTGCGGTTGATAGTCATATTTTAGCTTCCATTATCATTCGATATATTAGCCAAAAAAGCCGAAATAAAAAGAGGTGATTGTGCACTCCCGCACAATCACCCACTTCTAAACTGAGTTCTTTTGTTATCTGATGCTGTTGTCAGCTTCTGGTCACCATCTCATAAGATAAAACCAAATATTGTCTTTCTTCGTAATTTTCATAATCTATGCAGACAAGAGTGTCAATCTTTTTTAGACGATAAATCAGAGTATTTCTGTGAATGAACATCTGGTTGCTTGCAGCAATGCTGTTCCTCTCGCAAACCAGATACATATACAGGCTGTAAGCCAGCTCCGTTCCGTTTTTTCTGTCATATTCCAAGAGTGTCCGGAGCTTTGGGGAGCAGAACGCATCCGCCCCGGGCTTCTTGGCAAAAGAATCAATAACATGCTGCATATAATAATTATCATAGCAGTACAATCCGGGGGCGTCCCTCTTTGCCGTTCCCATTTCTATCGCCTGCAGGGCCTGTTTGTAATAAGATGCCAGGTTCTTGATATCCGTAAATGAATTACTCATTCCTGCATAGGCATCTTCAGCTACGCACATCTCAGAGATTTCGTTTTTCAACATATCCGACATGGCGCTCCCATTATCCATCTGGAACAGGACTATTATCTCACTGTTATATTCCAACGTCCTTGTGCCTGGAATCAGGCTCTCAAAACTGTTACGAATATGCGTTTTATTGAGCGTTTTCAGACTTCTGGAAGCCTCGATCACCATGCACCATATATTATTCAAAAAGCGCAGATTGACTCTTTCCATCCGTTTTTCAAACCCGGGATCGTCAATGATTTTCCCATCGAGCAGATCCTTCAGTAAGAATTCATATGGAAAGCCTATGTTATTACGGACGAATTCCTCCCTGATCATCTGCTGATATATGCCTTTCCTAAGCATAATGAGCTTGTTCTCATCAGCTTTGCATAGCGGATGATTTATGGCACATAGCACAATATGTCCCATATCCTTTCTATAATCAATGGGACAGACCAGCTGTTCAAATCCGAGTTCTTTATGGTGCATCCGCACCGGTTTTTCTCTTTTCTTTACTACACTGTATGGCATTTGAGGGGCATTCAGTAATCTGAACTCTTCTTCTGTCAGACGCCCATTCTGTATGATTTTTTCCATACCTTCCAGACCATTTGCCATATCAGCACTGGCTGCGATCAGATAAAAGCCGGCGTTGAATACGAAGACGGGATTATCGAAGACCTTCGTAAACAGATCCACCATCTCCTGAATACTCCCGCCATGAAACAGCATTTCCAGTATAGAGTCAGCTATAAGAGCATCACCTAGTGCATAATCGAAAAAGTTCCTTAGTAAAACCTGTACTTTTCCTGTTTCATCTGTACTTATCTCCGTATAATTCACCGGTACACCCGGCGCAAGATATACAGACACATCTTCCTTCCGGGGATTAAAAATCAGAAGATTCATATAGGGAATGAGCTCTGCTTCTCTTAGCTCCTCCGGTGAATAAACCAAATAAAGAATATGCTCAATATATGGTCTGGTTGCTGAGGACAGCGGCACAAAACCAGTCAGGCAATGAGCATTGCCGGTCTTATAGGTTCGGCTTTCATATTGCGTTAACACTTCCGAGATTCTCTCATGTCCTATAAACATCTCTCCACCTCATACAAATCCCAATATATTTCGGCTAATGGATCAATAAAGAATTCATGCAAGTATGGAAACTATCCAGTATTTCGATCCGTTGTACTCTATTAGTTTCTCCCAAAAACAATTCCCTGTTGTGTCAATGTTAAATGGATAACTCTGTATTCCATCGCCGGACATCTTGACCAACGCTTCTTTGCGGCACCACATGCGGGTGAAATCGCCGTCAAATTCTTTTTTTTCACGCTCAGTAAGGGTCCGTTCAATCAGATGAGGCTTGTAGTTATCCTTTATCACTTCAACATCTACTCCGATCTGACGATCAGCCACAGCAACAACACAAATATCTTTAGAGTGGGAAATGCTGAAGCTGATGTCTGCATCTGTGAAATATGGCTTTCCTGTTTCTGAAAAAGTGACATGACATGGCGGGATGTTCATACTGATGAGCATCTGATATAAAAGATTCCATGCGGAGCAGGAAGCCTGTCGGACTTTGCCTTTGTAAGAATTGATATGCGCAGCAAGTTCTTCTCCAAATGGAGGTATACTATCTGTTTCAGTTATAGGTTTCCAGTCAATGAATAGCATCAGTATATCCTTTTATACAACAATTCTTTACCGCCATTATACACAAAAGAAATATGCACTTAAACTAGAAACTCCGTCTTGATCCTGTAAAAGAAGATGCTTAGGATTCAAATTCTGACTGCCAGGTGATCAAATTTCCCTGCAAGAGTCACCCGGGTGCGAATTCGAGTCACCCGGAAGTTTTTACAAAAATATAAAGTCCGAAAAGCCTTTAAATAAAGCACTTTTCGGACTTCATATATACCCAAAAATGGAGACGGTGGGACTTGAACCCATGACCTCAACACTGCCAGTGTCGCGCTCTCCCAACTGAGCTACGCCCCCATGTCATATGATATTCACTCGACAAATAGTATCTTACTGTAATCAGACAGAAATTACAACTGTCAAATTTTACTTTTCACCAGCGGAATATGGCCAGTGTGCCGATCCTGTTCACTTTAGCAGTATCTGTTCATGATATAATGAGGAAAATCGCTCGAAATTTCATCAGCTCACAGCCTGATATTCTACATACCCGGTCCGAAAGGAGTCTCATTATGCCGCAGACCTCAAAAGCTCCCAATCCGCTTGGTACCGCCCCGGTCGGCAGTCTTCTGCTTCAGTATGCCGTTCCCAGTATAATAGCTACTCTGATTTCCTCCCTCTACAATATGGTAGATCAGATGTTCATCGGTCAGAGGATCGGTTTCCTTGGCAATGCCGCCACCACCGTCGCTTATCCGCTCACATTCCTGTGCGGCGCGCTCACGATCCTCTTCAGCAACGGCTCTTCCGTCAATTTCAATGTGTGCAACGGCCGCAAAAAGACCGACGAAGCCCTCGGTTTCGCCGGCGCCGGACTGACCCTGCTCGCTCTGCAGGGAGTCATCATTGCGACACTTGTCTTTTTGTTCACTCCATTTTTTGTCCATCTCTTCGGTGCGACCGACGAGGTCTTTCCCTATGCTCTCACGTACATGCGCCTGATCGCGCCGGGTCTTCCTTTTCTTGCCATCACCTCGGGCGGCACGCTGCTCATCCGCTCTGACGGAAGCCCCAGGTATGCTCTGTTCTGTTCTCTGGCCGGCGTCGCGCTCAACTTTGTCCTGGACTACCTGTTTCTCTTTCCCCTCAATATGGGAATTGCCGGCGCCGCGCTTGCGACAGTCACGGGGCAGATCGTATCCGCCCTCCTTGTCGCCGGGTACATGGTCCGCTTCAAGACAGGAAAGCTGGTCAGGCATCACTTCGCTGTAACAGGCTCCAAGATCGCCCAGATCGCCTCCATAGGCGCCGCAGGCAGCCTCAACCAGGCCGCCATGTTTGTCATGAACCTGGTACTCAACAGCTCTCTCAGCCGTTACGGAGCGCTCTCTCCATACGGGGGAAGTGAAGCACTGGCCGCGGCCGGTGTTGTCACCAAAGTCAATTTCCTCTTTTATTCCACGATCATCGGCTGCAGTATCGGCGGCCAGCCCATTATGGGCTTCAATTTCGGTGCCGGCAACTATGACCGCGTCAAGAAGACCTCCTATCTGATCTTCCGCTACGCCTTTTTCATCGGCGCTGTGGAGACAGCCTGCTTCTGGCTCTTCCCGCATCAGATCCTCTCCCTGTTCGGGGGCGGCGCCGATGGGTATGAGGAGTTTGCCCTGCGCTACATGCACGAGTTCATGCTTCTGGTCGTCCTGGCCGGCGTCCTTCCTGTCTCCATGAACACAATGGTCTCTATCAAGCAGCCCCGAAAGGGCATCATCATTTCCCTGTCCAAGCAGCTTGTGCTGATCACTTTGCTGCTCATCCTGCCCCGCTTTATGGGCATCAACGGTGTGCTGTGTTCCGGCCCCATCGCGGATTTTCTTGTTGCGGTCGCTGCCTTTGTCGTGATCCGTGGTGCGTTCCGAACATTGGGGGAGGAGCAGTGAGCTCTGCCCCCTTCACTATGCTGAATGTGTCAAAACAAAGCTGCTTTTAAGATCACAGTACGATCCTGATCCTGGTCCCCAGGTCCTTCCTTGACAGGACCTCAAAGTGCCCTCCGTGCTTATCCACGATCCACTTCGCGATTGACAGCCCGAGGCCTGTGCCTTCGCTGCTGCGCACTTCATCCGATCTGAAAAACCGTTCAAAGATATGGGGAAGCTCGGATTCATTGATGCCGCTCCCCAGATCCTGTACCTGCAGATAAGGGCTTCCTTTCTCATTTTTCCCGTAGGACAGGATTATATCCTCTCCTTCCGGCGTATATTTGGCCGCATTGTCGATCAGGATCCTCACTGCCTGCTTCATCAGGCCGGGATCAACAGTCACTTCCGTCGATTCCCCTCCCTCTTTCAGGCGGTACTGATGCTTCTCGTCGATCATCAGCGACTCCTCGTAAATTTCACGCATCAGGTCCTGCGTCATGACGGGTTGTTTGTTGAGAGTCGTTCTGCCGCTGTCGCCCCTTGCAAGGAAGAGAAGCTGCTCCACCAGATAATTCATGTGGTCAGCCTCGTTCCTGATCGCGGTGATCCCCTCATCCAGAGTCTTTTCATCTGTTTTTCCCCAACGCTCCAGCATATTCGCGTATCCCTGGATCACAGCGATCGGTGTCCGCAGCTCATGGGAGGCGTCGTTGACGAAGCGGGACTGCTGCCGCATCGTATCCCGCATGCGCAGAAGCAGGTTATTCATCGCCGCTTCCACGCCGGCCAGATCTGCGTCGCCAAAAGACAGCGGCCTCTCACCTTCTGCCTGCTCCGGATGGATGTGCTCGATCGCGTCTTCAATGACCTGGTATTTGTCTTCCGTGAAGGAAAGTCTGCTGAGCTCGTCGGCCTTGAGCGCGATCTCATTGATGGGCGCCAGTATCTTCCGGATCGTCCTGTCCTCGCGATAATAGGAAAAGATCACTCCCAGCAGCTGAAGGATCAGCAAAGCGATGATCACAGATGCAATGACCGCAAATGGGATCAGGCAGGAGACAGACAAAAGAGGTGTGCCCTCCTTTGACGCAATCCTGTAGATCAGGTCAAATCCCGGTTCTGCCGCCGTCGTCACGCGCTCGAAACTTCTTCGGTTTTCTTCAAGGATATTTCCAAGCAGCGCATATTCCTGCTCCAGACACCAGCCGCAGGTCAAAAGAATGCCAAGCAGAATATCGGCGCCCAAAAAGTGCAGTATTTTGCCCCGGAGCATGTACCAGTGAAGCTTTCTGGTGATCGACGTCATTCTCCGCTGCTCATCATGCTTCTGATTGAATGACATAGCCTACTCCTCTGACAGTACGGATCATCTTAACGCCAAATACATCGTCGATCTTGGAGCGCAGGTAGCGGATGTAGACATCGACGACATTTGTCTCCCCCGCGTAATCATATCCGCAGACTTTGTTGAGAAGCACATCCCTTGTGAGGACTATATCCTGGTTCTCAAGCAGCGTCTTGAGCATCAGAAACTCTCTGTTCGTGAGAGAGATACCATGACCTGCATATCGGACCTGGTGTCGCCGGTCGTCCAGAACCAGTTCCTGCCACTTGAGAATACCCTCTTCATTTTCATCGCTGCGGGCGCTTTCACGCGCGGAATAACCCGCGTGGAGCTTGAGCGCCACGCGGATCCTTGCCAGCAGTTCTTCTATTGCAAAGGGCTTGGTGATGTAATCCACGGCACCTGCATCAAGCCCTGATACTTTATCCATGACCGCATCCCTGGCTGTGAGGAGGATCACCGGAACTTCTTTCTCATTCAGAAGCCTCCTGAGGACCTCCAGCCCGTTCAAGCCGGGCAGCATGATGTCCAGAAGGATTAAGTCGTAATGGTTCTCAAGCGCCTTTGTCAGCGCCTCTCTTCCGTTTCCGGATTTATCAACCTGATATCCTTCGTGCAGGAGTTCCAGTTCGACAAATCTTGCCAGTCTCTCCTCATCTTCTACCAGAAGAATGCTTGCTTTCATTTTTTTACTCCATTAACAGTTTTATTTATCCTGTGTGTCTCTGCCGCCGGTAAACTCACTTCTCACATCCTGCGCAAAATCTCCGGCTTTGTTCAGGATCGAATTGGCTTTCTCAGCCTCTTCTTCTCCCTCGAACGAGTATCTGACCCCGAAGAACAGAGCAATGATCATAACCGGGGCGAGTATCTCCCAGAAGAAGAACAGGAGAACGGCAAATACGATCGTGGGCATTGTGAATACCACATCTTCTTCCCTGGTCACAATGAATGTCGTCTTTCTGATAAAGCCGATAAAGCCCCTGAACAGCCTGCCGAGCGTGCGTCCAAAGCTCGGAGCGGATTGCTCCTGCTCTTCCACCTTGTCTCTTACTCTGATGTACTCCGTCTGTTCCTCATAGTCTGTAGAGAACGTGCTCTGCGCAGGTTTCCTGACTTTTCCCTGACGCTCAAGGAGCACCATGGCGTCCAGAAGGTCTCCGTCAGACTGTTCCAATGCTGCTTTTGCTTCCTCGTAGGTAACATCTGCTTTTTCTCTGAGACGTTCCACTTTTTCGATCATTTCCATTATTCTACCTCCGATGCGGTGTACTGTTTAATTATACCTTTGTTTATGGTCTTTTACATCTCGGGATGTCTCTTTCCGTTTGATGTAAGTAAAGGATAACGCTGCCAGATGAAAGCATCTTTGGGGATAGATTAAAATCAGATTAAAAAAGCCTGGCATTTCCTTAAATACGGCGGCAAAAACGCCCGGTGGATAGAAACAATCCTATCCGCCGGGCGATTCACTTTACATCCCCTTCACAAAAAGGGCTCTCACCGAGTTCAAAACACAGAGCACCATGACGCCTACATCCGCGAAGATCGCCAGCCACATATTCGCAATTCCCAGCGCTCCCAGGATCAGGCAGGTAAATTTGACGCCGATCGCAAACCAGATGTTCTCGTTGACGATCCGTATGCATTTGCGCGCGATCCGCATCGCCTTGACGATCTTGGCCGGATCATCGTCCATCAGGACGACGTCTGCCGCTTCGATCGCGGCGTCGGATCCTAATGCGCCCATCGCGATGCCGAGATCAACAATAGCCAGGACCGGCGCGTCGTTGATGCCGTCTCCGACAAAGGCCAGCGTAGCTTTGGGGCCCGCGGCGGCTTTCTTTTCTGCCAGAAGCTTTTCGACGAGCGTCACCTTATCTTCCGGAAGAAGCTCCGCATGTACCTCATCGATGCCGACTTCCCTCGCGACGCTCTCCGCCATCGAGGTGATATCACCTGTCAGCATTACTGCCTTCACAATGCCGTTCTGCTTCATCTGCCGGATCGCGTCCGCAGCTCCGGGCTTGATCTCATCGGAGATCACAATGTGGCCCAGGTATTCCCAGGATCCGCCGGCCTGTACGGAGCCTTCCCCGGCAGGCTGTCCATTTTCGGGATCTGCCGCTTCACTTCTGCTCGCTACATAGACGATCGTCCCGACACTTCTGCAGGCCTCGCATGCAACGCCCAGCATCTTCATCAGTTTGAGGTTGCCCGCTGCGACCTGCAGCGCGTCAACTTCGGCGATCACGCCCTTGCCGCTGACTTCCTGCACGTCCGTCACACGGCCCTTGTCCAATGTTGCACCATCCGCCTCATATGCCCGTCGAATGCTCGACGCAATAGGATGCGAGGAGTGGCTCTCCGCCAGAGCTGCGAGTTCCAGCATATGGGCGTCGTCGATATTGTGCTCGCGCTCGTCGTGGACCGCTGTCACTTCAAAGTTGCCCTTCGTGATCGTACCGGTCTTGTCCATAACGATATATTTGACATTAGCCAGTGTCTCCATGAAGTTGGAGCCCTTGATCAGGATGCCCTGGCTGCTCGCGCCGCCGATTCCGCCAAAAAAGGAAAGCGGAATGCTGACCACGATCGCGCAGGGGCAGCTGATGACCAGGAATGTGAGCGCTCTGTAGATCCAGTCGGACCACAGCGCCCAGTCGGACGTCCTGTGAAATACCAGAATACTGACAACAGGGCCCAGGACTGCCAGCGCCAATGCGCTATAGCACACAGCCGGCGTATACCACCTTGCGAATTTGGAGATAAACTGCTCGGACTTGGCCTTGCGCTCGCCCGCGTTCTCCACAAGTTCCAGGATCTTGGACGCTGTGGACTCGTCGAATTCCTTGGTGGTCTCGACGCGCAGCAGGCCGCTCATATTCACGGATCCGCTGATGATCTCATCGCCGGGTTTAACGTCTCTGGGCAGGCTCTCGCCGGTCAGCGCGCTGGTATTGAGCGAGGAGGATCCCTCCACGACAATACCGTCGATCGGCACCTTCTCGCCGGGCCTTATCACGATGATACTGCCGACCTCGACCTCGTCGGGATCCACTTTCTCCACTTCGCCGTCCTGCTCGAGGTTGGCGTAATCGGGCCGGATATCCATCAGTTCACTGATACTGCGCCGGCTCTTTCCGACCGCGATGCTCTGGAAAAGCTCGCCGATCTGATAAAAGAGCATGACTGCGACGCCCTCCGAGTATTCACCCAGGATCATTGCGCCGATCGTTGCCACTGCCATCAGAAAGCACTCGTCAAAAACCTGATGATTCAGGATCCCCTTCCACGCCTTGCGCAGGATGTCATATCCCACTGTGAGATAGGGTATCATAAAGAGCAGAAACCGCAGAACCGGGTAGTCTTTCAAGGGCAGCAGATGCAGCACCACAAGCATAACTGCTGCCGCGATGACACGCAGCAGCAGGTTTTTCTGTTTCTTGTTCAGATTTTCAGTCAGTTTCGTCACCGTTCTATCTCCTCACGGAGCCTCCGTCACGTCTCTCTTACAGGAAGATCTCGCAGTCATCCTCGACGATCTTGCAGTTGCTGCGAACATTCTGCATAACCGCTGCCGGATCCGCGCCGTCTTCAAATTCAACCTTCATCTTGAGCGCCATGAAGTTGACCGTCGCGTCCTTGACGCCTTCCGTCTTCTTGGCTGCCAGTTCCATCTTGTTTGCGCAGTTCGCACAGTCCACATCGATCTTATACGTCTTTTTCATTGTGTCCCCTCTCTTATAGTAATTTGTAATGGAAGCGCCCAATCCTGTGCCCGCGTATTGGCGCACATCGCATCTATGCGCTTTATAAGATGCGGCTCTGCCGCAGCTCCTATTCGTTGATATGTTCCAGTCCCATCGCAATGATGGTCCTCACGTGGTCATCCGCCAGATAATAGATGATCTGCTTGCCCTC
>ODAI012098253.1_pt1 | contig 11062 bp, 5 predicted proteins | sample 1539321 | NCBI WGS metagenome assembly ODAI01 (sample SAMN02144231, study PRJEB22623) | gut metagenome | biome: sheep rumen | host: Ovis aries | place: New Zealand | reverse complement strand
TTATTTCGTTCAACTTCCGCAAGTTCAATTTGACAAATCAAACGTTGATAACGTCCATTTTTTATAGATTTTCTTGCTTGATTCTTTGTTGATTTCTTGCGTTAGCAATCCCTTTTTTGTCTGAGAGACTGACATACTTATATAGGGACTTGCTTTCTCCATGTATGTGGGGGCTTTTTCGCCCTTTTTTATGGTGCCTTTAGGCATTTTTCTATGGCGACGATGCGTTTATGGTGGTGGTGGCTATAACAAGATTTTTAAATACTTTTTATTCTTTTTCCTAAGCGTCAGCGGTTTTTGATTTTATTTCGCTCTCAACCTGTAGAGTGGCCGACAAGGAAAAATGTCGTCAAAAAAGCGACAGAATGGTTGGACGGTAAGTAAATAATGACTATCTTTGCAAAAAGGAAGCCCGGCAGAGGGTGAAAAAACAATTGTCGCTATCTTGCTGCCTGACAGGTGGCTTTAGTGATTTTTTCTTTTTGATTCTCACCAACTTACAAAAATTGCAGACAATTTTGACAATAGACTTATCTATAGCTATCACGATACAAACAATAAAAATCAAAACCTGATGAAAAAGACATTCTTGCTGTTAGTAATGATTTTTGGCATGACACTGAAGTCGTCGGCCAATCCGGTGTCTCCTGAGGAGGCCTTGAAGAAAGCGAAGGCTTTTCTCAACCAAAGCCAAGCCATGCGCGTAAAGGGTAACCGGAGTCTTCAGTTAGTCTATACCATGATGCCTGCACAGAGAAAGGATGAGGAGCCGACGCCCCTGCTCTATGCGTTCAATGTCTCTGGCGACGGCTTCGTCATCGTGTCGGGCGACGATGCCACCCCCGCAGTCCTCGGCTATGGCGGCGATGGACATTTCGATATCGACAGCATCCCCTGCGGCATGCGCTTCTGGCTCGACATGTGCGCAGAGCAGATACCGCTCGCCGCCAAACAGAAGAGGAACTCTCCTGCCAAGGTGGTGGCGGCCACGACAACCAACCGTGTAAGCATCCCACCCTTGATTGACGTGGAATGGGGGCAGAGGGAGCCTTACAACGACCAGTGCATCTTCGATGGAGACAGATGCTTGACGGGCTGTGTGGCCACGGCAATGGCGCAAGTGGCCTATTACTGGGGGAAAGGGAAGGAGGGAAGGCACTTCCGGCATGGGTGTGGCGCCATTGAGAGTTATGGCACCTTTACGAATAAGACGATTCCCGCCCTTGATGCCGTCTCTTCCTTCAACTGGGATGCCATGACCATGACCGATGGTCAGCCCGACACCGAGGAGGCCAAAGCGGCAGTAGCTCAACTGATGAGGTATTGCGGTCAGGTGGTAGGTATGCATTATAGTCCGGTTGCTTCAGGTGCGTTTCTCGGTTTCGTTTCAGATGCGTTCAAAGATTATTTCGGTTATTCAGGCGAAATTGATGAGTGGCAGGGTTCTTATTTTGAGAAGTATCAAAACCACTTGCTCTATGATGATCTGCGGAGAGGTTACCCCATTATTTTGAGTGGCGAAAGAGGTAAGGAAATGATAGATGGCGAGGGAGAGGAACATGCAATACATGATGCTCACAGCTTCGTCTGCGACGGCTATGACGCCAACTCAGACAGCTATCATATCAATTGGGGATGGGACGGTAATAACAATGGCTATTTCTGGCTGGACTTTCTTGACCCTAATCTTGAGGGCTTTTCCCGCGAGGACATCATTAATGAGATTGAGAACCAGTCCGAGGAGGATGAATATGGCCCTGGTGGTGAGATTATCGAACACTTAGAACCTGATCCATATTGTGAGTTAAAAGCTATTTTAGGGATCGCCCCCTGGCGTGCATACAAGCAGCTGGTAGGTGACCAGTTGACCTATTACTACGATGGCAATATGAAATCCAGAGAGGGGGCCATTTATAAGATAAATAAAAATCCGATCCTGACAGAAGTCAAAAAAATCACCATTGATGAGTCTTTCTCCGACTACACTCACCGAAGCGAAGCCAGCCCCAACTCTCACTCCGCATTTGATGTCTATTTTGATCGCTTCTACAATGTGGAAGAATATGAAGGTCTTGAGAATCTGAACATGAAGGGCATGACAAATATGAATTTGATGTTCGATTATAACTTGCATCTGAAACACTTGGACTTGAGCACTTTCAACACTTCAAATATCAAGGTGATGAACAGAATGTTCTACGGTTGTCGCGAGCTTGAGAGCTTGGATGTCCATTCCTTCGACACCTCCAATGTGACCAACATGGACTATATGTTCTACAAATGCGAATCCCTCAGAAGCCTTGACCTGTCCAATTTCTATATCGGAAAAGAGACGAATACAAACTACATGCTGGCCGGGATGCCCAAGCTTTCGTCTCTGAAAATCTCGCGCTCCATGAGCCGGTTGGGTGATAATGATTGCTCCGGCACAGGCACCCTCCACTCGCCTTGCGTCATCCAGGCTCCCGAGGGCTTTGATTTCGGCACGGAGACCGACGGCCCGTACTTTATGTGGAAATCAGGCTATTTCCGCCTGGCAGACAGTTATGCGTGGGGCGATGTCAACCACGACGGCGATGTCAACATCACGGATGTCTCCACGACAGTGGCGAAGGTGCTCGGGCATGAGACGGGAGACTTCTACATGAGGAACGCAGATTTCGATGAAGACCACAACCTCTCCGTCACCGACGTGACGTTGCTCGTCCGCACCATTCTCAACCCCTCGTCGAGGACCCCGAAAATCTTCACTTGTCCCGACGACCACCATCCGCACTATCTTGACCTTGGACTGCCCTCAGGCACGAAATGGGCGTGCTGCAATGTGGGAGCCGACACCCCCGAGGGCTATGGCGACTACTATGCCTGGGGTGAGACAGAGAAAAAGGAGGTGTATGACTGGAGCAGCTATATCCATTGTGACGGCGACGGGAGTACTTGCCATCATCTTGGAGATGACATCGCAGGCACCCAATACGACGTGGCGCATGTGAAATGGGGCGGCAACTGGCGGATGCCATCAGAAAAGCAAATGGAGGAATTGGTCAAAAACAGCACCTTTTCCTGGACAACGAAGGACGGAATCAATGGCGCTCTGTTCACCGGTCCGAGTGGTGGCACCATCTTTATGCCCTCGTCGGGGGTATATACGGACGAATCCCCAAATAGCTTCATCAATGGATACTATTGGTCCTCCACACTGACGTCTAATGAATCATACGCCAGGATGATGGATTTCAAATTTCTTGAAGCCCAATGGGGTGGTTTCGATTCCCGCTGCGTCGGACTCCCCGTCCGGCCTGTGTGGATAGGGAAGTAGATATAGCCCCCCTAGAAAAAAAGTGAAGCCGTCCTGGACTTGTCCGGACGGCTTGCACACATTGTGGAACCACTTCTTAGGTCTGTAGAATTATTCTCTTTGTGGAACCACTTCCTCGGTTTGTAGAAGCATTTCTCTGAGTTGTAGAATCATTTACTTGATGACCATCTTACGTCCTCCGACCAGATAGACACCCTTAGGCAGTCGGCTGACCGAGTCGCCCACGTATCGTCCGTCGAGGGTGTAGACACGTATGGAGGCGTTCGGGTCGTTGACGATTCTCACCCCCTTGATGTCTGTGGCCGCACTGACGACGGCGGGTATGATCCGTTCGGTGTTGCCCACGTTGTCGTCGGCCAGCACATAGAAGCTGTAGGTGGCATCCACATCCTTAGCTACGGGGTAGAGGATCTGTCCTGTGATACTCTGGCCGTAGTAAGTATACTCGCCTCCGTCCTTTGCGACGAAGAGGTAGAAGCTCTGCACTCCGGCGCCCTCGTCCACCGACTCGAACGTCACCTTCACGTTGCCGTCACCGGGGTCGTAGGATGCCTCGGCCATGGTGGTGGTAGGCGGCAGCAAGTCGATGGTGTTCACATATTCGTTGGTCACGATAGGTGCATTCTTGTCGAAGATGATGGTGGCCTGGTTCTTCACCTTTGTGCCGTCAGCCAGTCCCGGCAGCAGGTCGACGGAGAAGCTCACGAAGCCCTCTCCCTCGGGAGCATTGACGTTTGGCGGGAGTTCAATGCCGGTGATGTCCCATGAGATGGTGTTGCCCTCACGTTTCGTCACCCAGTTGTATCCCACGCCGTCGTGGCTTGTCTCTCCGAAGCGCACGCTATTCACGTCGAAGATGTTGGGATCCAGCTCGTCGGTGATTCTCACCCTGTTGGCCGGTGCGCCGGCTTCCGCCTTGTTCTCGAACAAGATGCGGTAGTTCACCGTCTGAGTCTGTCCGATGTAGTGCCGTTCACCCACACCTTCCGGTCCTATCATCTCGTTGGGGTCCCAGGAGGCCACGATTTCTGTGATGGCAGCCTTGCCGTCGAACACCGCGATTTCGTCGACGATGAAATAGCTGTCCTTAAAGAGCCACTGCCAGATGCGCTGGCGGATGGTCGTGACGACATAGCACGGCAGTTCGTTCAGGACGGCGGGCTCCACATCCGGTAAGAGGTCGCCCATATTCTCCCTCACCACACGCAACAGTTCTCTCATGCTATAGACAGTGGTGCCATACTGCTGTTTTTCGATATACAGCGTCTGGATGGCGCGTCTGATGCATTGTGCGAGCAGAGGCTTCTTGTCTGAGCTGAGCCCGTAGGCGTCGGCCAACTTCTCACTGAGATAGTCGTTGAGTCTCTGGCCCTCCACGGTGTCGTCCACATAGCCCATGGCCGCCACCACCACATACGAGTTGCTGTTGATGACAATCTTGTTGCGTCCGGTGGAGTGGTGAGTGGTCTGCGGGGCGTATGCGATGTCGCCCTTGCCCTCGCTGATCATGGTGAAAGTATAGCTTTCCCATGGGTTCAGGCCCGGGACGAGGAACAGCACCGTGTGCTCGCACTCGTCGTAGCCGATATTGGTGAGGCTGTCGACAGGAATGAACTGGATGCCGTATCTGCCTCTGATGCGGAAGCCGACGATGTCGATGTCCTCGGTGGCGGCGATAGCCAGGACAAACGGGAGAGTCTTCTGCGTGGAGGTGTTGGTGATGGTGATGGGATTGTCGCACGTCACACCTTTACGCACGGTGTTGCGTCCCCCTGCCAGCACGTTGACACTGTTTTCCATCTGTTCAGACTCCTGCTCCTCTCCGAACAGGATGTTGTAGCCGCCATAACTTAAACTGTTGTAGTTGGGCACGCGGAACACGTAGTGCTGGTCCTCGTTGTTGGTGTCGACGTAGCTGATGGTGCCCTGGCTGCGCTCAAGGCGGTTCTCGGCCACCTTCGTCAGGATAGGACTTCCGTTCTCATTGTCGCCTTTGTAGATGTAGAGCGCGGGCACTCCGATGTTGAGCGTGTGAGTGGTGTCGGGGTAGAGGGTGACATCGATTTGCCTTCCGTGCATCATGCCCAGGTCATACCAGTCCTCGTTGTTCTGCTCGATATAGGTGTAGCCCAGGGTGGTGCTCAGCATCTTGCCCTCCACGAGTGGCACGCGCTTGGCGAAGGTGCCGTTGTCGAGTCCGTCGCGGTCGTAGGGGTTGCGCTCGAAGTCGTACTTGATGCTGTAGCCTCCGTATCCGAGCCAGCGGTTCTGCCGCACGAAGTAGGTGCCTGCCGCCAGGCCTTTGATGTTGAACACGATGGTGGTGTCTTTCTCCTGTCCGTCCATCCCTTTGCCCGTGCGATAGAGGAGCCCGTCGCTGGTCTTGTTGAGGGTGCTGAACTCCATATTGCCTAAGCGCAGCGTCTTCTCGCTGGTGACCGAAAGTGTCACGTCGCCCACATAGGGCACCTCAATCTTGTACCAGTCCACGCCGTCGGCGCTCCGGTAGCCGTAGCCCAGACGCCCTTGCCTGAGCGTGCCGTTCTCAATGACCAAGGCCTTGTCCCATGAGTCGTTGTCGTCGTTGTCGGGCCCATAGACACAGGGGGTGAACACATATTTCAGTTTGTAGCCGCCATATCCGAGCCAGCGGTTGAACCTGATGTAGTAGGTGCCCGGTGCCGCGTCGGCCATGGTGAACACAATGGTGGTGTCTTTCTCTTGGCCGTCCATGCCTTTGCCTGTGCGGTAGGAGACCTTGTCGCCCTCAGCGTTGAGTATATGTATCTCCATGTTGCCCAGTCGCAAGGTCTTCTCTGTGGTGGCTGAGAGGATGACAGTACCCTCGTCGGGCACCTCAATCTTGTACCAATCCACGCCGTCGGTGCTCAGGTAAGTGTATCCCAGGCGGCCTTCCTGTGTGGTGCCGGCCTCTATCTCGGTGGCTTTGTCCCAGGAGTCGTTGCCGTCCACATCCTTGCCGTGAGCATTGGGGGTGAACACATAGTCGAGTTTGTAGCCGCCATAGCCGAGCCAGCGGTTGACCATGATGTAATAGGTGCCTGGCGCCATGTCGGGCTGGGTGAAGACCATGGTGGTGTCTTTCTCCTGTCCGTCCATGCCTTTGCTCGAGCGGAACTGGAGGCCATCGCCTGCCGCATTCAGCGCGCGTATCTCCAAATTGCCCAGTCGCAAGGTCTTGTCTGTGGTGGTGGAGAGGGTGACGGTGCCTTCGTCGGGCACGACAATCTTGAACCAGTCCACGAAGTCGGTATAGTTGGTGTAACTGTATCCCAGGCATCCCTCCTGCGTCACATCGCTCTCAATGAGCGGAGCCTTGTCCCAAGTGTCGTTGAGCTCCGGGTCGTTCTGCTTCGCGTTGGGGTTGAAGACATACTGCAAATGATAGGTTCCGTATCCGAGCCAGCGGTTGAGCATCACGTAATAGGTTCCTGGATGGGCGTCGGGAATGGTGAACACCACAGTGGTGTCTTTCTCCTGGCCGTCCATGCCCTTGCTCGCGCGGAATACCACTCCGTTGCCTTCGGCATTGGGCGTGCGTATCTCAAGGTTGCCTAAGCGCAAGGTCTTCTCGGTGGTGGTGCTCAGCACGATGGCACCCTCTTTGGGCACATCAATCCTGTACCAGTCCACCACGTCGGTCACTCCCTTGTTCTCATAGCCCAACTGTCCTGTCACGGCGGGTCCGCTCTTCAGTTCTACGGCTGTCGCCCAGTCGTTGTTGGGTTCCGGGTCGGCCTCGTCGGCATGACGGGTGAAGTAGCAGGTGAAATCATAGCCGCCGTATCCGAGCCAGCGGTTCATCATCAGGTAGTAGGTTCCGGCGGCCACATTCGGCACTTCGAAGACCACAGTAGAGTCTTTCTGTTGTCCGTCCATACCCTGGCCTGTGCGATATGCCACCTCTCCGTTTTTGGGCTCGCGTATCTCCAGATTGCCCAGTCGGAGTGTGGTCTCTGTCTTGGTCATCAGCGTCAGTTTGCCGTCTTCAGGCACGACAATCTTATACCAGTCCACGCCATCGGTCTTCAGGAAGCTGTAGCCCAGCCGCCCCTGAACCGTCGTGTTGAGTTTCAGATCCGTGGCGGTGGTCCAGGAGTCGTTGCCGTCCTCATCCATCTTATACGGACTTGGCGTGAAATTGTATTTTAGGGTGTAGCAGCCATAGCCGAGCCACCGGTTGACCATGATGTAATAGGTGCCGGGAGCGATGTCGGGCAGGGTGAAGACCACGGTGGTGTCTTTCTCTTGGCCGTCCATGCCCTTGCTCGTGCGGAACACCAGTCCGTCGCCCGCCTCATTGAGCGCACGCACCTCCAGACTGCCAAGGCGCAGAGTGGTCGACGTGTGGGTGGAAAGCGTCACGGTTCCCTCATCGGGAACCACAATCTTGTACCAGTCCACGACGTCTGTCGTTAGGAATCTGAAGCCCAGGTGCCCTTGCTGGACGGCACCGTCCTCGAGAAGGCTGCCATTGCTCCAGACGTCGTTGGGCTCAGGGTCGTTGATATAGGCGGCCGGCGTGAACAGGTAGCTTGCCACGAATTTGCCGCCATAGCCTTTGCTGTCGGTGGGGGCTCCGGTAATCCTCACGATGTATGTGCCGGCAGCCACATCGTTGATGGTCATCGAACTGTTGCCGCCGCCCAGATAGATTCTTTTATCGTCATCGACGGCATAGAGCGATATGCTGCTGATGCGCACAGCTTCAATGGGGACCGCAGCTACGGCCACCTGGCCATCTTTCTCCACTTTGATGGAGTATGACACCTCGGTCTTGGAATAAGTGTGATTGCCTGAGGTGTAATTGTAGAAGGTGTTGGTCTTCTGCGTCCCGCTCTCCCAATACTGCGCCATCGCCCATAGTGGGATGAGCAGAAGTGTGAGAGTCATGAGTAATAATCGATGTCTCATAAGCATTATATTTAAAAAGTTATTGGAAACAGGGAAATTGTTCTTTTGCCACAAAGATATAATTTTTTTTATTAGGCTCATCGCCAGAAAATGAGTTATTGACGAAACGGCTGCGGGGAATGATGAAACGCCCAAATCTGTGGATAAGACGATTTCGGGGCGTTTTATAGCAAGCCCCGGCGTTTGAGATGTCAACCAAACGTGTTTTTATGTTTTTTTCGAAGCGTAGCGGTTTGTGATAAACATTCAGCGAATATTGTTTTTAACATAAATTCCCACGAATTAATCGAAAATTGCAACAATATGAGGTAGTTCATATAATTCCTCCAAGTTTTGCATGCCTGTAAGCAAAAATTTCCGTATAATTATATGGCATTTATATGTTTCAGTATTATTCGCTGAAGAGATACATTTGTCACTGAAGATGCGAAAAGTCAAGAAAAAATTGTAACTTTGTCCCCCAGAAACAATTAGAACATAGGGAAAGAGTATGGCAATGGAACAAGCAATTTTTCGCAGGACAGAACTGTTGGTGGGCGAGGAGTCGATGGAACGGCTAAGCGGCAAGAGGGTGATTGTCTTCGGCGTGGGCGGTGTAGGCTCGTGGTGCGCCGAGAGTCTGGTGCGCTCTGGCATCCGGCATCTGACCATCGTCGATTCCGACCGCGTGTGTATCACCAACATCAACCGTCAGTTGATGGCGACGACGAAGACTGTGGGACAGGTGAAGGTGGATGTGCTGCGTGAGCGGTTGCTCGCCATCAATCCCTCCGCCGACATCGTCGCCCTGCAACGGATATTCACGTCTGAGACGGCCGACAGTTTCAATCTTGCCAGTTACGACTACATCATTGACGCCATCGATTCACTGAAAGACAAGCAGCTGCTTATCCTGATGGCCTGCGAGATGAAGAAAAAAATCTTCTCGTCGATGGGAGCCGCTCTGAAGATGGACCCCACGCGCATCAAGGTGGCTGAGTTTTGGAAGGTACAAGGCGACCCGCTGGCACGTGCGCTGCGAAGACGGTTCAAGGAGACCAAACAGTTTCCAAAACGGAAATTCCTCTGTGTCTTCTCCGACGAACTGCTGCAGAACAAAGGGCATAATGTCACCTGTGGCACGGAGAAGTGCGTGTGCCCAAAAACGAAGACCGGCCCGGGCGATCCCAAACTGCTCAACCACGAGTGGTGCTCGTCGAAAGCGCAAATCAACGGCACGGTGGCTCATATCACCGCCATTTTCGGATTCATGCTGGCGGGATTGGTCATTAAGGATGCATTAGGATGAGACAGGCCGTGCTCCTGAGGGAGTTTGGTTGTTTGGTTGTTTGGTTGTTTGGTTGTTTGGTTGTTTGGTTGTTTGGGAGATTGGGAGTTTAGACATATGCTTAGTTGGTGTACAGTTCGCATCTTTCGGTTGCGGCGAAACCGCAGCATGGTGCTGCACGGTATTCTTAGCCGTCTCTCCTTTTGTTTGTCCCCTTTTGTATGGTAACATAAAGGACTTTTTGTCATATATTTGGAGTATTGAATGACACAAAAGTGAGGAGTGAGGACTGTAAGTAATCCCATCCTCTTTCTCCGTATTATAGCCTTTTTATCATCATATAATGGAAGAAATGATTACCTTTGCATCGTTTTTCAATTATGACTTTATGAGAAAATGGCTTTTCACCAGTATATTGACACTGATTTCATTTGTTATTCATGCACAGTCCTGTCCAGATGACAACCATCCTCATGCCATCGACCTCGGCCTCCCGTCCGGCACGAAATGGGCATGTTGCAATGTGGGAGCCGATACCCCCACGCAATATGGCGATTATTTCTCGTGGGGAGAGACTGCTCAAAAAGATGAATACGAGTTTGAGACCTATTCATATTGCCATTCTGACGATGGAGATTACCATAATATTTCATCTCTTGACTGGGACTTCCTGAGAGAGGATATTGGAGGTACGCAATATGATGCCGCCTATGTGAATTGGGGTGACAACTGGCGTATGCCAAGTCTCAGTCATATCAAGGAGCTTATTGAGTACTGTGATTATAAGCCCATGCCTGCTGACTCTGAAATCAACGGATTGGTTTTCACTGGTCCCAACAATCAGTCTATTTTCATGCCAGCTGGATACTGGGTTCATATGGGCAAACTGACGGATGCTTTTTCCACACGCGAGAAAATTCTCCTCGGCTATTATTGGACATCTTCGCAAAATATGGACTACGACTATTTTTTTGAAGTTGGTTATGACGAATTGGCATTTGCACTTGAGTTCAATGCAGTGCCTATGGAATACGGCAACCAGAAGTTCATAGACAACGAAGAGGTGTGTGAATACAGAATTCAAGGCATGAATGTTCGACCCATTGAGAATGTCTCTTCTTCCATCAATATGGTACAGAAAGATGCCACATCGTCATCCAAAGGTATTTTCACCATCCAAGGTACAAGAGTCTCGGATGATGCCAAACATCTTTCACAACTACCCAAAGGTTTATACATCGTTAATGGCAGGAAAATGGCAATCAGATAGCCGTTAGGAAGGGCTTGCCCGTTTGTTTTGTCATTATGAAAGGAATCAGACATGTGCCATTTTTATGTCTGGCGATTAAGAAAGATTAACACCCTGCGGTGCAATAGTAACTCTGTTCAGCGAATCGCATATGGTACTGTTCGAACTTAGAACAAAGCTCGAACAGCGCCATATGTTGATTGATTGTGTTTTTTGGCTGTTTCCACAATGGACAGTATGTCAAGAAAGGCATCCGCCCCCTTGTCGGAACGGAAAGTTCCTGAGTTTTTCA
>ODAI014255943.1_pt1 | contig 11063 bp, 6 predicted proteins | sample 1539321 | NCBI WGS metagenome assembly ODAI01 (sample SAMN02144231, study PRJEB22623) | gut metagenome | biome: sheep rumen | host: Ovis aries | place: New Zealand | reverse complement strand
TACGGAATGAAATCATATTTCTGATTAAGTTCATTATGCGGAGTATACACAACTACATTTCCGTCAGCTTTGGCTGATGCTACGTCTAAGCACATGGCGTTGCATCTTGATCTTATCCTGTATCCATTGTTTTCAAGCTCTATTGACCATTGCTGATTATTGGTACCTGCATAAGGCCAACCTAAGACATTCGTGGACGGTTTCATTTCACTGTTATTAACATCCAAGGAAATATTAGAACCCTTCTGCTTGATGCTGTAGAATCCGTTGTTAAGATAAGTTATCGTAAACACATCATACTCGGTCGGATAATTGTCCCACGGCCATGCGCAGACATTGCAGGTGTTTGACCTTGCATAATCATCTGAGATCAGAAAAGATCCGGGAAGATCGACATATGAATTGCTTACACACTTAGTCTTTATCCAGTAATCGCCGTCAGCTATAGTGCGCCCTGATGCCTCAGATTCGGCCATTACGTGGGGCTGGAAGCCGTCAATTATTGTTGGCGGGTGCTCACCAAAGCTCCAACCCATAAATACGCCCCAATAATAATCATTGACATTAGCAATAACAACTTTTCCTACGCTGCCGTCAGCATGGATCATTTGGTTGTCACCAATGTATATAGCAACGTGACCGGCTGAGCTTGCCGTATTAAAGTACATCTGAGCACCTAATGGCACGTCTCTGCTTTTATTAAGACTTCGATTTGCGGCAGCAATCCTAGCTGAATAATACCTAGTAGGGTTTAATCCACAGGCAGCATAGACATCATCGACCAATCCAAGACAATAATTGGTATTTCCGTGATAATAGGCAGTACTTCCTAAAAAGCGGCTGGATTTTGCCATTGCTACAATATCCAGATTTGTTACTTCAGCACTTGCGGATATTTGTTCATTAAAAATAAACTGAAATTCCTCCGGCACCAATCCGCCGATGCCCAGCACCATTATCAGTGCCATAACAAAGCTAAAAACTCTTTTCTTCATAATATCCTCCTTCAATGTGTGGGTACACTGCCCCATTTTTCACATTATATCACAGTTTGAAAAATTGCGCCCTACCCGATTGGGTAGTCTTTTGCAAAAAATCCGGTTTCGGGCGAAAAGTTTAGAAACAGTTAAAATTTTATTCACTGAATATCTGCAGAAAACGACTGCCCTCCGCACGGAAAGCAGTCAGAACACTCGAATTATTTGCCCACACAGAACCGTGAGAACACTTCATCGACCACGGCCTCGGTCGCCTTCTCTCCGGTAAGCTCCAGAAGCTCATCGGCGGCCGCACTTATCAGCACCGTTACAGCATCAAGCGTTTCCCCGGAAGAAAGCGCCTCCTTTGCCGCAAGTATATGCTCATATGCCCTGCGCGCGCAGAAGATCTGCCTCTCATTTGCAAAGATAGTGCTGTCGGGGTCAAAGGTGCCTGTCGGGAACAGCTTTTCCAGCTCCTGCACCAGCTTATCGCGGCAGTCCTCACTTCTGGCAGAGACCGAAATAAGGCTCTCAAACCCGTCAAAGGCGTTTTCGGGCAGAAGGTTTTCGTCAAGGTCAGCCTTGTTCAGTATTATGATGACCCTTTTGCCCGAGCTTCTCAGCATTTCAAGAAGCTGTTCATCCTCCTCGCTCAGCTTTTCAGACTGATCGAACACCGCAAGTATGAGAACAGCCCTCTCTATACGCTTTTTCGCAAGCTCCACGCCTATGGCCTCCACCTTGTCAGAGGCTGTGCGTATGCCTGCAGTGTCAGACAGCAGGAGAGTGTAGTCTCCGATGACGGCGCTCTCTTCTATAACGTCTCGTGTCGTTCCTGCGATATCGGTAACTATAGAGCGCTCATACCCCAGCAGCATATTCATAAGAGTTGACTTGCCCACATTAGGCCTGCCCACTATGGCAGTATCGATGCCGCGTTTAAGTATCATTCCGCTGTCATGGTCAGAAAGGAGCCTTTCAAGCGCATTTCCTGCCGAATCCAGAGCAGCGCTCAGCCCCTCATCAGTGACGGCAGGGATATCATCATCGGGATAATCGACCCAGGCGGCAAGGGAAGCAAGCTCTCCGACAAGAGCATCACGGACGGAAGCTATCCTTTGGAAGAGAAGGCCGCCGCGCGTAAGGTTTGCCGAGGCAAGCGCAAATTCTCCCTGCGCCGAGATAGTATCCATAACAGCCTCAGCCTGAGTGAGAGAGAGCTTTCCGTTCAAAAAGGCGCGTTTGGTGAACTCGCCCCTGTCAGCTAAAGAGGCGCCGTTTTCAAGGCACAGTCTCAGCACCTTTTTTGTCACAAAAACACCGCCGTGGCAGCTTATCTCGCAGACGTCCTCGCCCGTATATGAATGAGGGGCGCGAAACACCGTCAGCACGCCGTCATCGACAGTGCGGCCTGTTCTGGGGTCAGTTATCCTGCCGTAGGCGCAGGTATAGCCCTTCATCTGCGAGACATTTTCGCAGGTAAGGGGCGTGAATATTTTTTGTGCGATGGTGAGAGATGCATCACCGCTTATCCTTATTACCGAGATACCGCCCTCGGCAAGGGGAGTTGATATTGCACAGACAGTCATTATAGGTTTCCTTTCGGTGATCGGTCACAGCTAATGGCCGATGTTTATGTACTTATATTCAGCCGCGGAGCCTTTGGCATCGGGCTCTTCTTTCAGATAGGCCGCTATCTCGCTCAGAAAATCCCTGCCGTAGCGCTCCTGCTTGGCTTTTCCTATGCCTGACACGCTAAGAAGCTCGAGCTCGGTCTCAGGGAGCTTAGAGCACATATCACGAAGGGTAGAATCGCCGAAGATGATGTAGGGCGGCACACCCATCTGCTTTGCAAGAGAGAGCCTGACAGCCTTGAGCCTTGCAAACAGCGACTTGTCGATATCTGCGGACGAGCCCTTTGATGAGGCCTTGCTCTCCTCACGAACGCGCATTATCACCTTTTCGTTTCCTCTGAGAACCTCTGCCGAACGGCTTGTGAGCGAGAGGGCAGCGTGGTCATCGGTGACGATATAGCCTTTGGTTTCAAGGTGGCGGATAATGTTTCTTATGCGCGTCTGGGTCTCTCCCTGCATTATGCCATAGGTGGAGAGGGTATCGAGCCTGAACTGCTTTATCTTTTCGGTGTCGGCGCCTGTCAGTATGCCTGATACCACAGTCATTCCGAAACGAAGCCTGCGCTGATAAAGGCGGTAGATGCAGGAAAGTATTTTCTGTGCTTCAACGGTTACGTCCTGCTCGGTGAATTTTCCGGTGCAGTTTGAACACTTTTCGCAGTGGTCATCAGGCGTTTCGCCGAAGTAGCTTCTTATGTATGCTCGAAGGCAGCTCTCGCAGGTGCAGTAATCACGCATCTGAGACAGGCGCTTTACATCTCTGCGCTTTAGCATCTGTAAGGTCTGTTCGTCAAGGTCGGGGTTATCGTTTGAGATATCTATCAGATACATATTTGTGCGCACGTCCTGCGGTGAGTACAGAAGTATGCACTCGGCCTCGGAGCCGTCACGGCCGGCGCGTCCTGCCTCCTGATAATAGCTCTCGATGTTTTTCGGCATATTGTAATGTATCACGAAGGATACGTTCGATTTGTCAATACCCATGCCGAAGGCGTTGGTAGCAGCGATAATGGGTATGCGGTCATAGATGAAGTCCTCCTGATTTGTGATGCGCTCCTCATCGGAAAGGCCTGCATGATAGCGCGTACAGGGTATGCCGTCGGCGTTGAGCTTTTCACATATCTTCTCCGTGTTCTTACGGGTGGAGCAATAGATGATGCCGCTTTTGTCTTTGTTTCTGGCGAGGATCTCTTTGAGGGCGTTATACTTGTTTTTCGGCTGCATAACACCGAAGTACAGGTTCTTTCTGTCAAAGCCCGTGCTCTTTACAAAGGGTGAGCGGAGCCCCAGCATACGGATAACGTCATCACGCACGGCGGCGGTGGCCGTTGCCGTAAAGGCTGAAACTATCGGTCTGTAGCCGAGGGAGGACAAAAACTCTGGTATCTTCATATAGGAGGGTCTGAAATCCTGTCCCCACTGGGATACGCAGTGCGCTTCATCGACCGTTACCATTGAGACCCTGACCTTTGAGCAGAGCTCCAGAAAAGACGCTGTGCAGAGCCTTTCGGGGGCGGCGTAGATGATCTTGTACATTCCCTTTGCTGCGTTGGAGACAGCCTTTGAGTACTGCTCCTTTGTGAGGGAGGAGTTGAGGTATGCGCACCTGACCCCTGCCTGTATAAGGGCAGTGACCTGATCCTTCATAAGAGAGATCAGCGGAGATACAACGATGGTTATGCCGTCAAGCATCAGAGCCGGCACCTGATAGCAGACAGATTTGCCTGCGCCCGTAGGCATTATGCCGAGAACGTCTCTGCCCGAGAGCATTGCATCTATAAGCTCCTCCTGACCCTCACGGAACTGTGTGTGGCCGAAGAATTCTTTCAGTATCTCATATTTGTTATACTGCATCACTGTGTCTTCTTTCGTGTTTGATCTAGCCCTTGGCGATGTACCAGCTCCTGCCGCTGTGAACATCTGCCGTCATAGGCACGGCTAAGGTCACGGCGTTCTCCATTTCCTCCTTGAGGAGAGCCTCGGCCTTTTCGCGGTCAGCTTCTCTGACCTCCAGGATAAGCTCATCGTGGACCTGAAGGATAAGTCTGCCGTCAAGACCCTCGCGCTTTATGCGGTCATAGACTTTTACCATAGCTATTTTGATGATATCGGCTGCGGCGCCCTGGATAGGGGCGTTCATCGCGGCTCTCTTTCCGAAGGCCTGCATGACCTTGTTTGACGCCTGGAGCTCGGGGATATATCTTCTTCTGCCGAAGATAGTGCTGACATAGCCGTTTCTGATGCCGTCCTCGACGGTCTTATCCATAAACTGCGATACCTTGGGGAAGTTATCAAGATAGTTTTTGATATACTGCTTTGCTTCGGCCACGGAAACACCGATATCTTTAGATAGGGAGAATGCGCCTATGCCGTAGATTATGCCGAAGTTTACAGCCTTTGCGGCACTTCTCATTTCCGGGGTGACAAAGTCCTCTGGGAGAGCGAACACCGATGCGGCGGTAGAGGTGTGGATATCTCTGCCTTCCTTGAACGAATCCTGCATATTTTCGTCACCGCATACGCTTGCAAGAACTCTCAGCTCGATCTGGCTGTAGTCGGCATCAACAAGGGTATAGCCCTCCTCGCTGATGAAAAACTTCCTCATATTGCGCCCTATCTCTTTTCTTACGGGGATATTCTGCATATTGGGCTCTGTTGAGGAGATACGGCCTGTTCGTGTTTCGGTCTGTCTGAAAACGGAATGAACTCTGCCGTCCTCTCCGATGAGCTTCAGAAGGCCGTCAACATAGGTGGATTTGAGCTTTGTCAGAGTTCTGTATTCAAGAATAAGGGGTATCATCGGGTGCTTGTCGATAAGGCTTTCAAGGACCTCTACGTTTGTTGAGTAGCCTGATTTGGTCTTTTTCTTTGCGGGCAGGCCGAGCTTTTCAAACAGTATCTCGCCCAGCTGCTTTGTAGAGGCTATATTGAACTGCTCTCCTGCATACTCATATATCTCAGAGGTCAGCTCCTCTATCTTCTGTTTCAGCTCATCACCGAAGGCTCTTATGCCCTCGGCATCAGCCTTGACGCCGTAATGCTCCATTGAGGCCAGCACCTCACACAGCGGCAGCTCGATCTCATCATAGAGCTTTTTCATACCGGTGCGTTCAAGCTCTTTTGAAAGGCACTCTGCAAGGGCATCAAGGCTCACAAGGTCAGCGTGAGAGCCCATATCTGAGCGGTACATACAGTGGTAGGCAGCACAGAGGTTCTCCGCCGTGTATTCACTTGACTGTGAATTGAGAAGATACCCTGCAAGATCACAGACAAACTGCACGTTTCTGAGCTCAGACCCCTTGTCAAAGGCATATTTATAAACGCTCTTAGCTTCAAAGCAGGTCTTGGGGGCGCTGCCTGAGAGGAATGAGAGTATAAGGTTTTCATCGCTGCTTGTGTATATCTTGCCTGCCCTGAGAACGGATAGCTGTCTGTCTTTGAACTCAAAGGTGCAGGCATCATCGGTGAGAGCAGCCTCACTGAGCTCAGTCACCTCGGGCTTCGGCATATCTGAGAGGCGAAGCTTCTTTTCCTCGATATCGCCGTCAGTCACTGCCTGAGAGCCGGCAAGGCCGAGCCTTTCTCTCAGCTTCAGCATTTCAAGGTCTGTCAGCAGCTGAGATGCCTTTGCATCGTCTTTTTCGGCGCTGTTATAGTATTCAAGGTCAGTGTTTATGGGTGCCTGCAGGCTTATCTCTGCGAGGAAGCGGCTGTCATAGGCATCGGCCTTTCCGCCCTCGAGTTTTGTTCTCACTGAGGGGGTGAGCTTTATCTCATCGAGCTGTTCGTAAAGGCCGTCGACGCTGCCGCACTGCTGTATGAGGGAGAGGGCAGTCTTTTCGCCTATGCCCTTTACGCCGCTGATGTTGTCAGAGGTGTCTCCCATAAGAGCTTTTACCTCTATCATCTGGCGCGGTGAGACGCCGTACTCCTCCATTATGCGCTCGGGGGTATAGATCTTTGTCTCCTTGGTGCCTGCGAGCCTTACCGTCACCTTATCGGTAACGAGCTGGAAGCTGTCACGGTCACCTGTGAGGATAACACATTCATTGCCGGAGAGCTCTGCCGCGTGGGAGAGGGTGCCTATTATGTCATCGGCCTCAAAGCCCTCACATTCGATGCGCCTGATACCGAGATATCCGAGCAGCTCCTTGATGACGGGCATCTGCTGGGCAAGCTCCTCGGGCATACCCTTGCGGTTGGCTTTATAGCTTGCATTGGCCTTATGGCGGAAGGTAGGCGCTTTAAGGTCAAACGCCACCGCAGTACAGTCAGGCTTTACCGCCGCGATCTCTTTGAGATAGATATTCATAAAACCGGTTATGGCATTGGTGAACTGCCCCTTTGTGTTTGAAAGGGCCTTGATGCCGTAAAAGGCGCGGTTCATTATGCTGTTGCCGTCGATCACAAGAATTTTCATAGTTACCTCCGAATACAGAAATATACATATTTATTATACCACAGATAATAAAAAAAGTAAACACATGAAAAACTGAAAAAGGTGTACGCTTTGTTGTGAGATGAGCACTTTACATTTTGAAGATAATATGCTATAAGTGCTCGCCGCACGGCTGGGCATCGCGTATAAAAATGATCTTAAAACAATTTTCTCACGCGCTGCTTTACATTTCTGATATTTTATGCTATAATTACTATGTATCGCTATATCGCCGGGATATGGCGGATATTTACAGAAGAAAGGACATTTTTTTGACACAGATAATAATTATTGCCTTGCTGCTGGTGCTTTCGGCGGTGTGCTCTGCGGCGGAGACTGCGTTCTCCTCATGTAACAGGATAAGACTGAGAAAGCTTGCGGATGAAGGCAGCAGAGGTGCAAAGAGAGCTTTATACATCTGCGATAATTTTGACAAGGCGCTCACGGCTATCCTTATCGGGAACAATATTGTGAATATTGCGTCCTCGGCACTGGCGACGGTGGTGTTTACCGAACGGTTCGGCAAGGGCAGCGTGGGGCTGGCAACTCTCGTTATGACGGTGCTGGTGCTCATCTTCGGGGAGATACTGCCGAAAAGCCTTGCAAAAGAGAACTCGGAGAGCTTTTCTATCCATATGGCGGCGCCGCTTTCGGTGTTTATGTTTATAATAACGCCGCTGATATATTTCTTTATGCTTATAAGAAATGCCGCAGGTGCGCTGTTTCGCTCAAAGAAAAGACAGCCCTCTGTAACTGAGGAGGAGCTTAAATACATTATCGATGAGATAGAGGACGAGGGTGTGCTCGAGGAGCAGGAATCGGACCTTGTGCGCTCTGCACTGGAATTTGATGAGATAGAGATATCGCGCATTCTTGTGCCGAGAGTGAATATCGAGGCGGTAGAGCTCGGCGACAGCATGGAGGATATCAGAAACCGGTTCACACAGACAAAGTTTTCACGCCTGCCTGTTTATGAGAAGGACATTGACCACATCGTGGGGCTGATACACCAGTCGGATTTCTTTGAGCTGTATCTGCGAAAGGGGAATGATATATCCTCAATAATGAATGAGCCCGTCTACATAAGCGAGAACAGGAAGATATCGGAAACGTTCAGGCTGATGCAGAGAAAAAAGGTGCATATGGCCGTGGTGCTCGATGAATACGGCGGAACGGAGGGCATCTGCACGCTGGAGGACATCATCGAGGAGCTTGTCGGAGAGATATATGACGAGAGCGATGAGGAGGACCGCACCTTTGTAAAGCACAGGGATAACAGCTATGAGGTGTCTCCTGAGATATCGGTGGCTGATTTTCTAGAAAGAACAGGGCTTGAGCCCGATGCCATAGAGACGGATCATAATTCTGTCGGGGGCTGGATAATGGACCTTTTAGACAGACTGCCCGAGCAGGGAGAACAGATATACAGTCCGCCGTTCAAGATGACCGTCAGCATGGAGGACGAGCAGAGGATCGGCAGGATAAGGATAGAAATAGAGGACCGTTAACGGTCAGGAAAGGAAAGATATTGAAATGCCTGTAAGAATAAAGAGACCTGAGGTAAAAAAGAGCGATATAGCGTTCAGAAAGTGGGCGCTTGCTGCGTTTTTGTCGGCGGCCGTGTTCGGCACTGTGTTTGCGGCGCTGATAAATACCATACTTGATGCAGGAAAGGCAGTTCCCACAACGATACTGTTCTGCGCATATGTGATCTACCTTGTGATGACGGCGCTGGCAGCCTGGAAGGGGATAAGCGCCTATGCCAGAGAGGACGTCGGTGCGGCGCTTTTTCAGGGGCTGCTGCTTTGCTTCTCGGCGATATGTGCGCTGGTGAATATGAGGCTTGCGATAGTTATGCTGCTTGAAGCTTACGGCAAGAGCGAGAGCGCTGAAAAGCTTATGGGTGAGCAGTCAACGTCTGACTTCATAGCGTCTCAGAGAACGCCGTGGATAATGCTTGCGATAGGAATGGCGCTTTGCATAGCTGTTGGCGTGCTGGCGATAGTCAAGCTCGCATCGTCAAAGAAGGATAAGTAGGTATACTTTTGTTCCGGGGCGGTATACGGCACCGGTATGCAGATAAGACATTCGGGAGATAGAAATGATAAGAAAGCTTTTCCGGCAGATGCTGCTGACACAGATACTGTCATCGATGACGGTAATGCTGTGTATGCTTATTGACAGCATTATGATAGGAAGATTTCTGGGCGTTGATTCGATGACGGCTTACGGTCTGGCAACGCCTGTGCTGCTTGTGTTTGCGGCAATGGGAAGTATGATATCGGCGGGCGTGCAGGTAATGTGCGGAAAGACGATGGGCATAGGTGACAAGAAGGGCACTAACGCTTGCTTTACGGCATCGGTGGTGATAGCGTCATCGGTATCGGTGATAGGGCTTATCATAGTGCTCGGGTTTACGGGGCCTATATGCACGCTGCTCGGTGCAGGTGCAGACACACCCGGCAACGAGGTGTTCAGGCTGACGAAGGATTACCTCAGAGGGTTCATAATCGGTGCACCTGCTTTTATATTCGCTCAGATGATGGTGCCCTATATGCAGATATCTGGCAGCAGGACGAGACTGGTCGTGGCTGTGGCTGTTATGACGATAGCTGACGTTGTGTTCGACCTTATAAACGTGCTGGTCATCAAGGGCGGAACGTTCGGAATGGGAATAGCTTCGAGCATGAGCTACTATGTCGCATTCGTTATAGGTATCGCGTACTTTTTCAAGAAGGACTGCATTTTCAGGTTCAAGGCAAAGCTGATATCGCTGAAGTCTTCGGCAACGCTGATAATTGACGGTGTGCCCACGCTTATCAATCAGGTGAGCCTGGTATTCCTGACGTTTGTTATCAACAACATACTGTTGGGTCTGGAGGGTATTGACGGTAATCTCGCGGTGGCGGCTTACTCGGTCATCTCTACGGCGGGCAACATCTGCTATTCGTTCAGCTCGGGTATAGCGTCTGTTGCGCTGATGCTTTCATCTATCCTTTACAGCGATGAGGACAAGACCTCACTGAGATCTCTTGTGAAGACGATGGTGTTCTATGCACTGACGATATGCTCGGTGGTAACGGTGCTGGTGCTGATATTCGCGTCGCCGCTGGTAAGGCTTTTCCTTGATGACCCTGCGGCAGAGCACATAGCTATAAAGGGAATGAGGATATTTGTGCTGTCGCTTGTGCCGTGTGCGCTGAATACGTCGTTTAAAAACTACTATCAGGGAGTTGACCATGTAGGGCTGACACAGACGATATCCGTATGCCAGAACTTTGCACTGACGGCGCTTTCGGCGTATGTGCTGAGCAGGTTCATAAGTATTTCAGGAGTATGGCTGGGATTCCTTTTCGGAGAGGTGCTTACGCTGTGTATGATAACGGCGGTGGTTTCATTAAAGAACAGGAAGGTCTCGTTTACGGCTGAGGCGTTTTCTCTTCTGCCGGCTGATTACGGCGTGAGGGAAGAGGACTGCCTGGAGATGTCGATAACTAAAGAGACTGAGGTCGAAGAGGCATCGCTGAAGGCTTCGGAGTTCTGCCTTGAAAGAGGGCAGGGAACTAAGCTGAGCTCCCTTATCGGGCTGTCTGTAGATGAGATGGCTGAGAACATAGTTACCTACGGCTTCAACAAAGAGCGCAGGGAAAACAGCATAGATATCAGGCTGATGATAAAAAACAACGTGCCTGTGCTGCGTATACGTGACAACTGCAGGCATTTTGACCCGGTGAAGTACGTTGAGCTGCACCGCGATGACGACCCCACAGCGCACATCGGCATAAGAATGGTAATGGCATTCGTCAAAGACGCAAACTACACAAGCTCACTAGGTCTGAACAACCTGACCCTGACATTTTAGGCAGGGGCGTGCCCCTGCACCGCTTCCCCCACCCCTCGTAGGTAGTTAAGGGCTATTAAACCGTTTGCCCTCCCTCGGAGGGGAGGGTGTTTGTTTTGTTTTGAACTATTAAATAGTAACGCTGCGCGAACCTTGGAAGAAACAGTCCT
>ODAI013775305.1_pt1 | contig 11063 bp, 10 predicted proteins | sample 1539321 | NCBI WGS metagenome assembly ODAI01 (sample SAMN02144231, study PRJEB22623) | gut metagenome | biome: sheep rumen | host: Ovis aries | place: New Zealand | reverse complement strand
GGACACCTGTCCGAACTTGGAATCATCCGCAAGGACAAAGCACTCTTTACAGCACTTCATGGCATGTCGTTTTACCATGGCTTCCTTTACTTCCGGAGTGGTGTAGCCGTTTTTTTCCGTAATGCCGTTTGCACCGAAAAATCCTTTGGTAAAATTGTATTTTTCAATGGAAAGGATGGCTTCTTCACCCACGATTGCTTCTGTCGTATGTTTAAATTCTCCGCCCAATAAAAACACTTTGCAGCCGATTCCCGCCAAGCGCATGGCATGACTTACTGCGTTGGTTACATAAACCGCTTCACGCTCTTTGATATGATCCAACATCAAATCCGTAGAGGTTCCCGCATCGATATACACAAAATCATTCTTCTGAATTAAAGAAGCGGCATATTTTCCGATGGAAATCTTTTCCTTGGTATTTCGTTCCCTACGAAGCTTTACCTCATCGTCTCTGGTGGCAAAGGAAGTTTTTGAAATCGCACCGCCGCGCACTTTGGTAAGAAGACCCTCTTTATCCAAAGTGGTTAAATCTCTTCGAATGGTGGACTCGGAAGACTTTAAATCCTTCATAAGTTCCGCCACGGTAACGCTTCCTCTGGATTCCACAATCGCTAAGATTTTTCCAAAACGTTGTTCTGTCAGCACTTTTAATCCCCTCTCTCCTCTAGTTTCATTCAAAGTCAGTCAAATTCCTTCAACTGTCTTCAGTTTATCATCTGTTTCCGTCAAATTCAAACGCTTTCGTTCAAAATCATTCACAAAATGACAAATTCGTTTTTGTGCGAATTGCATAATAAAACGTTTCAGAATAAAAAAACAGCGAAGTCTCCTTCGCTGTCTCTATAAAACTTATAATCAATAATCCACCTTCACCAAACAAAGTCCTTTGGCGGGGGCGGTGGGACCCGCAACTTTTCGATCTTTGGCCTCTAAGATACCGGGCATGTCCGATGGTGACATTCGACCGGCACCCACTTCCAAAAGTGTGCCCACCAAGATGCGCACCATGTTTTGTAAGAAACCGGTGCCGTGAAAGGTAAAATAAATATATCCTTTGCTTCGTTTGATTTCGATTTTATCCACCACACGAACGGTGGATTTTTTCATCCGGGAATTTCCGCAGAAAGATTTAAAATCATGTTCACCGACGAGATACTCTGCTGCCTTTTGCATGGCATCCACATCCACAGGCGAATCCAAATAAGTGTAGTACTTTCGATTAAACACCGGCTTTACCGGTCCGTCAAAGCAGGTGTACTGATAGGTTTTTCCAACCGCATTGTATCTGGCATGGAATCGATCGGAAACTTCTTTTACATCGGTAACCGCGATATCATCCGGAAGATAAGTATTTAAATAATCCCGAATTTCTTCCGCAGAAAGATTGGTATCCAAAACTGCATTTGCCACCTGGGCTTTTGCGTGCACTCCCGCATCGGTTCGTCCCGAAGCAATCACATCCACCGGCGGGGTATCTCCGAAGAACTCCTCCGGGTTCGGCTCCAACCCAATCATGCGAGCCAGCACCATCTCGATTTTTCCTTGGATGGTATCTTTTCCGGGTTGATGTTCCCAACCCAAGTATCTGGTTCCGTCGTATGAGATTTTCAGTCGAAAGTTTTTATTTCCCATTTATGCCAAAAGTGCTTTCTTTAACGCTTCAAACTGCGCCTTGTTTTCTTCGTGAGCCTTGGTCTTTAAAGTTACCTGATCTTCCAAGACGGTCACGTCCTTCATAGTTTCCAACTGCTCACGCATCTTCTTTCCGGATACCGGTGCCCAAGAACCGTTTTCAATCAAACCGATGGTGCGGTTCTGGAAATTTTTAATGGAAAGATGATAAATCAAATCCTGCATTGCAGGGAATAAATTTCCGTCATAGGTAATGGCCGCAAGTACAATCTTTTTATACTGGAAGCATTTTTCAACCGCTTCGGAAACATCTTCTCTGCAAAGATCCAACACTTTTACTTTGGCTCCTGCTGCCTTTAATTCCTCTGCAAAATCTTCTGCTGCCTTTTTCGTATTTCCGTGTGCGGAAGCATGGCAAACCAAAATCCCGTCAATCTCCGGTTCATAGGAAGACCAAATCTGATACTTCTCTAAATAGGGACTTAAATCTCCGGATAACACCGGTCCGTGTAACGGACAAATCTTTTCGATTTCCAACGTAGCTGCTTTTTTCAACAACGCCTGTACACTTGCGCCATACTTACCCACAATATTTAAGAAATAATGGCTGGCTTCCTGCTCCCAAGGAACGTTATTCTTGATAGCTCCAAAGGTTCCGAATCCGTCAGCGGAAAATAATACTTTTTCCGAAGACTCATAAGACACCATAACCTCCGGCCAGTGAACCATGGGTGCCATTACAAAGTGAAGGGTATGACTTCCCAGTTCCAGGATATCACCTTCTGCCACACCAAGAACATTTGTCATATCAAAATCAAAAAACTGTGGAAGCATGGGTTTTGCTTTTGCTGAGCAAACCACCTGTACGGAAGGATACTTCTCCACAAATTTCTGTACGCAGCCGGAATGATCCGGTTCCAAATGCTGCACTACTAAATAATCCGGAGTCTTTCCGGAAAGTGCTTTCTTTAGATTTGCAAACCACTCTGCTTCTCCTCGTTTATCCACCGCATCCATAACGGCAATCTTCTCATCCAAAATTACATAAGAGTTATATGAGATGCCCACCTCTTCTTCCATAGGATACTGACTCTCAAATAAATCGATGGATGTATCATCCACTCCCACATATAAAATGTTCTTTGAAACTTCCATTACATAAATCCCCTTTCTAGCTCATTCCGGCATGAATACCGTTATCTTTTCTTCGGTTTTTATCCTCTAACATTCTCGCTTCCGCCAAGTTAATTAAATGCTCTCCGTCTTCCGCTTCGGATATTAAAGCGGTACCCACGGAGATTCCGGGCTTCAGTTGATGGTCCGATAAAACCTTTACCTTATTTAATGCCAGTCGAAGTCTGGAGATTAAAATATCCACCTGATCTTCTCTGGTTAACTGATGCAAAATCACAAAATTATCTTTATACATACGAGCCATGACACCACCGGTGGAAAGGGTAAGGGAAAAGCACTCTGCGATGTTAATCAAAAGATCATTCGCAAACTCTTCGCCATACTGTGTCATGATGTCTCTGAAATTATCGATATTTAAATAAATACAGCAGAAGTTAATTCCTCGAAGTCTATATCCGCCTTCATACACCGTTAACTGTTCTACCAAACCGTCCTTGTTTAAAAGACCGGTTAATTTATCTCGGCGTATTCGTTTTTCCGTATGCTCCTTTTCCCGAACCTCTTCAGTGAAGTCATAAAAATATCCCACCAAGCCGATGATGTTTTCATCATCGTCATAAATCGGCATCTTAAAGGCACGGATATTTCGAATCTCTCCGCGGATAATACAGTTTCCTTCCGCCCCATCAATCTTTTCTCCGTTTTCAATGACACGAAGTTCGTCCTGCTTGAAGGGAACCGGATCCACATGCCAGCCCATATCCTCATCCGTGCGTCCGCGAAGAACCGCCACGGATTCAAATCCGTAAAAATCCAAAAACGCTTGATTTGCATCCACAAATCTTCGGTCTTTGTCTTTTACGAAAAACTTAATTCCGTCTGTGGCAAATATCGCCTTTAAAACATTTTTTTCATAATCCCTTCCGTTAACGTCCATATTCTCCCCCATGCGAAACGTTATTCTATTCCTTTACATGCCCAAACTGCGGCACCATATCTTTTAAATTTTCCCAGTCCAGTTTTTCATCTTTATAGAAAAACTCATCGTCCCGCGCACCGATTTCTCGAATCACTTTACATGGCGCACCTGCGGCCACCACATTTGCGGGGATGTCTTTTGTCACCACACTTCCCGCTCCGATAACCGTATTATCTCCGATGGTTACTCCCGGACAAATCACACTGTTTGCTCCAATCCAAACGCACTTTCCGATATGCACATCTTTATTGTACTGAAGCATCTTTTCACGAAGTTCCACATTAATGGGATGATTGGCCGTGGCTACGCAAACATTGGGACCAAACATGGTTTTATCTCCCACGTAGATGTTTCCGTCATCCACCAAAGTCAAATTAAAATTCGCATACACCAACTCGCCAAAGTGGCAATGCTTTCCACCCCAGTTCGCATGAAAGGGTGGCTCAATATAGCACCCTCTTCCGATACTTCCAAACATCTGCTTTAAAAGCTCCTGCCGTTTTTCCATTTCGGAAGGTCTGGTGACATTAAAGTCGTACAACTTTTCCAAGCATGCACCCTGTTCCCTTTCAATCTCCGGATCTGCGGAATCGTAAACAATCCCCGCTTCCATTCGCTCTTTTTGCGTCATATAAAAAACCTCATTCCTTTATAAGCACATCCACCGTATGTGCCGCCGCACCCATTAAATCACTGCGGGTACTTATACTTTCCACATAGGAAACAAACTCTTCAAACTCTTCTTCGCTTAATTGATTTAAAAAGGGGCGCATATAATTTGCCGGTCCGTCCGGTGTAAATAAAACCTCGCGTTTCAAAGAAGCGTCATTCTTTAACGCATCAATGGTTTCGATGCGAACATAATCATACAAATGCTCTTCTCTGGAAACACACTGATAGTCGTCGGTCAAACGGCCTTCGCTTTTTACTTCCAAAATATGTTTCTCTTTAAACCCATACGTTATGATTCCGTACTCATTCATTAAGTAGGCCACAAAGATTCTTCCGCCACATTTACAAATCCGCTTTGCTTCCGAAAGGGCCTTTAACTTATCCTCGTAGGAAAACAAATGATACATGGGGCCGAGAAGCAGCACCACATCACAGCTTTCATCCGGGATTCGTTTCAGTTTCAGTGCGTTTCCTTTATAGCAGTTTAAACTTGGGCATTTTTGCTTCATAATGCCAAGATTGTGCTGCACCAATTCCACCGCCGTTACATCATATCCTTCTTCAAACAAAGGAATGGCATAGCGACCGGTGCCGGCTCCGATGTCCGCGACCCTTATCTCCCCTTTTTTACGTCCCGTTTTTTCAATCTCATTTAAAACGTCTTTAATACGCTTTGCGGTCAGTCGATACTCCACCTGTCCGTGACGGGAATCCAAACGCTTTTCTTCGAAAAATTTATTATAATGCTCGTCTAAATAACTCATTTATTTTTTTCTATGGCGACCAATTCACAAGTTGCACGCACAATCATTCGAACTCCAATGACCAGTGAATAGGTAAATACCAAAACACCCACGATCAAATTCGCATAGAATCGACCCATGTGGTCATCCGGCAAAAGAGATAACAGTGTGGTCTGCAAGGTATACATAGCCATGATTCCGATGATCATATCTAAAATCTTTGCGGCAGAAAAAATTTTATTCTTATTATCCTGGAACTTCTTTGCGTTGATAAAACCGGTAATGAATCGATAAATCGCAAATAATGCGATACTCATAATAAGTGCCGGATGGTATGGGAAATACTGATTTTCAAAAGTCATAAGAAGGGCCATACCGCCGATAAAAATATTTAAAAACAGAATGGAAGCACCCACCCATCGATAGGTATGCATCTGACGACGATACAAGCGTTCTCCCGAATAACCCTTCCGCTTATAATAAAAATCTCTTCGAGACATAATCATGCGAATGACCATTACCACAAAGTTATATCCTGCCAATGCAAAAAACCAAAAGGATCCGTATGCCCAACCTGCCCAGATGTAGAATACCAGCATTAAGAAACTGATAAACGTACTCCAGTACAAAAAAACACGGAACCGGAAATTCTTTTCGCGCATCATATGATCGATCAGCGGAATGGCGTGACCGATTTCTTTTAATTTTGCCCAGACTTCCCGTCGATTGACCACGACAACCAATATACCGTAAAAGATATATAAAACCGCCAACATGTGGGTAAGATCCCACGCAAAAGTCATAATCACAATCGGTAGCAAAAGTACTGCTGCCGTTGCAATAAGAAGCGCCGGAAGTGCCGATATGACGGAAATCTTTTTTAATATATCTGTAAGCTTTTTCTTATACTTTTCTCTGATCATTTTTAATTGTTACCCGGGTTCCCGCAGGAAGTGACTCTGTAATAAATGCGTTCGATCCGATTACCGATCCCTCACCGACAACCGTATCTGCCCCCAGAATAGATGCACCGGAGTAGATGGTGACATTATCCTCAATGGTGGGATGTCTTCGTACCCCATGAAGCGCTTGGCCTCCACTGGTAGAAAGTGCTCCCAATGTAACTCCCTGATACACCTTAACATGTTCCCCGATAATGGTGGAAGAACCGATAACCACTCCGGTACCGTGATCGATAAAGAAATACTTTCCGATGGTGGCTCCCGGATGAATATCAATTCCTGTTTTTGAATGCGCATACTCCGTCATCATACGAGGAATCAATGGAACATCCAATGTAAAAAGTTCGTGTGCCAAACGATAAATCGTGGTGGCCAAAAGTCCCGGGTAGCTAAGAATGATTTCATCCTTACTGTAAGCTGCCGGATCTCCCTCATAGGTGGCCTCCAAATCCGTCTCCACATATTCTCTGATTTTTGGAATACGAGAGCAAAACTCCAAAGAAATGTTATAAGCCTGTTCCTCAAACTTTTTCTCATCCGGCTCACACTTGCAATCGTATTTTAAAACCGTGGTAATCTGCTTACTTAAGTTATAAAGCACATCCTCGATTAAAACCGTTAAGTTTCCTTGGAGGTTATAACTTTTATAAACCTTATCCCGATAGTAACCGGGATATACGATTCGAATCAATTTATTAACAATTTCTTTAATGGCCATGCGATCCGGCTGATCGTACACCTTCATGGTGTCGATATCCTTGCCCATCTCATAGTCTTTTAAAATCTGTTCCACAATATTGTTTACTTCTTTGTTTTCAAGTCCGTTCATTTCTACCCCTTATATGTTGAGAAAAATTCGTCCACGGCCCGAATGATTTCAATGGGATCCATGGATTTTAATAAGTATCCGTTGGGCTTTAAAGACATAACCCCCATGATACTTTTTTTATCATTTTTACCGGTTAAAAAAATGACCGGCACATCCGAAAATTCTGTCTCGGAACGAATCATTTCAAGTACCTGTTTTCCGTCCACAATAGGCATTTCATAATCCAACAAAACCAAATCCGGTTTTTTAAGCGTCATGGATTTAATGGCCATAGCTCCGGAGTTTGCAAGTACCACCTGGTATTTATCTCCCAGCCACTCTCGTACACTTCTAAGGTAAGCACCGGAATCATCCACCACCAAAATACTTTGTCTTTCTTCAAAAGAGAGTCGATCCACATCCATACGGATATTAATGGCCACATCCTTAATATCAATGGGACGGATATAGGATTCCCGCACCGTATGGGGTGGCAGTACCGTCATGGCTCGATCGATATCTTCTTTTTGGCCCAAAAGGAAAATCGGAATGTCCTCACGAAGCACGCACTCTTTGACACACTCCAGTTTGTTGGCTGCTTTTAGGATCCTGTCATCCACAAACAAAAGCATACCAACCACCGAATGCTGAGTCGCCGATTCCAATTCTTCTTTTTCCGCGGCGCACTGAATTACTTTAAATCCTTTATCACTTAAATTATCGATAATAGATTCGTTTAGGTAATTCTTACCCTCGGTCACAAACAAAATATTGTCACGTCTCATATCATTCCCCTTATTTGCTAAGTTCGTCAATCAGTGCTGTTGTTTCACTGATGACATCCTCCATAGCAACATCCGCCACCAATGCACGAAGTTTCTTCATGCGATCCTTGTACTGCTTTGGCACTTCGTAAGTATTTAACTTCTCCATACCTTCGTCCGCACCGTCTAAATCAAACCCATCGATGGCATCTCGGATTTCCTTTAAAACAGCGATGATTTCATCGTTGGAAACCACATTCCTTTCCTTCTCCTCACTTGAAAAAGCATATGGTTTTAAAATCGGTTTATAGCTTTCAAAATGGTTCAGTACACCGGGAGTTTTTTCTCGGATCTTATCCACATTTTTTTCGTCTCCCAACTGTTCCAGTTCGTAAAACTCTGTAGAAAGCTCCATGGCGCCGATCAAACGCGCCGTATTTTTTAAAGCATGCACTTCCACGGTATAGGAAGCGTAATCTTCCGCAGCCATATCATCTTCGATTTTCTTCTTTTTAAAATCGATAATATGATAGAAATCGGAAAGCATCTCAAGCCAACGCTTCTTTGATCCGGAATACTTCACACCTTCTTCGGGATTGATTCCTTCAATCTTCGGAAGATTCTGTTCCACTTTGATTTCAAAGGTGGCTTTCTCCGTCTTTTGAAGCAGATCCTTCGGCAGCCATTTCTTTGTCATGGAAATAATATCATTGGGCTTAATGGGCTTTTCCAAATAATCGTTCATGCCCTCTGCCTTGAAGATTTTTTTTGTCTCTTCAATGACATTGGCGCTTAAAGCAATCATTGGAATATCTTTGTATTTCCCACCGTCTTCCTCACGGATTTTTTTCACGGTTTCCAAACCGTTTAATCCCGGCATCATATAATCCATAAAGATTAAATGATAGGGATTTTGTTTTACTTTTTCGATGGCTTCTTCCCCGTTTGTTGCCAAGTCGATTTGCATCTGAAGGGGAAGAAGATGGCCCTTTGCCACCGTAAGATTTATTTCGTTATCATCAACGATTAAAACCTTTGCGTTCGGTGCCACAAAATGGAAATCGTCAATAACGTCTTCCGAAAAATCAATGGGACTTTTATCAACTACTTTCTGAGGTATCACAAAAAATACCTCCGTGCCTTTTCCTTTTTCACTGGAAACCTGAATTCCGCCGTTCATGATTTCAATCAACCGACGAACAATGGGAAGTTCAAATCCGGTTTCCAATTCGTCCAAATCCTCATCAATGATTTCTTTTCCACCGAAGGGTTCGAACATTTTATTTACCTGCTCTTCACTGAATCCCAATCCGGTATCCCGAATGGAAAAGAAAAGATTGGCCGTATCACTGTTATCCAAAAGATCCACCCGAATCTTTAAAAAGATACTTCCCTCTTTGGTAAAACGAATGGCATTTTCCACCACACCCATAAGAATCTGCTTTAAGCGGGCGGCATCTCCGTACAAAACGCTGGGCATGTCCGGATCCAGTTCCAAATGTTCGCGGATTTCTTTTCCTCCGGTGCGAACGCGAAGCTGTGCATCTACTTCGCTTAAGAGTTCCGCCATACTGTACTCGCGTTCCTCCAGGCGAACGTTCTCATTGGTCAAAAACGAATAATCCCAAAGATCGTTTAAAACTTTTTTTATCTCGTTTCCGGATTTTTCAATCCTTCGTATACAGTTTTCCAATTCGTCTTCTCGAACCTTCTTTTGAAGAATCAGATTCGTAAGACCGATAGACGCGTTTAAAGGCGTTCGAATTCCGTGATTCAAACGCTGTGTAAAAATTCGATTCTGCTCTTCACCACTTTTTAATCGTTCGTGAAGTGCCGCATTTTCTTCTTTCAGCTTTTCGTTCTCCCGACGAAGAGCCTCCATTTCTTCTTTCTCACCCATCGCGTCTCCCCCATAAATGTGTGCATTATTCTCTATTATAACATATTTGTCACATTTACCACATCTTCAAATGCCGGCGGATCATAATCATAACCGATTCCCACGCTTCCCTCTTTAACGACTACCGTAGCCGCATGCTGTGCTGCCGCAAAAAGTGCATGTTCCACCTTTTCCTGTGGGTCTTTTACATCATCTTCCTCGTCATAGGAAAGATAGTCCACCAAGAAGGCTCCGATAAAAGAATCTCCGGCACCCAATGCATCAATGGCGTGTACTTCATGGACCTCATGGATATAATAGCAATCTCCGTCGTATGCATAAATCGGATCGCATCCCTGGGTTCCGATGGCGATATCGCATCCCAAATCCACCGTCTTTTTTAATACTCTTTGGATTTCCATCTCGTCCAAATGACTGCAGGAGAAAAATCCGTAAACAATGTGGGGTGCTATGGTCTCGATATCTTCATCCGTAAACGCCGCATGAAAATCATAACAAATGGGAATACAATCCTCTTCGTCCAATCGCTTAATCATTTCCGGAGATACATCCGCCACACGTCCCATGGTAATCACATCATAGGTACGTATGTAATCCAGTTCTTCATCTGTAAACTGAATGGGATGTAAATCCGTAACCCCTTTTTGATTCCAATCCAAAAAGATACGGTCACCGTCATCCTTCAGTTTTACCAAACTGTATCCGGAAGAACCGATTTCATGATGACACATGGAGGTATCCACACGAAGTTCTTTTAATGTGGATTCCAAAATCTCTCCGGCCTTATCGTTTCCGAACACACCCAAAAAACCGGCATCCGCTCCCAAGAGCGCCGCATTACAAGCCACGTTATATTCATTTCCGCCGGGGTACATACGATGCTTATCCGGGTAAATATCCATGGTAGCCACACCGGTCCCCAATATTCTTACTTTAGACATACTTATTTCTTCTCTTTCGCCTTCGAAAAATCTACCGGTTCATAATCTGTCAACGTAGCCAAAAATCCTTTTTCCTTTAACTTTTCCTGGATTACATCCAAAACCGCTTCCGAAGAAGCGCTCACCGTATGATAATGATAACCCGAAGTTACATTTTTTAAAAGCGAAGATTTACCGCTTCGGATATCCGACATAAACTTTTCCACGTCCATTCTGCTGCCAATGGATAAATCCGCACGCAAAAGGCCGTAGGCCTTATGATACACAAACACATCTTCCACGTATCCGCCTAAGTCCACAAAAAGCTTTAATTCTTCCTCCGCCTGCTCATCGGAATGAGTTACCTTAAACACGCGACTTACCGTATCTTTTTTCGAAAGAACATATCCCATATTGGTAGACGTAATCTCTGTCTTTTTTGCTCGAAGAAGTGCGATATCCTGCACGATTACCTGACGGCTGACATCAAATCTTTTTGCCAACTTTCTTCCGGAAATCGGTTTGTCCGCGCTTTTTAAAAGCTTAACT
>ODAI012823918.1_pt1 | contig 11063 bp, 6 predicted proteins | sample 1539321 | NCBI WGS metagenome assembly ODAI01 (sample SAMN02144231, study PRJEB22623) | gut metagenome | biome: sheep rumen | host: Ovis aries | place: New Zealand | reverse complement strand
CGCATACCACGTCGTTGATGATATACGAAACGGGGAACACGATGATACCTGCTGTCAGGTTGACGGGTCCGAACGACAGTTGCTTTGTCTCCAACACGTTTGCCGTAATGAGGCAGACGCAGAACAATGTACCCAAAAGCATAAAGAGCACACTGACTTTTCGATTGTCTTGTTGTTGCATAATCTTTCTTGTTTTGTTAGAGGGGGTCCGCCTGACGCTCAGGTTTCGCAAGTACCCCTATTCGCTGCCGTGGTGCATGCCCTGAAGGCACACCAAGTCGGAAAGCGGCTGCAAAGGTAGCTATTATTTTCATGACTGCCAAGAAAAACTCGCGAAAATACTGCCTGCGGGAAAAAACATGGAGAATATTTGGAGGTTTTGATACTTATTATTACCTTTGCGGACTGAAAAACTTAAGACAATGGACTATTTATCAATTATCAACAAATACTACCCTGCCGACGATGAGCTGCGCAGGTTGCTGCTGAAACACTCCCGACAAGTGGCTGACCGCTGTCTGGCGATAGCCAAACGGCACAAGGAGCTGCCTATCGACGTGCAGTTTCTGGAAGAGGCTGCCATGCTTCACGACCTCGGAATATTCCGCTGCGATGCTCCCGGCATACACTGCCACGGGAAGGAACCTTACCTGAAGCATGGCCCTATAGGTGCCGACATACTGCGCCAGGAAGGCTATCCTCGCCATGCCCGCGTGGCTGAGCGCCATACGGGGACGGGACTGCCAGGACTGGAGCCCGAAACGCTGGAGGAACAGATTGTATGCTATGCAGACAAGTTCTACTCCAAGTCGCATCCCGACCGCGTGTTGTCAGTGGCAGATACAGCCCAGTCGCTGGAGAAGTTCGGACACGAGGGTGTGCTGAAGTTCCTGTCGTGGGCTGAAAGGTTCGAATGACAGCTGAGAGCGTTCTCTCTTCGAAAGCGTGGCTTCGCTATGACAGGCGGACAAAGGATAAAAAAGTAGAAAAGGCAAGGGGGTGAAACGCCAAAAACGTTAAAAAAGGACAAGGCAGAAGCAATTTCTTCATGCTATATTCTTCATTCTTCACTAAAAATATGTACCTTTGCAGCCGTGAGAAGAAAAACGCTCATATTCCTATTGCTTTTTGTCATCGCCTTTGTGGTGGCAGAGGTGCCGCGATTGCACTTTCCTGACGAAGGAAAGGGTAGCGACTCGCTGACGGTAGACACCACCGCTGCCAGACTGAAAGTCGACAGCATCAAAGCCAAGCTGAAGAGCGACACAGCAGCAGCTCTGAAAGGCGACAGCATCGGAGCCGACCTGAAAAACGACACGTCGCTGATGGACTCACTGCACAAGGCCATCTGGATACACAACAAGCAGATAGACGACTCGCTACGAGCCGACTCGGTCAATCGTGCGCGTAAGAACGGTATCGACGCACCCGTGAAATACTCAGCAGAGGACTCTATGGTCTATGAGGGCGACACAAAGCTCGCCCACCTCTTTGGTAATTCACACGTACAATATCAGAACATGGACCTGGAGAGCGACAAGATATCCATGTCAATGGACTCGAGCATCGTTCACGCCATGGGATCACAGGACTCCACAGGCAAGAAATATGGTCTGCCCGTCTTCAAGATGGGTAACGACACGTACGAGACGGACACCATGTCGTTTAACTTCAAGACCAAGAAGGGTCTTATTAATAATGTATATACGGCACAGGACGATGGATTCATGACCTCGGAGAAGTCGAAGCGCGATGCCAATGGCGACATGTTCCTCTATCACGGACGCTACACAACATGCGACCTGCCCCACCCCGACTTCTACTTTGCCATGTCGCGCGCAAAAGTACGTCCGGGAAAGGATGTGGTGTTCGGACCTACCTATCTCGTGGTGGCCGACGTACCGCTGCCTTTTGCCATACCTTACGGATTCTTCCCCTTTACCAAGAGCTACTCGTCTGGCTTCATCATGCCTACCTATGGCGACGAGACGACACGAGGATTCTACCTGAAAGACGGTGGCTACTACTTTGCCATCTCAGACAAAATGGACCTGAAGCTGACGGGCGAGATTTACACCAAGGGTTCGTGGGGCATCCGCGCACAAAGCAACTACAGGAAGCGCTACCGCTATAACGGAGCCTTCAACTTTGAATACCAAAACATCGTGACAGGCGATAAGAACATGCCCGACTACTCGAAGAGCACCAGCTTCAAATTCCAGTGGCAGCACCATCAGGACCCAAAGGCAAACCCCTACAACACGCTGACTGCCAACGTGAACTACGCATCTCAGAACTTCGAGACCGACAATATCAACTCGCTGTACAACCCACAGGCCAGGGCGCAAGCTACCAGAGCTTCGTCAGTGAACTGGGGTGTAACATTCTCGAGCATAGGACTGACGATAAACACAACGACAAGTGTTGACCAGAACATGCGCGACTCCATACTGACCCTGAAGCTGGCCGACGTCAACTTCTCGGTTGCCCGCTTCTATCCCTTTAAACGCAAGAAAATGGTGGGTGACGAACGGTGGTACGAGAAGATCTCAGTTGACTATACCGGACACCTGACCAACAACATCACGACAAAGGAAGGACAGCTGATGAAGTCGAGCCTGTCGAAGGACTGGAAAAACGGAATGTCGCACAAGTTCACCATTCAAGGCGGTTTCACAGCTTTCAACTATCTGACCCTCACTCCGTCGCTGAACTTCTCAGACTACATGTATCTGAACAAACAAGACCGCCATTGGGACAGTGAGGCACAGAAGGAGGTAAGAGACACCATCCAGGGCTTCGCCAATGCCTATGACTGGAACCTGAACCTGTCGGCCAACACGACCGTCTACGGATTCTACGTACCCAACCGCAAACTGTTTGGCGATAAGATACAAGCCATCCGCCACGTCTTCAAGCCCTCGCTGACCTTTAGCTATCACCCCGACTTCAGTGCAGAGCGATATGGTTTCTACGGCAGATATAATAAAGTAGATGCACAAGGCGAGAAGACCGAGGTGGTGTACAACCGCTTCGAGGGAGGAGCCGTGGGATCACCAAGTTCAGGTATGGCAGGAAGCATAGGACTGAGCATTTCTAACAACCTGGAAATGAAAGTCAAGTCCGACGAGGACTCATCGGGATTCAAGAAGATAAGCCTTATCGACGAACTTGGCGCTCAAATGTCATACAACCTCGCCGCCAAAGAGCGTCCCTGGAGTGACCTGACAACCACACTGCGCCTAAAGCTTTCCAAGAGCTATACGTTCAGTATGAACGCCCGCTTTGCAACCTACGCTTACGAGGCCGACTCCGTGGGGGCTACACCTTATATAGGTACACGTACCGAGTACAGCAAGGGACGCTTTGGCCGATTCCAAGGTATGTCCCAGACATTACAATACACGCTCGACAACAAGAAAGTGAGCGACTTCTTCAAGTGGCTTCGCGGTGAGAAGCGCGACAAGGACAAGAAGAAAGACAAAGAAAAGCAACGCGGCAACGAATACGATACGGGGCTGGAGACCAACATCGACGATGAGATGGAAGCCAGCAAGCACGCTGCAAAGCGCGATGAAAGTATGGCAGAGACTGACGAAGACGGATACATGGCCTTCAACATTCCTTGGTCGCTACACTTCAGCTATGGTATCAATATGACGGAGAACACCTCTGGCAGGTTCAACTACGACACCATGCGCTATCCCTACAGAATCACCCAGACCCTGAACTTTGGCGGCAACATCAGTCTGGCAGAAGGTTGGAACATCGACTTCTCATCGGGCTACGACTTCGATGCCCAAAAAATTACCACAACGACAGCAGGACTGTCACGCGACTTGCATTGCTTCAATATGGCGTGCCAAGTGACGCTAGTTCCCTATACAAGCTATAACTTCACCTTCCGATGCAATGCCGCCACGCTTGCCGATGCCCTGAAGTACGACAAACGCAGCGGATATACTAATGCCGTGCAGTGGTATTAAGCGAGAATGGCTTTTGGTGGACGAGCAGTCCGTCGGTCATGACGCTGAGTCCATGCCTACGCTTTTAGCAATGCATCCAATGCCTCCTGCTCACCGACCACCCAAAGGATATCGCCCTCCTGGAAGGGACGTTTCGGACTGACAGGCGAAAGATTCTCCTTGCCCTCCTCCAAGCCTATCACCATGCAACTGTACAGGCTGCGAATGCCACTCTCTATAAGATTCTTGCCAATAAACTGGCTACCCTCGCCAATAATCAACTGGCGGAGCTTCATCTCGCGGCTCTCCAGATCAAAGTCCTCACCCATGACTTCCGTCTCAGCTGCACGTGCAAACTTGGCCAGTTGTTCGTCACTGCCAATCACCTGCAACTTGTCGCCAGGAAAAATAACATAGTCGCCATCAGGAATGTTCAGGCGAAACGTGGCACGATGGATACTGCTAACGTGCACACCATACTTGAGCACCAGATCCAGCTCTTTCAATGTGCTGCCCATCCACATGGAGTTCATGGGGACAGAAACCTCAGCGATATGCACATCGCGGTCGAGCAACTTGCCTTCATACAGCGGACGCGCCTTGCCATGAACCTGCGCGGCAATCTCGCGCGAACGAAGGTTCAGGATAAAGAGCCGTTCAAGCTTGATGCTACGCCGCTTGACTGAGCGCGACAGCACAATCAGAGCAACAGCTACCAGTCCGACTGTGATAAGAATGGCACTGGAGAAGCGACTTAGCGAATGACAGATATAAAAGATGAAGGCTACAGCTATGACAACGCGCACCAGAATGGTGAACAGCAACGGCAGCCGATTGACATTACTCTCGTCCCATAATGCGCGAAACTCTGGACTACGGTTCTTTTTCATCACCATAGCACGCAGGAAAGGAGCTATAATCAATATGGTCAGTACACCCGTAATGGCATTGGCATACCAGTGAAGCGCCCAGCCAGGGAACAGCCCGAGCATAAAAGGATGAAAGAAGGTAAACATCAGAATAATTACAGCCACCGTCAGAATGCTATATATGAGAGTATTGACCAACATCTGTGTCAGCAACGGCTTCCACAAGTTCGTTCCTGAAGAGGAAGCATGGTTCATTGAGAGGTGGTTGAGCAACGTGATCAGCTTGTTGGGCAGGCGTTTCTCCAAAGCATTGTAAGCAGGAGTGGCAAGCCGTATCATGTAAGGAGTAAGGAAAGTGGTAATCACGGATACAGCTACTACCACAGGATATAAGAAATCACTGATAACACCCAGTGAGAGTCCCAACGAAGCAATGATAAACGAGAACTCACCGATTTGAGCCATTGAGAATCCGCAACGCATAGCCGATCTAAGCGACTCACCTCCCATCATGAAAGCCAGCGAACCGAAGATGCTCTGCCCCAGCAGAATGGTCAGCACCAGTGCCAGAATGGGGAGCGCATAGTCGACCAATATCTGCGGGTCGACCAACATACCTACCGACACAAAGAAGATTGCCCCAAACAGGTTTTTCACCGGCTCCACCAGATGTTCTATATGTTCGGCCTCCACCGTCTCAGCAAGTATGCTGCCCATGATGAAAGCCCCAAAGGCAGACGAGAATCCCACCTTGGTAGAGAATACCGCCATAGCACAGCAAAGTCCCAGCGACACGATGAGCAGCACCTCGTCGTTGACCAACCCACGCACCTTGCGCAAGAAGCCTGGTATGGCAAAGATGCCCACCACCAGCCACAACACCAGAAAGAAGCAAATCTTGACAATAGAATCGAGCATCGCGCCACCGTCAGGATTGCTGCCACTGGCAATAGCCGACAACATCACCATCATCACAATGGCCAGGATATCCTCCAAGATGAGCACCGACATCACCAGGCTTGCAAACTGCTGCTCGCGCAGGCCTAAGTCGGCAAAAGCTTTGTAAATGATAGTGGTTGACGACATGGCCAGCATTCCCCCCAGAAAGATACAGTCCATCTTCGACCACTCAAAGAGATGCCCCACCAGAACTCCCAGCGATGACATGCAGAAGATAATGGTGATGGTGGAGATAATGGGCGATGCTCCCATCTTCAGGATTTTCTTGAATGAGAAGTCTAGTCCCAACGAGAAGAGCAGGAACATCACGCCTATGTCTGCCCAGAGGTGAATGTTTTCAGTGTCGGCCACTGAGGCTGTATAAGGCATATGTGGGCTGACTAAAAAGCCAGCAACGATATAGCCTAATACCAGGGGTTGTTTAAGTTTCTTGAAAATAATCGTGACGATGCCTGCCGATACCAAAATCAGTGCAAGGTCGTTGATAAGTGCTGGAATATCAGCCATAGCTGCCTTTTATTATTATAGAAATGTCTTATGCTCAATACTGGTGTAAACTCAATGATTAAACCCTCCCGTCAGCTCGCAAATCTTAACGACAACTTGCATAGCCTTCTCCATTACCTGTATAGAGACAAACTCATACGGTCCGTGGAAGTTGACCCCACCTGCAAAGATGTTGGGACATGGCAAGCCCTTGAACGACAGCTGAGCACCGTCGGTACCGCCACGGATAGGTTTTACCTTTGGACCTACGCCCACCTCTTGCATGGCTTTCAGCACCAGGTCGATGACATGCATCTCCGGGTCTATCTTCTCTTTCATGTTATAGTATTGGTCGCTCAATTGCACCTCTACGGTACGCTCGCCATACTTCTCGTTCATCAGCTCCGCACAGTGCAGAATGAATCGCTTGCGGTCTTCGAATTTGCTGCGGTCGTGGTCGCGAATAATGTACGACAGTTTGGCCTGCTCAATGTTCGACTGCATGCTTAGCAGATGATAGAAGCCCTGATAACCTTCTGTTGTCTCTGGAGTCTCATCCTCAGGCAGCATCTTGGCAAATTCGGCTGCCAACGCATTGGCATTCACCATTTTTCCCTTGGCATAGCCTGGGTGTACGCTGATGCCCTTGATGGCTATCTTGGCTGAAGCGGCATTGAAGTTCTCGAACTCCAGTTCACCTAAGTCGCCGCCATCCATCGTATATGCCCACTCACAACCGAACTTCTCCACGTCGAAATGGTGAGCGCCCATACCTATCTCCTCGTCTGGATTGAAGGCGACACGTATTTTACCGTGCTTGATTTCCTTATGCTGCTGCAGATACACCATAGCCTGCACTATTTCAGCTATGCCGGCTTTGTCGTCTGCCCCTAACAGCGTATGTCCGTCAGTCACTATCAGGTCTTCACCTACATGATTCAGGAGTTCAGGGAACTTCGTCGGACTGCTGACTATTCCTTCAGAGAGCAGGATATCCGAGCCATCATACCTGCGTACGATCTGTGCCTTGACATTCGCGCCAGAGCAGTCCGGGCTTGTGTCGTAGTGCGAAATGAAGCCTATGGTGGGTATCGGATCCTTGGTGTTAGCTTTCAGCGTAGCATAGATGTAACCCTTATCGTCCATCTCCACATCGTCCAGTCCCTCCTGCTCAAGCTCTTTCTTCAGGTATTCGGCAAATACGAGTTGCTTACCTGTACTAGGGACATTCTCACTGTCTTCGTTCGATTGTGTATCGAATTTGGTGTAGTTCAAAAATCTTTCTACTAAGTCCATTTTCTTGTTTTACGTTAATACGTTGCAAAGGTACAAATATTTTTTATAATTAACAAGTGCCGCAAGGAAAATTGTTGAGTATACATACTTCAGGGCGAGGAACACATGCTCCACGCCCTGAAACATAAAATGCAAAGAGGAAGCTAAAACTGTATGGGGACGATGACCTTAAAGGTAACGTTGCGCCCCATGTTATAGACACCCTGACGACCAGTGACGCTGTTGATGTCAGCATACTTGAGTCGGCTCAGATGGTTCTGGTAGGCTCGGTTCAGCAGGTTTTCCGCTGTGATGTAGACCTCAGCTATCTTCTTACCGCCCCAGGTAACATCGGTTCCTGTTGCAAGATTGACGAGCGTATAGCTGGGCGTGGCTGTCTCCGTCTGGTCCGCAGCATAAATATTGCTTTGGCGGAGGTAGCACTCCAAGCCGGCTGAGACGTAGAGATTATTTACTGACAATCCCGCTCTCCTATGCTCGTGGGGCGCATGCCGTGCTCCGTGCTCGTGGTGCTCGTTGTGTCCCAAAGTGGGATGCGCATGATGCAACAGTTCCCACTTCAGTTCCGATGTCCATCGTGGTGCGGGTGTGTAGGGCAGGTATCTGGTGTCGGCAGGCTGGTTCAGCTGACGAGCATTCACATACGAGAAAGTGATTTCGAAGTGAAGCGAGTGAATGGGATGGAAGTCCACACCCGCCTCGAAGCCCAGCAGGCGCGCATCGCCCTGGGTATAGCTGTAGACGGAACGTTCGTCAACCCGTCTACCCTCGCCCTTCAGGAAGATATAGTTGTCGATGCGGTTGGCAAAGAGTGCCAACTGGGCAGAGACATACTGCGAGGTAAAGTCTATGCCAAGATCGACCTGCAGACTGTATTCTGGCTTCAGTTGCTGGTTGCCTACCTCATAGCGCAGCGAACCTTCGTGCGAGCCGTTGGAACCCAACTCGCTCATATTAGGAGCTCGGAAACCGCGAGCCACGTTGAGGCGCACATTCAGATGGTCAGAGGCATTCCACACTGCTCCCACGCTACCCGTCACGCCATTGAAGCGGCGAGTAAAGGCAGCAAAGCGCACCACATCGTCTTCCAACAGCTGGTCGCTCTTGACATATCGGTGGTCAAAGCGCAGACCACCATTCAGTGTCCAGCGGTCGAAAGCTCGGCTGGCGGTAGCAAAGAAGCCAATATCAAACAGCTTGTAGGCAGGTATCAGGAACTCTTCACCCAGATTTTGCGACTGTTGCCACATGCCTCCGAGTCCCGCCGACAGTTTCCAGCCTCTCCACTCATGCGTCAGATAGCGCACATCGTAGGTCACCGTGTGCAGCTTGAAGTATAACGCAGGGTCATCGACATTATGCGCATGTTCATGTTCATGGGGTTCCTCAAACTCCTGGCGACGGTTCTGTTGATAGCCAATGATGGCCTTCAATACACCTGAACGCAGATTGAGCGCATTGTCCCACACCAGCTTATAGTGCTTCACCTGCTGGTAAGGCAGCGATTTTGAATAGCTGTGCTCGCTCCAGTCACTGGTATGCAGAAGCTCTCCAGTCATCTCGTCGCGCTCGCCTTCTATGATGCTTGGCACAAAGTGATAGGCTGATAACGACAGACGCGAATGGCCCCACTGTTTCTGCAGGCCCACCATCAAGCGACCTGCCATTTCCTTAAACTGCGAGCCAGGCACATAGTCGTCCAGCTTGTTCTTATAGGCATGGGCCATTCGTCCGCTCCAGCGCGCATCCCACACAAATCCGTGCTGATTGCCCGCCATATTGAGCGAGAATCCCAAGAGACCGTTGTTGGTCTGGTATTCGGTGCTGGCACTGCCACGCAGCTCGCCTTCAGCCAAGGGGGGCCGACTATGTAGGATGACCACTCCTGCCATCGCGTCAGAGCCATACATCAGCGAAGCCGGTCCCTTCAATATCTCTACCGAGTTGACTGCGCTGCCGTCTACCTCCACACCATGCTCGTCGCCCCATTGCTGGCCTTCCTGCCTCACACCATCGCTCATCACCACTACGCGATTGTAGCCCAGTCCGCGAATGATGGGTTTAGCAATACCTGCACCCGTGCTGAGCTGGCTCATGCCTGGCTGACGGGCAATGGCATCGATGATGTTGGTCGACGAGGTAGCATGCAGCTCCTGTGGACTAATGAGGCTGATAGGCGCTGTAGAGTTTTTCAACTTGGTGTCGCCCGTGACACCTGTCACCACCAGCTCGTTCAGCTTCAAATGGCGATAGAACACGTCTGTGGTGTCGCTCGAGTGGTCATGGTGGTCTATACGTTCTTGGGCTGCCATTGATGTGCATAGGCACAACAACAGCAGAATGATTGAATGTCTTTTCATTCTGTGTTTGGTTTGTACCTTTGATGTCAGCCTCCAGCCTCTCTGAATCTTTCCATCAGCCATTCTTTCTGCTGAGCTATGGTCATATTAGAATTGTCCAGCTCTATTGCGTCATCAGCCTTACGCAAGGGCGACACCTCGCGATGCGAGTCAATATAGTCGCGCTCCTGCACGTTGTTCAGAATCTCCTGATAGTCGGCCTCCATGCCTTTGGCCTTCAGCTCGTCATATCTGCGCTGGGCGCGCACCTCGGCAGAGGCAGTGACAAAAATCTTCAGCTCAGCATGGGGGAACACCACGGTGCCTATGTCGCGTCCGTCCATCACTACGCCCCCACCCTTTCCCATCTCCTGCTGCTGGGCTACCATCGCCTGGCGCACGAAGGGCAGTGTGGCTATAGGACTGACACGGTTGCTGACCTCCATCGTGCGGATGTCGTTCTCCACCAACTCACCATTCAGGTAGGTATCCGGACGTCCTGTCGCTGGGTTGAACTGAAACGAGATACGGATGTCGGGCATCTGCCGGCGCAATGCTTCCACGTCGATACTACCATCAGGAGCAAAGAGGTGGTGGCGCAGCGCATATAGCGTCACGCTGCGATACATGGCACCCGTGTCTACATATACATAGCCCACCTCGCGGGCCAGATCCTTGGCCATTGTGCTCTTTCCGCACGACGAATGGCCGTCAATTGCTATTGTAATCTTTTTCACACTTCTATTCATTAATATTTATTTTCAGAACAAAAATCAGAGACTATAGGAGACGTTAACCAGGAAAGAGGCAGCCGATACATGATACTTGGCATAGGCAGCCTGAAGCTTGAAGCGTTCCAGCTGCAGTCCGGCGCCCACCGAGAATCCTGCCCCATGACTGCTTTCGCCATCGGAGTCGCCGACTTTCATCTCGCTATTGCGGCGGAAGTTATATCCTGCAGCCACGAAGACGCTCTCGCCCAGCAGCAGGTCGGCTCCCACAGACAGATGTTTGATGAAACCCTGGTCCCACTTGTTCAGTCTGGACAGCGTGGCCGACACTCGCAGGGGCGAGCCCACAAACCGCTTGCTGACACCCAGCTGCAAGTCAAGTGGTATGCGTTCGAAGTCATCATCGTAAGCCTTGAT
>ODAI012521916.1_pt1 | contig 11063 bp, 6 predicted proteins | sample 1539321 | NCBI WGS metagenome assembly ODAI01 (sample SAMN02144231, study PRJEB22623) | gut metagenome | biome: sheep rumen | host: Ovis aries | place: New Zealand | reverse complement strand
TCCACCTTCCAGCGCATCTCCTCGTCGAGGAACGCGGTCTGGGAAGCCTTGAGGGCAAAGCGCACTGTGCGGGTCTCGCCCGCCTTCAGCGGCACGCGGCAGAACCCGGCCAGTTCAAAGGGCGGGCGCACCATGGAGGCCGTATCGTCGGAGAAATAGAGCTGCACCACCTCGTCGCCGTCCCGGGTGCCGGTGTTGGTCACCTTAAGGGAGAGAACGATCTCTTCCTCCGGCCCGATCTCCTCCTTTTCCACCTGCAGATCATGGTAGGCAAATGTCGTGTAGCTGAGGCCGTGCCCGAAGGGATAGAGCGGGAAGGCCGTGTCGTTGATGTAGCCGTTCCGGTTGCGGATCATGCCGGTGTGCCCGGCCGCGTGGTAGCCGCTGCCCCTCGGCAGGCTGTAGTAGAGCGGGAGCTGTCCCGCGTTCCTGGCCGCCGTCACCGGCAGGCGTCCCGCCGGCGAGTACTCGCCGAAGAGGACCTTCGCGAGGGCCTGTCCGCCCATCATGCCCGGCTGCCACACCTCGAGGACGGCGTCAAAGTGGGACGCCACGTACTCGCTGGAAAGCGGTCTTCCGTCGAAGTGCAGGACCACGGTCTTTTTATGCAGGGCATACACCGCGCGGGCAAATTCCTCCTGTCTGCCCGGGAGGCCGATGTCCGTCGAATCCACGCCCTCGCCGACCGTGGAGGTGATCCCCCAGCCGTTCTTGCCGCCCAGCGTCAGCAGGACCACGTCCGCCTCAGCGGCGATACGCAGAGCCTCCTCCATGCCGCCCGTCTCCGTGCCGGCCTTGTTGATGCCGCCGGCCCAGGTGACCTCGGCGTCCGGCAGGTACGCCGCCACGGCGTCCTTCAGGGTCATGCACTTCGTAAATTCTTTCTTCAGCCGCCGCTCCAGCCTCGGGCTGGAATCCCGAATCTGGCCGGTATAGCTCTGCTCGATATCATAGATGATCAGGCCCGGCTCCTCGAAGACCTGCCCGTCCTCCTCCCGCGCCATCGTCATATCAAGGGATGCCGGATAGCAGAAGGTGCCGAACCAGCTGCGCAGGGAGTCGGCGTGGGGGCCGATGACCGCGATCTTTTTTACGTCTTTGGAGAGCGGGAGCAGCCCCGCGCTGTTTTTCAGCAGCGTGATGCTCTCCAGCGCCATTTTTTCATTGAGTTCATCCGTCGATCTCAGGTGCAGCGTCTTTTTCAGCTCGGGCAGATGGGGGTAGGGATCCTCAAAGAGACCCAGCCTGAACTTCTGCCTCAGCACGCGGCGCACCGCCTGATCGATCTCATCCATGGAGAGACGTCCGTCCTCCACGGCTTCTTTCAGCTTATAGGAAAAGCCCTTCGGCCTCGGGTATTCCACGTCAAGGCCTGCCTTTAAGGCGCGGATTCCCGCCTCCTCAAAGTTCTCCGCCACATGGAAGGGATCGACCAGTCTGTCGACCGCCAGATAATCGGATACCGCGATGCCGGTAAAGCCGAGGGCGCCGCGCAGGATATCCGTCAGCGCCTTCTTCGAGCCCGTCACCGGCTGGGAATCCCAGTTGCAGTACGAGCTCATCACGCCGCCCAGGTCCGCCTCGGTGATGGCCGCCTGGAAGGGTTTGCAGTGAATCTCCAGCAGATCTCTCTCGGAGACGAGGTTGCGCGCCATATTCAGGCCGCCCTCCGTCACGCCGTGACCCACATAGTGTTTCTCCGTGCAGAGGATGCCGCCGCGCAGATCGTCCGTCTGCAGGGCTTTGACCATGGCCGTCGCCATCGCGGCGGTCAGGGTCGGATCCTCACCATATGTCTCCGTCATTCTTCCCCATCTGTGGTCTCTCGCGATATCCACCACCGGGGAGAGGGCCTGGCGGAAGCCCACATGGAACATCTGGGCGCGGATGACCCGGGCCATCTGCGTCACCAGCTCCGGATCGAAGGTGGATGCCTGCGCCAGGGCGCTGGGAAAGACGTCCGCCTCCGTGAACTGGGCTCCCGCGCTGGCTTCGCAGTGAATCAGCGCGGGGATGCCAAGCTCCGTTTCTTCCACAAGAAAATGCTGCAGCCGATCCACATATTCCGCGATCTTCTCCACCCGGTCCGCCACCGTGAAGGCGCCCACATGGCCGATGCCATTCGGTACGTAATCCTTAAAATCGGGGATATCGTCCGTAATCGTCACCAGACAGGTGATCTGGTCGATCTTCTGTTCAAAGCTCATGCGTCCTATAAGGTCGTCCACCCGCTCTTCGACGGGCAGTGAAGCGTCCCTGTATTTCATGATCTGCAGTCCTTTCCGGAAATTGTTTATCTGTGAACCGCTGCCTCAGTGATTATGTTTCCGCAGCCTGCTGCGCGTCGATCAGCTTATTCGGGCAGATACTCGTCGACGTTCTCGGCGGTGACGATCTTGAACGGGATGAACACGTCCTCGATCTCGGCGGGATCCGTGCCGTTCATGAGAGACTCGAAGATATCCGCGCCGGCCTGCGCCTGCGCCTTCGCATCCTGCAGGGCGGTCATGGCCATCTCACCGGCCTTGATGGAGGCAAGCGCGTCGTCGCTGCCGTCGATGCCGAGGACAAGGATGCCCTCAAGGGCGTCATTGGTCTTGAGCGCCTGCACAACGCCCAGCGCGGCGTCGTCATTCTGGCAGACGATCGCGTCGATGTGGTCATAGGACATCAGGCAGTCCTCGGTGGTGCTCATGCCGAGGTCCTTGCCGTTCTTTACGTTGTACTCGTCAAGGATCTCAACATCCTCGCGGGCAGCCAGCGCATCCATCAGGCCCTGCTTGCGGTCGATGTACTGCTGGTCGTTGGGTTCGCCGGTAAAGTAGAGGATCTTCGCGCCTTCCGGGAGCGCATCCACCAGGTATTCGCCCTGCGCCTTGCCCGCTTCCACGTTCGGGGAGCCGACATAGATGTATCCCTCATAGTCGTCGCCGCCGCTGACGCTGGTCAGGAAGGAGATATAGGGGATGCCCGCGTCGATGGCCGCCTTCAGGGCCGGCACGGAGCCGTCCAGGTCATTGCTGATCGCGGAGACCACATTGGCTTCCTGCACGATGAAATCGTCGATCTGGCCGTTCTGCACGTTGGTGTCGCCGCCGGCGTCCGTGACCATGATCTCAATGCCCTTCGCCTCGGTGGCTTCCTTCAGGTAGGTACGGAACTTCGCGCAGTAGTTGTAGGTATCGCTGTTGTTCGCGAAGCCTACCAGGAAGTCCGCCGCCATCGCGCCGGTGCCGAGCGCCGCCGTCATGACTGCCGCAGCCAGAAGACCAACTGTTCTTTTCTTCATGATAAACCCTCCTTATAAGATAATAAGTTTGCTTTCCCCGTTCCGGGAAAAAGTGTGATATATCTGCACCCGCACCCCAGCGGGCTGCATTCCCTTTTGTCTGTGCAGGATCGTCTGCGCCTGCCTGTCCGTCTCCGCTTATCTGCTCTTCTTATCCTCCTTGGTCATCGTATCGATGATGACCGCGCCGGCGATCAGCACGCCCTTGACGATCAGCTGGTACTGGGTGGAGACATGGAGCAGATTCAGGATGTTGTTGATCAGGCCCACGATGATGGAACCGATCAGCGCGCCGGTCACCGTTCCGATGCCGCCCAGGAAGCTGGTGCCGCCGATGACGACAGCCGTGATCGCGTCAAACTCATAGCCGGAGCCGACGGAGGGCATGCCTGCCACCAGGCGGGCCATCAGCACGACGCCTGCCAGGCCCGTGAGGAAGCCGGACAGGGTAAAGATGATCCGCTTCGTGCGCCGGGTGTTGATGCCGGAGGCGATGGCCGTCTGCTCGTTGCCGCCGATCGCGTAGATCAGCAGGCCCAGGGACGTGTGCCGCATCAGCATGTCGATCAGCAGCACGCAGACCAGCATGATCACGACGGGCACCGGCACAAAACCGAAGATCTTGTAATGGCCGAGCCACTCGATCTTCTCCACGCCGCTGACCGCCTGGCCGTTGGTGAACAGCTGCACCGCGCCCTTGACCACGTTGGTCGTGGCCAGCGTCGCGATAAAGGCCTGGAGTTTAAAGTGGGTGACCAGGAAACCGTTCACCCAGCCGCAGAGAGCGCCGAAGGCAAGTCCTGTGCAGACCGCAAGCGGGACCGAGCCGGTGCTGACCAGGACGCCCGCCGAGAAGCAGGCGCTGCCGGTGCAGACAAGGCCCGCGGAAAGATCGATCAGACCGGATACGATCAGCATCTCCTCGCCGCAGGCGATGATGGTCACCACCGAGATCTGGGTCAGGATATTGATCAGGTTCTTCGGTTTGAGGAAATTGTGGTTCACCAGCGCTGATGCCACAAACAGCAGCACCAGGATCAGCACGATGCCGTATTTCCGGTAAAACAGAGCCGCAGATTTTTTGTTTTCCTTCATTTTATTTAGCCTCCACGATCATCTTCATCACCCTGTCCTGGGTTGCTTCGCCGTGTCCGAGTATGCCCGCGACGGCGCCCTTTGCCACCACCGCGACCCGGTGGCTCATGGAAAGGACCTCCGGCATGTCGGAGGAGATCAGCAGGATGGCCATCCCCTGGCCGGCCAGTTCCGTCATCAGGTTGTAGATCTCCTGCTTCGCGCCCACGTCGATGCCGCGGGTCGGCTCATCCAGGATCAGGAGCCGGACGTTCCGCACCAACCACTTGGCCAGCACCACCTTCTGCTGGTTGCCGCCGCTGAGGGTCCCCACCTCGGTCATGATCCCCGGCGCCCGGATGGACAGCCGGTCAAAGATCGTCTCCGACTCCTGCCGGATGCGCCCGTGGTCAAGCACGCCCTTCTTCGCGCAGAAATCCAGGTTGGGCAGCGCGATGTTGTCCTGGATGGACCGCACGCCCACGAACCCGTAGGCCGCCCTGTCCTCCGTCACCATCGCCACGCCGCTTTTGATCGCCTGGCTGATGGAGGAGATGTGCGCCTCCTTCCCGTCAATGAAGACCGCGCCGCTCTCCAGCGGATCCATCCCGAAAATGGCCCGGGCGATCTCGCTTCTGCCCGCTCCCATCATGCCCGCGAGGCCGAAGATCTCTCCGGCGCGGATGGAGAAGGAGATGTCACGGAAAACGCCGCCGCAGAGGTTCTCGGCCCGGAACACTTCGGTCTCCCCGCATTCGGGAAGCTCCGGGTAGATGTCCTCGATCGGACGTCCCACCATCATGGCGATCATCTCATCCTGGGTGATCTCGCTGATCAGGCCGGAAGCGATCCATTTTCCGTCGCGGAGCACCGTGTACTCATCGCAGATCGCGAAGACCTCGTCCAGCCGGTGGGAGATAAAGACGAAGGCGATCCCGGTCTTTTTCAGCTCCGCGATCTTTTCAAACAGGATGCGGGCTTCCTGGCTGGTGAGGGCGGAGGTGGGCTCATCCATAATGATGATCCGGGCATTGCGCGAGAGCGCCTTGACGATCTCGATCATCTGCCGCTGCGCCACGCTTAAGTTACCCATCTTCTCGTCCGGGTCGTAGGGCAGGCCCATCATGTCGAGCAGGGCCTGGGCGTCCGCCTTCCGCTGCTTTTTGTCGATGAAGATCTTTCCCTTTTTCGGCTCCCTGCCGATGTAGAGGTTCTCCGCGATGGTCAGCTCCGCCACGCAGCTCAGCTCCTGCGAGACGATGGAGATCCCGCGGCGGAAGGCGTCCTTCTGGTTCTTCATGCGGACCTCTCCGCCATCCATCAGGATCTGCCCGTCGTAGCTCACATAGGTGCCCGACAGGATCTTCATCAGGGTGGACTTCCCCGCGCCGTTCTCGCCGACCAGCGCGTGGACGCTGCCCGCGCGGATGGTCATGTTCACATGGTCGAGCGCCACCACGCCGGGAAACTGTTTCCCGATGTCCTTAAGCTGTGCAATCACTCGTTCTTCCAAGGCATTCCCTCCCCGACCTTTCTCACACTGCCGCGAAGATACAGGTCCGGATCGTAGTAGACGGTACGCCGCGTCCCGCCGGCCCACTCCTCTTCCTGCAGCAGTGTCACCAGTTCCTTTCCGATGAAGCTGCCCATCTCCCCGGTCGGCACCTCAACGGTGCTCAGGGGGATCTCCAGCACATCATCGAAGGGGACGTTGTCGCATCCGATCAGGGAGAGCTCCTCCGGGATGCGGATGCCGTAAACTCTGGCGCTCCGGTAGATGCCGAAGGCCATCTCATCATTCTGCGCGAAGATCGCCGTCACGCCCTGTCCCATCAGGTAGGGCAGGGCCCTGCTGCCGCCTTCCCGGGTATAATCCCCCTCGAAGACCAGCTTCGGGTCCGGTTCGATCCCCGCCTCCCGCAGCGCACGGAAATATCCCTCCAGCCGCTGCCGGCTCACCTCATAATTCTTCGGCCCGCTGACGCAGCCGATGCGCACGTGCCCGGCCTCGAGCAGGTGGCGCGCCGCCAGATATCCGGCCTTTTCGTAGTCGAAGCAGACGTTGACGCCGGGGGAAGCAAATTCGTAGCCGCCCATGGTAAAGACCGGGATGCCCAGGGCGTCTATCCGCTCGTAAAGCCTGTTGTTTTCTTCTGTCCGGTCCGGCTCGTAGGGTCTGCCCCAGATGAGGGCGCAGAGGTTCTCGGAAGCAATCTCGCTGACCAGCCTCTCCTCCTCCTCTTCGCCTGTATTCTCCGTGATATGGCCCACCACCATAAAGCCGTTCTCCCGCAGGACGCCGCTGATCACCATATACAGCTGCGCGATGTGCGGGTTGCGGATATCCTCCAGCACAACGCCGATCATCCGGGAAGGACGCCCGGCAAGGCTTGCCGCCGCGTGGTTCGGCCGGTAATTCATCTTTTCCGCCGTCTCGCGGATGCGCTTTACCGTCTCCGGCTTCAGCCGGCATCGTTTATCACCGAGCGCCATGGAGACCGACGCGCACGAGACGCCGCAGGCCTTCGCCACGTCCCTGATCGTCACACGCATCCGGCTTCCTCCCCGCTGCGCGCTCCTGCCGTCTCCCGCAGTCCGGCTTCCTCCCGCAGTCCTGCTGCCGCCGCAAGAAGCGGGTCGCCTTCACGCACATACAGCGGAAGATCAAAATAATCCCAGGTTTCCTCATACCAGCGCCCGCCGTCCAGCGCCGTGCCGTCCAGCAGATGGACCCAGCGCCCTTCGGGCAGATACCAGCTTTGCCTGCCGTCCGGAGAAAAGACCGGCGCCACGAGAAGCCGGTCGCCCAGCATATACTGCCGGTCAAGGTACGCCGCGGCAGGATCATCCGGAAATACCATGTGCATCGGCCGCATGACGGGCAGTCCCTTCTCATGCGCTTCCAGGGATAGTTCCTTTAAGTACGGCATCAGCCTCTCCTTCAGCCGGACAAAGAAGCGCAGGACAGCCGAAGCCTCCTCGTCATAGCGCCACGGGACCCGGTAGGATCCGGACCCGTGCAGGCGGCTGTGGGAGGAGAGCAGCCCGAAGGCCACCCACCGCTTGTACAGATCCGCCGTCCCGTCGTCCTCAAAGCCGCCGATATCGTGGCTCCAGAAGCTGAACCCGCTGTCCATCAGGGAAAGGCCGCCCCGCAGCGTCTCCGCCATCGATACATACTGGCTGGTGGAGTCGCCGCCCCAGTGGACGGGGTACTGCTGTCCGCCCGCGCTGGCGCTGCGCGCGAACAGGACCGCCTCCCCCTCGCCCTTCTCCCGCTGCAGCAGTTCAAACACGCAGCGGTTGTACAGCAGAGTATAGTAATTGTGCATCTTCTCCGGGTCAGAGCCGTCATGCCAGACCACGTCGGTGGGGATGCGCTCGCCGAAGTCCGACTTGAAGCAGTCCACCCCCATGTCGGTCAGGACCTTCAGTTTTGCCTGGAACCAGGACCAGGCGTCCGGGTTCGTAAAGTCCACGATTCCCATGCCGGCCTGCCACAGATCCCACTGCCAGACCCTGCCGTCCTTTCTCCTGACCAGGTATACGGCGTCCATCGCCTCCTTACAGAGGGGCGATTTCTGCGCGATGTAGGGATTCATCCAGACACAGATCTTCAGGCCCCGCTCATGGAGCCGGCGCAGCATTCCCTCGGGATCCGGGAACATGTCCCTGTCCCAGACGAAATTGCACCACTCAAAGCCCTTCATCCAGAAGGTATCGAAATGGAAGACGGAGAGGGGGATATCCCTTTCCTTAAAGCCGTCGATGAAGGAATTCACCGTCTTCTCGTCATAGTCCGTCGTAAAGGAGGTGGTCAGCCACAGCCCGTAGGACCAGTCGGGCAGAAGGGGCGCCCGCCCCGTCAGCGCGGTGTATTTTTCCAGGATCTCCTTCGGCGTCGGCCCGTAGATCACGAAATACTCGAGCTCCTCATCCTCCACGGAGAACTGGACCGTCTCCACCTTCTCGCTTCCCACCTCAAAGCTCACCTTGCCGGGGTGGTTCACGAACACGCCGTAGCCCCCGCTCGTATAGTAGAAGGGGATGCTCTTGTAGGCGATCTCGCTGGCGGTGCCGCCGTCCTCATTCCAGGTATCGACGGTCTGCCCGTTCTTCACGAAGGGCGTAAACCGCTCGCCCAGGCCGTAGACCAGCTCGCCGACACCGAGGTCAAGGCCGGTCACCAGGAAGTTCCTCCCGTCCCGGTGATGCATCATGCCCATGGTCTTTCCCGGAATGCGGGTCAGCTGTTTCCCCTGCGCCATAAAGCGCACCTGCGGTCCCGCCTTCGGGATCTCCAGGGAAAGCTCGCCCGAGGAAAAGATCCAGGCCTCATCCGTCTCAGAAAGCGCGGCCTTCCTGCCCGGGCACCCGCCCAGCGCAAAGGCCGGCGTCTTCACGTAATTGCCCATGTGATTGGTCATGCGCACGCCCAGCACGCCGTCCATCGGCGCCGTCAGGGTAAAGGTCATCATGCCGATGTTCAGCGTGTCCCCCCTGCCCCGGATCTCCCGGTAGGGGCCGTAGGCGCGCACGGCCTCATCGCTCTCCTCCACGCAGTAAAACCCTCTCACGTACTCCGGCGTAAACTCCTCTTTGGTCAGCCAAAACCCATTGGTAAACTTCATTGCGGCGCTCCCTTGCGTATTCTGATTAAAACGCTTAACTTCCCGTTAAACAGATATTCCCGGAGATTAGCTGCTGCTGTTCCCGGGAAAATGGTTTCGTAATTGTCGGATATATTTGTGCTGTCTGCTGAATAATCTGATTTAATCTTTAATTTTATTATAATGTTTGCCGTCCTGATGTCAATATCCTAACCGCGCGCCGTTTCTTTTTGTGACATATCGCCTATGTCCCGGTCTGGTTAACCGTTTCAACCCGGCCCCATTTTAGCGATTTGCTAAAGAGGTTGTCACTGGGCCGAAAATCAGCTATCATTACCTTATCAGAAGACCTGTACATCAGAAAACCTGTTCACCAAGCAGAAAGGAGGACGCCATGAATGAATGTCCATCCTGCGGCGCGTCGCTGCACTACGATATCCCTTCGGGACAGCTCGTCTGCACACGCTGCGCCAGCGCCTACGATCCTGTCTCCTACGACCGGACCCACGCGCAGGAATCCGGCACAGGGCATTTCGAGGCCAATAAACTGACCTGCCCCAACTGCGGCGCCGAAATTCTCGCCGCCGACAACTCCGCGGCCGAATACTGCAGCTACTGCGGCAGCTTTGTCATGCTCAGCAGCGAAGCCTGCAGCGAAGAGACGCCGGACGGGATCATCCCCTTCAAGATCGATAAGGAAAAATGCAAGAAGATCTACGCCGACAGGCTCCGCCACCATATCTTCGCCCCGAAGGAGCTGCGCGACCCCGAGTACCTGAACCGGTTCTGCGGCTTCTATATCCCCTACTGGGTATTTGATATCGGCTTTGCCGAAAATCCGCGCATCAGCGGCACCAAATCCCACCGGGAAGGCGACTATATCATCGAGGAGAATTTTTCCGTCACCGGCGATCTTTCCGCCGGCCTGGACGGCGTCGTCTATGACGCCTCCTCTTCCTTCGACGACAACATCAGCGCCTCCGTCGCGCCCTTTAAGACATCCTCCATGGTGCCCTTCACGCCGTCCTACCTGTTCGGCTTTTACGCCGACACCGCGGATGTGGACAAGCGCCTCTATACGGATGACGCGGTGGAGCTTGCGGAGACGACCGCGAAGGAGAAGATCCTCTCCCAGTATGTCGATCACGATCTGCATGTGACCTTCAGTTACGTAGACGCGCATCTGAAGCGGTCGAGGCGGGCCCTGCTGCCCGTGTGGTTCCTCACCTGGAGAAAGGATGACCGCGTCGCCTACAGCGTCGTCAACGGCGAGACCGGAAAGATCTACTCGGAGATCCCGCTGGATACCCGGCGTTTCCTGCTGGGCTCCCTCCTTCTTGCCATCCCGCTCTTTGTTCTGCTTAATCTCCTGCTGACCGTGACCGCCACGACCACAATGCTGCTCTCCGACTTCCTGGCCCTGATCGGCTTCCTCTTCTACGAAGCGCAGATCCAGACCACGGTCGACCGGATCGAGAATGTCGGAAACCGCGGCGCCGCAGGGCAGCAGGTCAAACGCAGGGGCATGTCCGGCCTGCTGAAGGCCATGCGGAGCGCGTCCCTGCGGACGCTGACCGCCATCGCGGTCACGCTGCTGCTGATCCTGCTTGCCTACGCCTGCGAGAATGACTATCTCGGGCTCTTCTACCCCGTACCCGTCATCCTGGCGGCTGGCCTGATCGTCTGGCAGGCCATCCAGACCAAGGTCATCGCGGGCAGGGAGGTCAGCCCGGTCCTTCTGCCGGCTGCCGGCTCATTCATCGCGGCAGCGGCCGTCGTGATCGTCGCCGTCATGAACCCGCCCTACGACTACTGGTACTACGGCGGGGCCATGGTCGCCTTCGCCGGCACGGCAGCGACGCTCCTTGCCGCCATCCTGCATTACAACACCGGCGTGACCAGGCAGGTCCCGAACTTCTTTACCAAAGGAAAGGAGGAGAGGATATGAGAAACAGCATCGCATCCCGCAGGAAGAGCCGCCCCGGCGGCGTCTTTGTCCGGTCCTTCCTTCTTCCCCTGCTGGTGCTCATGGCAGGCATCCTCTTCTCCCCGCATGCGGCGGTAAGATGCCTTGCGGACACGCTGGAGTG
>ODAI013238052.1_pt1 | contig 11065 bp, 7 predicted proteins | sample 1539321 | NCBI WGS metagenome assembly ODAI01 (sample SAMN02144231, study PRJEB22623) | gut metagenome | biome: sheep rumen | host: Ovis aries | place: New Zealand | reverse complement strand
CACAGACACAGCGACAAAAGCCACAGCGGCGATGCGTAATATCCGACGCACACGAAGGCGGCGATGTACGGCGTCAAACAGGCCTTCGTCGGGTTTTACTTGATAGTCTTTCCAGTTGTTGTTCATTATAATGTACTTTTATTCTCCAAATAGAGACGCATTTTTTTACGGGCTTTGCATAGTGCCACACGGACAGCCGACTCGCTGCAATTCATTTTGCCGGCAGCTTCGGCAATTGGCAGCTCTTCAACACAGAGGAGGTTGAACGCCATGCGCTGTGCCGGTGAGATTACGGAGAGTGCTTTGACAATATCTTCCATTGTATAGGGCAGCTCGTCATAATCATTGTCGACATAGTCATCCATTTCCTGCAAAACAGTGTGCCGCGAACGACGATAGTATTGTATGCACGTGTTGACCATGATGTTGTATGTCCAGGAGCGAAGCTTCTGAGGATCGCGCAAAGCACCAATACGCTCATAGACCTTGACGAAACCGTCTTGCAGAAGGTCTCTGGCCTCGTCACGGTCAGCAGTGTACCTGTAGCAGACGCCCATGGCCATCGGTGCGAGCTCATCGTAGAGCGCCCGTTGGGCGTTGGCATTGCGACGACGACACCCTTCAACTATCTGTGCATAACTCATGCTCATCGGTGCGTAGACGCAGCAGGTTAGTTATTGTTACCGTGATTAACTTTATTTAACACACAATCCTCAACAACGGCTATACCATCTTCAACACGGAACTTGACCTCCCATCTGTCAAACGGCATTGAGTACAACCGCTGTGGGTCATCTTGATAATGAGGACGTGGATCCAAAGCAATGGTGTCTCGCAGCGGATTATGCAAAGCAGCGGGCAACAGTTTCAGCAGCCGGTCGGGTATCCTAACAGCCAAAGACCGCTCTGGTGCCTGCTGCGCAAAGCCGCCATGAGCGTCGGGATGGCTGTCGGCATAAGGAATATATGGCTTGATGTCATATATCGGTGTGCCATCAACAATATCGGCGCCAGCAATGTAAAGCTGTGGGGCATCGTCTGTTTCTGTGTCGACACGAAGCAGACGCACCGACGAGAGTCCCAATGGGTTAGGGCGGAAAGGGCTTCTTGTGGCGAACACACCCATTCGCTTGTTGCCACCAAGACGCGGAGGCCTGACAGTAGGGCTCCATCTTTCGCGCTCGGCAAGATGGAATCCCCATATCAGCCAAATATAGTCAAACTCCTCCAGGCCACGCACAGCTTCCAATACACGAAACTCTTTCTCGAAGACTATTCTGGCCTCGACATTGACGAGGCCAGCCTGTCGCGGCACACCGAACTTGCTTTTATATACTGACTCTATGTGAGCGATCTGCTTCATAGACCAAGCTCGCCAGCTTGCTTTCTTGCCCAGAAATCACGGAAGTCGACAAGGTTCTGCCTTAGGAGGTTGGGGGTATCGAGACCATAAGGGCAGTGCTGCACACAATGGTTGCAATGCAAGCAGCCCTCTATTTGCTCCATCTTCTCATGCCATTCTTCTGTGAGATAGACGCTGTAAGGGGCACGGCGGAGGAAGAGCGACATGCGGTTGCAATCCTGTATCTGGATACCTGCCGGGCAAGGCTGGCAGTAGCCGCAACCACGGCAGAAATTACCACATAACTCACGGCGGTCTTTTTCAATACGCGTGCGCATCTCATCTGTGAGCACTGGAGGGTTTTCTTGATAGGAGAGCCACTCGTCGAGTTCACTCTCCCGCTGTATACCCCAAATGGGAGCCACGTGGTCATACTGAGCCAGCCAGGCATAAGCAGTGGCAGAGTCGCTGATGAGACCGCCACTGAGCCCTTTCATGGCGATAAAACCCATACCATGCTCACGGGTAAGACGAACAATATCCAGATCCTCATCAGAGGCAAGATAGCTGAACGGGTACTGGAGAGTCTCGTAGAGGCCACTCTCAATGGCCTCTATGGCGACTTTCTGTCTGTGGTTGGTTATGCCGATATGGAGAACCTTGCCTTGTCGCACCGCTTCCTGCATTGCCTCATACAACCCACTGCCGTCGCCGGGCTTGGGGCAGAAGGCCGGGTTATGGAACTGGTAAAGATCCACATAGTCTGTCCGTAACAGGGTGAGACTCGTCTCAAGGTCTCGCCAAAAACCCTCTGCTGTGGTGGCACCGGTCTTGGTGCTTATAATGACATCGCCACGACGCCCCTCAAGAGCCACACCGAGTTTCTCCTCACTGTCGGTATAGAAACGCGCTGTATCGAAGTAATACATACCTCCATCCAGAGCGCGGCGAACCAGCTTCACGGCATCAGCCTGGCTGATGCGCTGTATCGGCAAGGCGCCGAAACCATTGCGTGGCACCACAAGGCCACTTCTGCCAAGTGTTATTTTCTGCATATTGTTTCTGTTATTCTTTAGGGTAGTGGATAGTGGGTAGTTCTCGTGGTCAAGTGCTACCTACTACCCACTACCAACTAACTACTTATTGCAAGAGTATCACGCGATGGACATGGCCGTTGCCGACCTGTACCATATAGACCCCGGCTCCCTCCATCGTCAGACGTACCATATCGTCGGCAGCCCTGGTGCTGACCACCTGGCGCCCAACGGCGTCGAAGACGCGGATGGACTTCTGGGCAGCGCCCTTGACAATGATAGAATGTTCAGCAGCATATACCTGAACGTTGCTCACGTCAGCATCATCAATACCCACATGGGAGAAGATGGCATAGAAGTGCAGGTTCTCGTAGACATAGACCACACGGACGGCGTTGGTGTCGCCGTCGTCCCAACGGATGAAGCTATAACCACTGTCGGGTATGGCGGTAATCGTTGCCGGCGAACCATACTCATAATCGCCGGAGCCTTGAACAGTACCACCGTGAGAAGCTGACACACTAAGATGCATTATGTCAAGAGCTGTGGCCGCATAGATAGTTGTGTCTCCCTCTACGCGGAACGACCATGGGTTCTCCGTGCTTAGGGTATCGCCATCAGCATTGAGCCAGGCGACGAAGTGGCGAAACTCCATGCCCGTAGCTCTTAGCGTCACACTGTCGCCATAGTGGTACGAGCCATCGCCGTAGACATACACATAATCGCCCACCACGGTGACATTGTAGGATTCCTTGATACACACTGCATGCGCCTCAGTGTGGGCGGTGATATGCATACCGAGTGGATTGGTGTAGTAGACGCCACCACCGCTTACACGGTTGACAACAACCTCCTCCTCATAGTGATAAAGAGAATCCCATATCTCGTGCTCCACACCGTCAACATCAACATAAGTGGAGTCAATCCATGTTCTGTCGAGAACCAATACAGAATTCACAATAGTGTCAAGTCTGTAGGTATTCACTTCCCAGTAGACAAAACGATAATGGCTGTCAGGCGTAACGGTGAGCGTGATGCTGTCATTATATTCAGCCTGCATAGGCTGCACCTGCACATCTCCAGGAGTGCCCTCTATATCCACAGCCACGGTACCGTCTGTCGCCGAGGTGAAAAGGTCGAGGAATCTACGGCTGAAAGAAGCGGTGATAGTGGTATCGTTGGTGACGACAAACGAGACACTGTCGATATTGTCATTAGCGCCGTTGAAGCCGACAAACACACAGTTGGCATTGGCATAGGCATGGAGTGTAACGGTGTCGCCGTGGCCGTAGACACCGGCACCAGTCACATAGCCCATCGTCGTGGCGTTGACCTGAACGGTGACCGTATGGACATCAGCGATATCCATGGCGTCGCTGGTGCTGACGGCGTCATCGACAGCGCAGAAAGACACTTCCCCAAGACTCCCGAAGCATATCGTCGGCAGCATGGCAGCAAACAGACAGCAGCATAACCTGATATATCGTTTCATTTGCATTGCGTTATGTTTATCATTAATAAAAGACAACGTTTCGGCTGCAAAAATACTACTTTTTTTCCATATAGAGCATAAAATATATTACCGCCGGTATTATACAGCAGCTTACACGCTGATTATATGACACTTCCTACCGTAGCAGCACATCTTGCCATACCACAATCACAATGCCTGCCACACAACTGACAACACCCAATATCACTGTGCACCACCTGTTTCATATCATCCTATAAAACACTCCGGGGCAGCCTGACGGCTGCCCCAGAGCATTAGCATGTGTGATGTCGTCTATTAGCGAACCACGACCACGCGCTGGGTCATCACGTTGCCCACTCTGACGAGGTAGGAGCCGGAGAGCGGCACGCTGAAGTAAATCTTCTGGTCGGGGCTGATGCGGCTCTCGAGAGCGCGACCTGCAACATCATAGAGCGTCACAGTGTAGTCGCCGGTGTTCTCAACAACAATCTGGTCGTTCTCCACAGCCACCTTGATGTTGGAGACTATGACCTCACGCAACTCAGGCGTGTTGGGATTTACACCCGGCTCGCCGGGGTTGGTATAGTCGGGGTCGTTGTAATCCGGACAGTCGCGGTATTCCTTCATCACGGCGATGAAGTGGGCGTTAGCACGGCCTGTGTAGGTGAAGGGGTTGTCGGTGGCGACAATGTTGCCATCTTCGTCAGCCCAGCCCATGAAGGCCCAGCCTTCCTGCGGCAGGTTGAGGTACAGGTCGGCATCCTGCGAGTTGTCGATAGCGGTGACAGCGTTGATGACGCCGTTGGCATTCATCACACCATACTCTGTGGAGGCATTCGCGGCACCATCCTGCAGAGTCACGGTGACGGTGTAGGTAGTCGGCACGAGCTCGAAGACAGCCGTCAGGGTCGGGTCGCTGCCCCAGTACTCGACAAAGTCGAGGGTGTAGTCAGACTCGGTGGAGACAACACGGTCTCCAATCTGCCACTGCACAAACTGATGCTCGTTGTCGGCGGCGACAGCGTGGACTGCAATCTGGTCACCATAGTAGAAGCGCTTGCTGGTGACACCTGGGGTTTCACCTGCGTAAGCGGTACCCATACCGTTGCTGGCAGCGGCAACCTCGACATTCACATCGATGAAACTATACTGCAGGTTGTTGGGGGTACGGTACAGCACAGAGAGGTTATCGACAGCGGCGGCGACGTCAGTTCTGTTGTCGTCGTCGGTGACATTCCAGAAGAATGCCACTTTGCGCCAACCGCTTCTCTCGATATTCACCATGCGGGACTCAGGCTGCCATGTGTCGCCGTCACCGGTCAGGTTGTCGGCAACCAGAATGGCACCGTTGGCATACGGGCTGAGGTCTTCGTAGTTCATCTCGTCCGGCAGTATGGCGACACTCATGTAGTCGCCCTCGTTGCCAGCCACACGGTAAGAGAAGCCAATCTCATTGATACCTTCATACATGTAGACATCCGTGAAGACGTATGTGCTCAGGCCTTCGTCGTCATACTCATTGTTGGCACCGTTCTCGTCGGTAGTCACATAGAGGCTCTTCGTACCGCCAAGCACAGACTGCTGATGGACGGCGTTGCCGATGTACCACTTGTTGGCACCCGGGGCCACGCCGAACCATGCCGACTTCTCCTTGCTGTTCTCGAAGGCACAGCTGTAGGTGGGCATCATGGTCTCTGAATTCTCCACACGCACCCAGATGGGCGAGAGGGTCATATCCTCGGTGAGGGTGACGTTGCGGCTCTGCTCGGTGTTACCGTCGCTCCAGCTCTGGAACTGATAGTTCATGCCGTTGTTGGCAATGATCTGATAGACATACTCTGCATCGCTGCAGGAAGGATACTGTTCGATAGACACGGTGCCGCCGGGGCGCTGCTCAAGGGTGAGCACAGGCATGCCGTCGGTGACGAAATTGGTGAAGCCGCCCCACTGCTGGTTGCGGGCCTGCACATCCATGCCGCAAGGCACAGCGACGACCACGTCGGCGCTAACACCCTCGAAGGCGTTGGCACTGACGTTGGCGGGCAGGCTGTGCAGCGTGATGCGCTCAAGACCTTTGAGATGATAGAAGGCCTTATCGCCGATGGTAGCAACGTCGGCGGGCAACGTAATCTCGCTGATGAGGGTGTCGCCGTAGAAGGCGTAGGGCTTAATCTCGGTAATGCCTGCGGGGACATTCAGTTCGGAGAGCAGTTCACCGTTGATGGCCAGATTGCGCGAGCGCGACACAGGCTGCGAGTTCTCGTTCTCGAAGCTGATTGCCAACCAGTCTGACAGCGAGCCCTCGAAGTTGGTGAGCACGATGTGGGTGCTGTTCTCGAAGGCGTTGCTGCCAACAGTCTCGATGCCGGCGGCGAGGTTGACGAAGCGCAGACCATTCATGCTGGCGAAGCTTTGCGCGCCAATGGTGGTCACCGAAGCGGGAACCGTCAGCGTGTAGATGTTGCGGCAACCGTAGAAGGCGAAGCTACCCACACTCGTAACGCCGGAGGGAATAGTTACCGATGCCAGGTCGTTGCAGCCGTAGAAGAGGCCTTCAGGTATTGTCGTCATGCTGGCAGGCAGCTCGACATTGCGCAGCGTGCGGCAATTGTTGAACACATAGGTGCCCAGGCTTACACCGTCGGGCAGTATGACCGTGTTGAGGGCCGAGCAGCCGTCGAAGGCATAGTTGCCTATGGTCTGCACGTTGCCGGGTATCACCAGGCTCGAGAGGCTGGTGCAGTTTCTGAAAGCATTGTCGGCGATGGCCACCACCGAGGCCGGGATAGTGACAGAGCTGATGCTGGTACGATAGCCATCCTGAACACCGACAATCGTTGTCTTTGCGACCTCGTCGTCATAAACCAGATAGTCAATATCATCCGACTGGTACACATCGTACATGGCAGTGAACTCCATATCAGAAGTCACATGGGCAATCTGAAGGTGCTCGGTACGCGCGGAACGGTAGAGGCGGCCGTTCAGCAGCCAACCCACAAACTGGTAGTTGGGGTTGTCGTGGGCCGTGACGGTGACGTCGAGGGCCTCATTACTGGCATAGATGCCGCCAGGGTTGACGCCGATGAACTCGATGATGGGGTCGTTCTCGGGGTCGGTCAGGAAGGTCACATGGTAGACGCTGGCCTCCTCGAAGACGGCGGTGATGGTCAGGTCGCTGTTCACCGTGGTGGTGTAGGTGGGATACTGGGCGGCGGGATAGTTGGTATTGCCCACAGTCCAGCGCACGAGGCGGTAGTTACCCACGGCATGCGGCACCAGGGTAATCTCGCTGTTGGCCTCCACTTGGTTGCCCTGGCCGCTCACGATGTTGGCGATCTGGTCGCTGGTGACATAGCAGCCGGTGCCCTCGGTGTTGACGGTCACGGTGTGGTACACGGTGTTGACCGTAAAGTTGGCCGTAAGGTCAACATTGCTATTGACGGCAAACTGGTAGGGGTTGTCGGTGGAGATGATATTCTGGTTGCCGAAGTTGGACCATCCGTTGAAGGTGTAGAGGTTGTCGTCAAACGTGGCGCTCACCTCGGCGTTGGTGCCCTCGCGGTAGTTGCCGGCACCATTCAGGGTGACAACTACACTATTATTGTTCTTATATAAACGCACGCGATAGACAGGTGCATAGTTGGCCACGAGGGTAATGTCTTCGGACAGCGAGTTGATGACATATTCGGCGTTGGTAGCCTGGTTGTCGGGGGTGCCGTTGACGGTCCAATAGCTGAACTCGTAGCCGTCGACCTGGCCGGCGGTGACCGTCACCTGCGAGCCTGCATCATAGCGGCCGTTGTGGGCTGTGGTGTTGGCGCTGACGGCGGGGGCGGCGCCCTGAGTGGCTGTGGCGGTGACAGCGAAGGTCTGCATAAAGTTGGCCGTAACCTCCATGTCGTTGTTGACAGGGCTGACAGTATAGGAAGTATTGGTGTTGTTGGCGTTGCCATTCCAGTTGAGGAAGCGGTAGCCCGTGTTGGCCGTAGCGTTAAAGGTGATGCTGCCGCCGGCGGCGACCTCAGCCTGCGCGGGAGTCACAGTGCCGGCGCCGCTGGGGTTGACAACGGCAGTCACATTGTAAGGCATGTGGTGGAAGTGTGCATAGAGCGTCACATCCTCGACAACGAGGCTGATGACAGGGTCGGCGGAGTTGCCCTGGGCGTCGAACCAGCCGTCGAAGACCCATCCGTTATAGACCTGGCCGACACTGAACGTGAAGCTGCTGCCAGCCTGCACGCTCTCTGGGGCACTCGGCGAGAGTGTACCGCCATTGCCGCCGACCTTTTCGGCCCTCATGGTGAAGTACACACCCGGGGCGATGAACTTGGCCGTGTAGGTGCAGTTCGGGGTGCCGTTGGGCAGGGTGAACTGGTACACGAGGTCCTCCGACACCCTAGTGGTGCCGAGATACCAGCCAGCGAAAATAGCGTTGTTGTCGACGCGTGTGGCCGTAAGGGTTATCTGCTGACCCTCGTAAATGTTGAGGGAGGTGTTGTCCTGACTTCCACCACTGGCAATCTGCACAGTGCCGAGGTTGGCGTCGTTAGTGGCCACGCTGATGGTACGCTCCTGGGGAATGTAGAGGAAATGAGCAACCAGATTCACGTCAGACGCCATCGGGGCGAGATGATAGTTGTTTGTGGTAGCCACAGTGGCACCGCCGAGTTCCCAGTAATCAAAAGTATACGGTGCACCGGCAGCGACCACGGCTTCAACCGTAGGAGTTTCTCCTTCGAGTTTCGAGCCGAGGCCTGTCACAGAGCACGACGTGTCGGCTCCGGCAGGCATGATTGTCGCCGTAAGGTTGTATCGGGCAACATCGCGCTCAAAATGAGCCATCACCTCGTAGTCACGAGTAATCGTGAAAGTATAAGTATCTCCATAAAAGAACTCACCATTGTCATCTTCCCATGCGAGGAAATGATATCCCGATGCAGGGAGTGCCGTCAATGTGACGGTAGAACCATTGGCGTACGTGCCGTCGCCGGTCACAGTGCCCCACGAACCGTCATCAGGATCCAGGTAAACAGTAACCGTGCTTTGCTGTGCATCAACCTGCGAAAACGACACCATCATCAGCGCCGCAAACAGGAAGCCTACAAAAAACTTGACTCTTGAAAAAATAAGGCTTTTCATATTATTATTATTTAACGGTTCTTGACAAGACGGACAGCGCAACCCGTAGCTCTCGAAGTATTGACATCGGCAGCGACAGAACTGCTCGTGAACTTCATGGCTTTACAATTCATAGCATTTGCATGGGTAGCAGACCAATAATAACCAGCGTCAGGGGTTTCAGAGACTGCTTCTTCGGTGCGTTTTCCGGCCGACGGCAGGAAAATAGCACCAGCCATTTCCATCAGGTCCCACTGCTCTAAAGAATATGTATTGGTGGAGTAGCCGCTGCCGGTCCCCGCCGTGAACGAGCAGCCGGCAGGCAATGTCCAGCTTTCAGGCAGCAGAACCAAACCTTTAGACGTACCCACCGTAGCCAACGCATATTTGCTTGCTGCACTTGGACGTCCTGTCAACAGGTAGTTCCATTCATCATTCGTCAATGTACGCCACGAGGTAAGACCCGATTGATTGGAGCCATAATAAATATTTGCGCTATTGTAAACGCCCCAGTCGGCATTGGCATAGGCGCCAAGAAGATCGGCATCGTTGCTTCCGCCAGGCTTGAAGGTGCCAGACGTCATGTAAGGTTCGTATGCGACACCATCACCGCTGTTCCAGCCACTCGTGCCCCAACCGAACAGATCAACCCAGCCCTGATAATAATTACGCTCTTCGATATCGGCATTTCCGCCCTGAATCATATCATATTGATGGTCGGCGAAACGCCATTTGCCAGTCATTTCACCCTCAGAGCCCTCATATCGCGTGTACTGTAGGTTACCAGCCGAGAAACGGACCTGCAGACTGGGAGAGACCCTGAAATAGCTTTTGCTGGAGCCGTTGGCATAGAAGGGGCTCTGGCGCTCTGTGCCGAGAGTGTAGACAAAACCTTTGCGAAGCGTCACCTGGCCTTGGGTTTTGTGCTGCACGTCCGAACTGCCGGTATTCCAGCCCAGATAGAGCGTGGTGGTCACCTGGTCGCCGGCAATGGGAATTGCCACATACCAATAGTCGCCCTCATTATCGGCATGGTTGCCTTCGGCGCTGCTCTGTCTGCTGTAGCGCATGGCCATGAAATCGCCATACACGACACCGCTTCTTTTCTCGACACCATTCAGATAAGTTGTGGGGGTTATGACCTGGGTTGCAGGATTGATGCTGCCCGTTTGGGGAATCTTGTTACCGTCGAAACCGACGCGGACATTTGTCCACGAAGCACCGGCGCCACCAGTGTTGATGCGCAGAATGGCACATGAGGGACGAAGGGTGAGCACATAGTTGTCGTCAGTCGTTCCCGAAAGAATTATCTTGTTATGCGTGTTACTGGTTAAATGGGTGTTGATATTGAAATTGTCCTTGGGGCCGGCGGCGGAGTCCCAGCCGTTGAGCGTGCCGTCGCAGTAGGCGGCATAAAACTTCTCTCCGGTATAAGCCTCACCCCTGGCGAGCCATTCACCGTCTTCGTAGCTCAGCGTATACTCATGGCCATTCACCAGAATCTTGTCGCCGTTCTCGTATATGATGCGGGACAATTCTTCGGTGTAGTTCAGGTATGCCTTGGAATTGCTCTCGTCGGCAAAGGGGGCAATCTGCACCTTGAAGCAGTTGGAGCTGTATGTTCGGATTTTGTCAACCTCATCCTTGTGGCAAGCCACAGCCACGAGACTGAACAAGCAAGCTATCAATGCAATACGAATGTTCTTCATTTTTTTCTTTCTTTTTTCGATTGTACATTTAGTTTAGAACCAGCCACCGTTGGAGTACTGCCAGTTGCTGCTGCCACCGACGTTAGAGTTGTCCTCGTTGCCATACATCTGGGCACCGACGGCCTCGCCGTTTTCGTTGGCCTGCGCTACCTGTATGGCCATCTGCTCATCGACAAACTCGTTGATGCGCATGGATGCATTCTCTACAAGAAGCCCGGAATCGGATGCGGCATAGCCTCGTTCGGTTTTGAACTCTACAACCGTCAAAAGTGGCGTGATGTAAGTGTTTTTTTCTTTTTTCATATCTTGTAATTGTCTTTTTGTTTCTTACCAAATTTCCATAACCAATTGTACCATAACACATTACAGCACAACGCCATACTGTATT
>ODAI013065084.1_pt1 | contig 11065 bp, 8 predicted proteins | sample 1539321 | NCBI WGS metagenome assembly ODAI01 (sample SAMN02144231, study PRJEB22623) | gut metagenome | biome: sheep rumen | host: Ovis aries | place: New Zealand | reverse complement strand
TCCATTAAAAATGCTTGCCGGGTATTTTGCAAAATCTTTAAATCTAAACATTATAACCATAACATAACCTGAATTAATTATCCAGAAACATGTTGCCGCTGCTGCATTCATGATGGCAATCATAAACAGTGAAGCCGTTATCAGGAATATCACCGCCTGGGCAATTGTCACTACCGTAACAGGAATTCCGATGTGATGCCATGCATATATAAAGGTCGCCATTCCGAAAGCAAACTGTCCAATTCCCTTAACATCAAAGACCTCAGAAATAAAGTAAAAGAACACATTTATGGGCCTGAAGCAGTATTTTATAAAGTCCCCTGAACGAACCATAAACCTTAGATTCCAGTTGTTGTCAAAGAAACACTGAACCGGCGTCAGGGCAATAAGTGAAAATCCATAAAGAAAAAGCATATGGTAATAATCCCAGCCATTTATGCTTGGAAAGTTATGAAACAGGATCATAAATGTAACGAACCCTGAAAGATTGGTCATGATCATGCCAAAGGTGGATATTATAAAATCCGCCCTGTAACTCATCTTACTTTTCAGATCCTGTATCAGTATTTTTCTGTATATGGACATGTAGAATAATAATCCTCGTTTCATACTCTAACCTCCATTAACCGTTATGCGCTTTACCGCGTGATTCCAGAACAGATTTCCCAGAATCGTAAGAGCCACGCACCATGCCAGCTGAATTCCCAGCATAGGCAGAAGTCCCTGCAATGTGTCCGTTCCGCCCTTCTTAAGAAGAATGGTAAGTGGTATATCATAAACCGCTCTGAAGGGCAGCAGGTCAACTATTCTTCTTAAAGTTTCCGGGAAAAATGCAAGGGGTATTGTTGCTCCCGAAAGGAGAAGTACTATGGTTTCCTTCACTATATTAATTCCCCAGGTGGACTCCGTATAAAGACAGATCGGTGCCACCAGCATTTCTAAATTAAAGTTAATGATAAGCGCCAGCACAAGAGATACCATAAAGGTCAGCAGATTCCAGCCCACAGGAACTGAGCCCTTTGTAAGAACATAGACCACAACAAATGTAGGAACCAGTGTCAGAAAAAACAAAGTGACATGCGAGCCCGAATAACTCCAAAAGGTGTACAGCCTGTATTTCATAGGCTTAAGTAAATGCATGATGATCTCACCGGACTGAATGGCACGGCTCATATCCCACACAATAAACATTTCAAGAAAATTGAATATTGCCGTGGCAAGAATCAGATATATCATAGTATCGTAAAATGTCATTCCATTCACCACGTCAGTTCCGCTGGACTCGTATATTGCCTTCCATAAAAAGTACACCAACGCAAGATATATCAGATTTCCAAAAAGAGTCATGGCTGTTCCAAGTCTGAACTGAAGAGACTCTATTATTCCGGCTCTTGTGAGAGCCGTAAGTTTTTTGACATTATTCATGATGCCTTGCTCCCTTCATATATCTTCCGGATTACTTCCTCAGTTGATATCTCCTCAAGCTGAATATCCTTTATCTTATGCGTCTTCTGATTTTCCTGAATCACATGCATTACATCTGTCATCTTTTCATCAACAATCTGTTCATTCCAGGAACCATCCTCAAAACGCATACGAAGAGTTCTGTAAGAACCAAAATAATTCTTCAGATGATCGATATCATTGTCATATATCTTCTTTCCCTCATCTATTATTACAATTCTTCTGCAAAGCGCATCCACATCACCCATGTCATGAGTAGTGAGAATAACTGTAGTTTCCTTCACATCATTAAGACCCTTTATCAGCTCCCTGATCTTAGCCTTCATGGAAACATCAAGTCCGATAGTTGGTTCATCCAGGAAAACTATTCCCGGATTATGAAGAAATGCAGCCAGTATATCACTAAGTGTTCTCTGCCCCAGTGACATCTGACGAACCGGCTTATGCAGAATGGGCTCAATATCCACTAGTGATCTGTAGAGCTCGATCATATCGTTATAAGCCTTATCCTCCACGATATAGATATCCTTCAAAAGCTTAAAGGATTCTATAAGAGGCAGATTCCACCACAGCTGACTTCTCTGTCCGAAAACAACTCCGATATTCTCAGAATTCCTTGTTCTCTCTTTGTAAGGAACAAGTCCGTTTACAAGAATCTTTCCGGAAGATGGCTCCAGAACACCTGTCATCATTTTGATGGTGGTTGATTTGCCGGCTCCGTTAGGACCCAGATAACCAATAATCTCCCCTTTTTCAACTGTAAGAGACACATTATCAACAGCCTTTACAGTCTTGTAATCTCTAGAAAAAAGATCCTGAAAACTCCCCTTAAGGCCTTCATGCCGATTCAGAACCTTGAATTCCTTGCTTACATTTTCCATTACAATTACTTCATTTGCCATACTTAACCTCCACTGTATGTAAAAACACTTGCACGATTAACTATTTATAAGTATATTGTATTTATATACACTATAACACCGTATATTTCTCATATTTTTATAACAATCTTATCTGTATATGCAATATTGTTATAATTATTACAAAGATTGTTATGAAACATTTACTCAACGTTGAAGCAAAAATAAGTCAGCTATAATCTGAAAGGATAAAAATATGAAACGAGAACTGATGGGATTAATTGTAAAAAGAGATGATGGTTCTGAACAGATCAACTATGATGATGAAACATTTCCATCCTATATCTACGACGGCTGGATTAAACCCAATGTAACCTGGGAAAAGGTTCCACATTTTCATGAAGATGTGGAGCTGCTTACTGTTAAAACCGGAAAGATGGCTTATTCAATTAACGGAAAAATAGTCACACTATATGAGGGAGATACTATCTTTGTGAACTCAAATCAGATTCATTACAGCTTGTCCCTGGATAATACCACCGCCACCTATGTCATATTTATTGTAAATCCAAATGTGCTGAATTCATCAGTTGCAGTAGAAATGCAGGCCCTTCAGCCGGTTCTTAACAATCCGAATCTTTCCTATCTGAGATTCAGAAATATTAATGAAAACACTGAAGAAATAAGAAATATAATGCTGACTCTTCCTGATATAAGAAGAAACCCTTTCCAGATAACCAGAAAGTTTTTTGATATATGGGAGATTATTCTCACTCAGAGCCGAACCTATGGAATGATTGAAGAAGATAATCAGACAGATGTACATACCCATGCCTTCAAGGCAATGATGTATTACATCCAGAAGAATTATACAGAGTCCATTACACTGGATGATATTGCATTAAGTGGAAATGTAAGCAAATCCCTATGTAATAAGATCTTCCATAAATACGTAGGAGATAGTCCTGTGAACTACCTCCTGAATTATCGTGTAAGAAAGGTTGCCGAGCTGCTTCGAACAACCCCTATGTCTTTATCTGAAATTGCAGCCCTCACCGGTTTTAACGGTACAAGCTATATGTCTGAAATGTTTAAAAAGTACTTTGAAATGTCACCCAGAGCTTATAGAAAAACCTGGACACAGCCTGAAGAATAGGTAATTATCTTGCACCATTAAGTATCTTTTCTACCTTTGCAATATCCTCAGGATTATCCACACCTATGCTTTCAGAAACAACATTTATAATTTTTATTCTGTAACCATTTTCAAGATAGCGGAGCATTTCCACATCCTCTATGCTCTCCAGATATCCTCTTTCTGATCTGGCATAGAAAAGAAGTGCCTGCCTTGATATGCCATATAATCCAAGATGTCTCTTATAGGGAACAGCTTCATCCCTTTTCGAACATGGGATAGGAGCTCTGGAAAGATAAAGCAGATCATCATTTTCAGCAGCTGCCACCTTTACTATGGATTTATCATTTACATCCTGGTCCGGTTTCAAATCCGTCATGGTATTTATAACCTCCACCTCAGGATGGGCCAGTTTATATTCCACGATACCTGCTATCACAGCAGGCTCTATCAGTGGTTCATCTCCCTGTATATTTACATAGAAATCAGCGTCGGTTTTTTCTGCTATCTCACCAAGTCTGTCCGTTCCCGTTGGATGTGTATCCTTTGTCATCTCCACAGGAATATCATATTCCCTGCAGACATTAAAAATTTTCTCACTGTCTGTAGCCACCAGAAGATCCGTGAAGCTCTCCACCTTTGCCGCCTGATTATAAACCCACCATATCATGGGTTTACCGTTTATCATAGCCACCGGTTTTCCGGGAAACCTTGAGGACTGATATCTTGCCGGAATCACACCTATTATTTTCATAAAACTAAACCTGCCTTTACTGCTCCCAGAAGCTTTTTTTCTCCAACATTTGTAAGTCCTTGTATTACCGACGAAGTAACTGTAACTGCGGTATCAAAGAAAACTCTGTTATCAAAATTAAGAATCTCCATGGGAAGATTTTTTTCTATCACCAAGGCCTCGGGAAATACCTTCTTATAATCCATGACATCCCTTGGATGCGCCTTTATTATAAGCCTTTTTCCCTGACCGTATTCTCTAACGATATCCTTATAAAGTCTCTCCTGCGAAGTCTCATCCGGAAGTCTTCCGGTTACAGCAAAAGGCTCTGTCAGAAGCAGAAGCGTCTTTTCATCTGTAATAATATTCTCCATAATATCCGGATCGATAAATGCATCCATGAGTCTGCTTCTCTGCTTTGAATCCAGAGCCTCTATCATCTTCTCTCTGGAACACTCCACCACCTTTTCTGTTGGAATCTGAATACCACTAATATCATTTACCTCAACAGCCTGGCAGTATTTTGAATAACCAAAGGGCAAAACTCCTTTATGAGACAGCCTCTCCTTTTCATCAAATATATAATGATAATTCGGACGGTTCTCCCTTATCTTCTTATAGGAATTCAGACTGTCTTCGTGAAGAGTATATTTTATCCCCTTGATATTAAGATAGGTTCCTACATATCCAAGGTCCCAGAATACATTTATCTTTTCATAATACTCCTCCGGATTCCAGTTGATTCCACCATCCTCCTTCCGGATTCCCAAAATGCCTTCAACATAAGTAACCAGCTTCTCAGATAATTCTTTATCTCCCGCAGTTTCCTTTTGCTCGTATGGGTCAACAGCCTCTGAATCAGGACATACATAAACCTTATTCACGTATTCCGGCAGGTTATATGTAATCTGCCGGGAAAGTTCATCAGCAGTTTCTATCCCATGCTCCTCAAGAACAAGCTCGATCATCTTATCCTCATACATCGCCTTCACGATTGCAATAAAAACCTGATAATAGGAAGAACATGCATATAGCTCAATCCGGCTTTTCCTTTTTATCCTGTCAAAGAGAATTTCTATCTCCTTTTTCTTCCCATCTCTGACAGCTCTGTATTTATTGCTTGTGTCCCTTATTAGCTTAGCCACATAATAATCCATGGCACATCTTAACTCTTCGTCCTCTGTAGCATGGTTCATTACATGATCAATTATCTGAAGGCAGCTCTGAACATTTTTCATAGTGACACCACCACTCATGATAGAGGATTTTCTGAACCTTCTGATGAAGTATGGTTCATTTATAACTCTTACTCTTTCCGCCTTCATAAGTACATCAAAAGCAAAACTTTCATCTTCATGAAGCTGGCCCTCCACGAATCTTATCTCATTTTCCTCCAGAAACTGCCTTCTATAAAAATACCTTGGCTGAGAAGGCATCCAGTCCCACAGCTTCATCCATTTTTTGTAAAGCTCTTTTCCACTCATTACATCCGGATAAGTTCCCTTGTATTTGGCAGGATCCTTTCCGAATCTTTCAGCCAGCTTCTCATCTTCAAAAATAAAATCAGCAGAAAAGATACAGACATCCAGATTCTCTGAAGCAGCTAATTCCGTAAGTGCCCGCAGCGTATCTTCCTTTATCATGTCATCTGAATCCAGAAAGTAAATATATTCACCAGAGGCACGTTCCATCCCCTGATTTCTCACCGCAGCAAGTCCCTGATTTTTTTCATTAACAAAAAGGCTTATGCGGGAATCTTCATTCATAAGCCTTTTAATAATATCCTTTGAACCATCCTGTCCGCAGTCCTCAATACAGATAATTTCTATATCTGAAAGTGTCTGATTCATTACACTTCTGAGACATTCTTCCACATATGGTTCCACATTAAAAACGGGAATTACAACCGAAACCTTCATATTAATCTCTCACTGCACTATTATTTCTTTTTATTTCTCCACTTCAAAACAAAAGGGATCAGAGAATTTATTATATGACACCGAAGTACCGGGAAGGGCCACATGATCTTATTAAAGATCTGCCAGCAGAAAAAATATTTCTCCCAGCCCTTTTCCATGGGTGTATTCTTCCAAGGTGTTTTATTCAGATAATAGAGATATTCTTTTCCGAATCTGTGGGTGTTTCCTTTTCTCCAGGGTCTTTCCTCCCCAAGAAAATGTACTATTGCCGGATTTGCCTTTATCTTTTCCAGCTCCTTCCTGGATATAAATCTATAATCCAGATACCTTTTGTAAAATCCATATCGGTATATATCATAGGTATTGTGATAGTTATAAGTAGGGGAAATAAGGAAAATGTTATCCCTCTCCGCCCCATTTATTGTATCCTGGTCAGCTGCAATTATCTGAGACGCATTTGCCTTATAATAGCTTACCAGCTTTTCACCGGTTCCGTTTTTTCTCCAGTTATTCATATCCAGAAGAAGTACACCGGAATTGCAGTATGGTCTTCCCTCCAGCCCCAGCTGCTTTTTCCTGGACTTCTTGCAGGTTGGTTCCATAGCCGCACCTATGGACTTATCACCCATATCCTTGGAAAAAAGCCGGCCAAGCCTTCTACGCACTATGGTATCACCATCCAGATAAATAATTCTTTCAACCTTATCCGGAAGAAGCTTATCAAGAATAAGCCTTGCCAGTATGATTGAATTCCATCCAATAGTTTCTACTTCATAATCAAAATAGCTTTGAATATCATTTAACTGAATAACCTCAATACATCTCTTATGTGTTTCATCCCCATAACGACCCACAAAGGATTTCATCAGAGATAGATTATCCTCACTTATATCCAGTGACAGAATATAAAAGCATATTTCTATTTCCTTTTTATTATTTTCAAGCAGAGAACACATGCTTGCCGCCACCTGGGGAACGAATTTATCATTAAGAATATATAGAATGTTCATGCCTGTCTCCCTCGTAAATTATATGCATCTTATTATCTGATTTTTTATTTCGGAAGCTTAAGGATTTCCGGAACATGGGAATGTCTCTGGTCTACCGGAGGAAGTTCCATATAGTTCTTGTACGCCGTGGTAAGATATTTGTCATATTCCTTCTGAACCGGAACCATATCATCCTCAAAAGGCATCATCTCAGTCTCAAAAAGATCCTTATCCTTATATTCCAGTCCAAACATCTCATATTTAGGAAATACTCCCAAAGTCTTTCCAGTTCTTCTGAGCCAGCACCAGCACATATCCGTCATATAATTATCCGCCTCCTCCGGAGATGTCCTGCGGGCCAGACTAATATATTTTCTGTAAAGCTTAACCGTTGATATACGGAAACCCTTTAGGAAAATGTGGATCATCCGGCAGGCTAAACCAGCCAGTACCTTCCTACCGCCCCTCAGCTCCGGTGGGAATTTAGGCTTCGAATAAGTTGCAAGAGTCATGGCCCTTCTTAATAGTAAACACTGAAAGCAAAGGCTGTTTCTCTTTTTCTTATTTTGTGGCCAGTAATCCATGGGGAAGATATCGATATACACTCCCGTATGGTATATGAAATGCTTATCTGTACCTTCTATAAAGGTTGTATCCTTTCTGGATATCTTAGCAAAGGTCATTACATATCCCTTTGTAGTTCTAGGTTCCAGAAATTCATAGTTGCTTCCCCTTAGTTCCTTTACGGCAACTTTAACAAGCTTCTCGTAATCCCTTCTGGGCATGAGAAAATCCATATCATCATCCCAGGGAATAAAACCCTTATGACGTATGGCACCCAGAGTGGTACCGAAGCCTGAAACATATGTAAGATTATATTTCTTGCAGATTTCATCAAGTTTATGATATATCTCCAGTTCGATCCGGCGAATCTGTTTTAGGTCCTCTTCTTTGTATTCTGTCATTATCCTCAGTCTGCTCCTTTATCTATTCTTCTGCCTGCTCTTCTATCTGTTCCTTTATCTGGGTGGTACTGATACCCTTCGTATAGGGCAGAAACTCCATGTTGGAGCCCCGGCGTCGAAGTTCTTCGATTATGTCATTCCAGTGATTCACATGATCGTCTCCTGAAAAATGACAATCATAGTGCAGCTGCTCCCAGGCATCCAGCTTATCTGTATTGGAAAAGTCCACAGGAATAACCTTATCCACTGCAGCCAGTCCACCTATAACTTCCATTCTGTCCTTACAGCTGATGACCGGTTTCTTTCCCTTATAATATTCCACAAGTTCATCTGTCAGAACTCCCACGATCAGATATTCACACCGGGCCTTACATCTTTCAATAAGTCTCAGATGTCCTGTATGGAACAGGTCGAACACTCCCGGAACATAGCCCACCTTGTAAGCCTTCTTTTCCTTCTTCAGGCCAAGAAGTTTTTCATAAATTCTATGGTAGTCAGGAGTTGCTGCCTCATAAAGCCACTTAAGATCATCGGTGTTTCTTACACTATTTATAAACTCCGACTCCTGTTTTTCAAAAGTATCTATCATTTCCTGAGATATTTTATACCTGCCGGCAAGTTCTTCCATACTCCAGGCCTCACGGACAGCCTTTGATGATGCAAAGTAGTATTTAATAGTTCTGTACATTGCGAATTCAGGAGTGGATTTTTCTATAACAAACTCCTGATCGTAGAAAAGCAGCGGACTTTCACCCTCCATATAAAAACAGTTACAGGGTGCAAGATCTATAAACACTCTTCCTGTTTTCTCTGTGTAGGATTTTTTAATGCTTTCATAAATCAGGTCAAAGAGTCTTACGAATTCCTCCCTATCATTTTTTACCAGTTTATCCAGGTATAAAGAAAGTGGCTCGGCATCTATATAAGGCATCTCTATATAGGCTCCATACTCATCTTCCTTAACATGGGTTTCTACAACCGGTACGCCTTTTTTTATAAGCTCCGTTGTATAATCACAGAGCTTTTTGAGATGTTCAACCCCTTCCTCAGAAAGCGGTCTTTTTATTACCCTTCCGGACTTTCTCAGGCTGGTTGTCATGGCATATTTTTTACCCCTGTCTGTGGTCACTACTGCCGTTTCAATATCTGAAAGCTTTCCTTCCTTAGTTACCTCAAGGAAAAAGGAATTGGAACAAAAACCAAGAGCTTTATCAGATATAACCTCTTTAAAAATCCTGTGCTCCAGTCCAAGCATCTCTGAATCTGAATAGTTATAGTCTATGAGCCGCTCCAGGGTGTTAGTCACATTTTCAGAATCATCCGTAAATATGATCTGAGGAAATCTTTCATCCGGAACAGGGTAATAGAATCTGTAATTCCTTATTCCAACCCTCTCAAGAATAGTTATAAGTTCCTGTTTACTGAAGGATCTGCCTTCATGCTCTCCGGCAAAATATCCATTAATCCCCATAAAAGGAATTCCCGTCTGTTTATCCGGCGTTCCACAAAAATACTTAAGTCCAAACCTGTTGTCACAGGAGAAAATAAGTGTTCCCTCAGGCTTCAAAAATGATAACCATCTTGCAAGAGCCTCTTCCGGATTTTCTTCTTTCTCTATAACATCCGGACATATCACATAGTCATATAATTCTCCCTCCGGGACCTTTTCACCATCAGGATTAATCTTAAGGATATTTGCACCGGATCTGAATTCATACCAGTTTAACTCAGAATCTGCCAGTGGACTCATTTTAAGTTTTTCTTCAAAATCAATTCCTGCTTCTGCCATATAAGTCTACTTTCTTTTATTTACATAGAACACTGATATACTTACTGCTTCACAAACTCCGGAAGCTTTGAAAGCCTTGCATCCATAAGATACTGAAGATCTATATCTCTTCTTCCTCCCCAGAGCTCATCATCTATCATAACTCCATCAAACATGTGTCTGTCCGCCTCCGAACAGTAGCGTAGGAATGCCTCAAAAGGAAGGGCTGCACTAAGTCCCCGACAGGAAGTTTCTTTTTCATATCCGTCAAATGTATCTATAAACTCCCTAGCAAAGTCCATTGCCCCCTGCTGAAGTTTTTCCGCAGTGGCTCCGTAACCCTTGTGAGGCCCCTGGTCATAGATTACATTTCCATCCTCTGTATAACCGATGCATGATGGTGCGATTTCAAGATACGCATATTCCCTCATGGTAGCTTCCATATAAGGACTGAAATCCAGAAATGTCCGGACATTAATGTCCGCTTTTCCTTCATTCATAAAGATGCCCTTTCCATCTGAATGAATATAATAAACATATATATCCTTCCGGGTGGCTTCCTTTATGGCACTGGCAATCCTTCCGGAATAACCGGAATCGAAAATCGCAGTTTTATCTGTTACCCGAGCCTCAGCCCTGTCACTGTTTTCCTTATTACCCAACAGATAATCTCTTATGATCTCACGGGATTTTTCATGCTTCTCCCCATCATATGCATATCTGATAAAGTCTGCGACAAACCTATGAAACATGTCCTTGGAAAGGATTTCATCCTTCTTATAAGCCCCGCTTTCCGCCTCCTGTTTTATAATATTCCAGGCATCTTCCTTTGCACAAAAATCCAGACGTGCCAGAAGTTTTTCCGGCGTCTGATAATTTAAATCAACAGGTATCTGATATATATCCGAAGGAGTATTTATTATAAAGGGAAGCAGTGAGATACGGGAAGTATGCAGGTACCTGGCCTCCGGCAGTTCCGGATGCAATTCACGAACCATGTTATAAACCTGCATCGGAAGATATCCATCTCTTGAGAGAAATACCATCTTCTCTGCACCGTCTCTTTTTACCTGATCTATGATCCATCTCACCAATGAAAATACATGCGGCCCTAGGGCGGCGAAGCCCACAAAATAAGGATCTGCGTTATAATCCGAATCTGGATCAAAAGGTCGGAAGGGATCATCAAAATATTTGTTGGAAGCCATCTGTCTTGCAATGGAAACTCCCGG
>ODAI012699906.1_pt1 | contig 11066 bp, 10 predicted proteins | sample 1539321 | NCBI WGS metagenome assembly ODAI01 (sample SAMN02144231, study PRJEB22623) | gut metagenome | biome: sheep rumen | host: Ovis aries | place: New Zealand | reverse complement strand
TTCAGCCCGGCAATGTCCTTCGGCGGGTTCTCCCGCAGCCCGGTCATGATTTCCTTCATCCGGGTCAGTCCGTCCTTGCCCGGCAGTGTGGTGGAAACCACTTTTTCCACATAGTAGCCGTATTCCCTGAAAATCTGCTGAACCCGGTCATAGAGGGTAATTCCCTCGGCCATGCAGGCACAGGCCACTTCGCTCACCAGCAAGCTGGCGTTTACGCCGTCCTTATCCCGCACAAATGTGCTGGAAAGGAATCCGTAGCTCTCTTCAAATCCGAACAGGAAGGTGTGATCCCCCCGGTCCATAAACTGCTGAATCTTTTCGCCGATAAACTTGAACCCGGTCAGGGTTTCAAAAATGGAAACCCCGAAGCTTTCGCAGATTCGGTTGGCCAGGCTGGTGGAAACGATGCTCTTTACTACTGCGCCGTCTTCAGGCAGCTTTCCGGCTTTCTTCAGGCTGCTGAGAATGTAATGCAGCAGCACGCAGCCAATCTGGTTTCCGCTCAGCAGGTGCCATTCTCCCTGTCCGTCCTTTACGGCAACGCCCAGGCGGTCGCAGTCCGGATCCGTTGCGAAGATAACGCTCGCTCCGACTTCCGCCGCTTTTTTGAATGCCAGGTCATAGGCACCCGGATCTTCCGGATTCGGCACCTTGATCGTGCTGAAATTCGGATCCGGCATCTCCTGTTCTTTGACGACGGCCAGGTTGGTCAGGCCGATTTCCTTCAGCACCCGCCGTACAGGAACGTTTCCGCTTCCGTGCAGGGGCGTGTACACGATATTCAGCTTCGGCCCCTCGGTTTTCAGCAATTCCGGATTGATGCTCAGTGTTTTGACCTGTGCGATGTAATCGTCGTCCACTTCCTTGTTGCCGATGTATTTCAGGAGTCCCTTATCCAGTGCCTCCTGTTCGTCCATCAGGGTGCAGTCTGTATATTCAGTGGCGCGGATAATCCGGGTGATGCCCGCGGCTGCTTCGGGTCCCACCTGTGCCCCGTCCTCTCCGTATACCTTATATCCGTTGTACTGGGGCGGATTGTGGCTGGCGGTAATCACCACGCCGGCCGCTGCATTCAGATGGCGCACCGCATAGGACAGAATCGGCACCGGGCGCAGCGCGTCAAACAGGAAAGCGGGGACGCCTTCCCGGCAAAGCACCAGTGCCGTATCTTTCGCAAACTCAGCGCTGCAGCGGCGGCTGTCGTAAGCAATCACGACGCCGCGCTTCGCATTTTCCGGGTTTTCCAGCAGGTATCCGGCCAGTCCCTTGGTAGCCCTGCGGACGTTGTACTGGTTCATCCGGTTCATTCCGGCGCCCAGCACGCCGCGCATGCCGGCTGTACCGAAGCTCAGCTCGGTATAGAAGCGGTCCTCAATTTCCTTTTCATCATTCCGGATTGCCTCCAGTTCGCGAATTGTCGCTTCATCTGCTGCAAAATCCTTCAGCCATTTTTCATAATTTTCACGGATCGTCATCATTCCAGCCGCCTTTCTGTTATCATTCGGAACCTTTTTTATTATACTTTTGATTCCTTTGTTTTACAAGTCTTTTCCGGTCGGTCAGGCCTTTCCGCCGCAGGGGTTTTCCGCTTTCCGCCTTTTTCCTGCTTCGGAAAATTCTCTGAATCCAGTAACGGAGCCTGCCCCGCTTTGAGATTTCACTGCGCAGCAGCATCGCCGTATCCCGCATCAGCGCCGTATCCGTTTCCAGCGCCTCTGCCCTGGAATAGCGGATCAGGGAAAGGCATTCCCCGGCCGGTGTCAGGCTTTCGCTGAACATTCCGGTCCCGTCCACCCGCCGCGCAAATGCCATGGGCGTCTCTCCGTTCCGGCGCTCCATCTGCTCCGCTTTCAGCAGCAGTGCAATCTCTTCCGCCCAGATGTCATATCGTCCCGTCTCCGTCCCGGCCCGTTTTTCCAGGAAGAAGGGAGAGGTCATCCGGATCCGCAGGGCCGCCGCTGCCGCAGCAGCGATAACCGCCAGCCACCACGGAAACCGGCTGCGCTGCGTATCCGCCGGCGGATCGCCCGGATCTTCCTGCGGTTCCGGCGCATCCTGCGGATGATCCGGAGGAATTTCAGGCGTCTCTTCCGCCGGCTGCTCCGAATCAGGGCCCGGCGTTGCTTCCTGGTCCTGCTCCGTCGTTTCATCCGCGTCCGGTTCGGGGGTCGGCGGCGTTTCCGGTTCAGGGGTCGGCGTCGGTTTGTTCTGCGATCCGACGCCCTCGCTTCCCGCTCCGTGCTGCCCCGGCGTGGCATCAAAGGTCAGCCACCCGAAGCCCTGAAAATAGACTTCGGTCCAGGCGTGCGCATTTAATCCGGTCACCAGCGCCTCACCGTGTTCATTGGGTTCAGCCAGGTAGCCTTCCACATAGCGCGCCGGCAGTCCGGCCATCCGGCAAAGGACGGTCATGGCCGATGCAAAATAGGTGCAGTAACCCTTCCGGGTATCCAGCAGGAAGGAGGTGACAAAATCAATGTTCTCCGGATGCTCTCCGACATCCAGCGAATACTTGTAATTCCGCGTCAGGTAATTCTGCAGCGCTGTCGCCTTCTCAAAAGGCGTATCCGCCATCGCGGTAATTTCCGCTGCCAGGTCAAACACCGGTTTTTCCAGATGATCCGGCAGCTCCAGGTAGGTATTGTAGATATTGTCCCGCCGCGGATCCTCCAGCGTTCCGCAGATCTCTGTCAGCGGGCCGATCCCCGGGTCTGTCGGGGCATACAGCGGTGCGGCCGCCTCCCAGGTATCGCCGGCCTGCAGATTCCGTGTGATGAAAATCTCTGAAGAGTTGGAAAAATAGGGTACCGTCTCCCCGCCGGGATTCAGCTCCCGTATCCGCTGAGGCACGAAAAGAGTGGAAGCGCTGCCGCTCAGCATCCGGACTGAAATTGTATAGGGTTCGCTCAGTGAGTTCTGGACGGAGGCCGGAGGCAGCGCCTCGTCAAACAGGGCGGCCCGGGCCTCTGCCATCGTACGGGACTGCCACAGATATCTCCGCCCGCCGGTTGTATTCTGCCATCCGTGACCGGTGTAGCGGTTGTATACCGTGCCGCGGAGATACACCTTCTTCGGCGTGGAAACCTGCATCACCGGCCGGTCCGAAGGATTGGGCTTACCGCCCAGCTGGTCGGCCCCCTGAGGGGAAAGCCCGACGGAATACAGGGAAAACACATCCCGGGCCTCCGTGAAAAAGAGCCGGTCCAGAATCGCCTGGCGGACTTCGTCCGCTTTTTCCTTTAAGGGGGTGCTCGCGGGTCCGTTTCCGGCCAGGATGTATGCCAGTGCCACAAGCCCTGCCGCCCATGGCAGCACCCGCAGAGCGGATGTGTCCTCATGCCGGAATGTCAGTATCAGGGTCAGAACGGATACCAGCGCGGGCATAAGCCAGGGCAGTAAGTTCATGGAATCAGTCAGCCATACGATCATAAACACGATGGTGCAAAGGATCACGGCCGGAATGCAGGTCGCTTTTCGCAGTGTTGCAAAACAGCATAAAACCGTGAGGATGCAGGAAAGCAGAATGGACACAGGTTCGGCTGCCAGCGGAACGGCAGTCAGGTTTCCCTGCATCCGCAGGCTGATGGCAATACCGGCGTCGGAAAGCGTCTGCGCTCCTGCCAGCCTGAAAATCCACACAGCCGTTCCGGCAGCTGCTGCCAGCGCTGCCCCCCATGCCGCAATCCGATGCAGGGAGGCTATCTCAAATGCCAGGCAAACCGCTCCGATCACATACAGGGTTTGGAATGAGCACAGCGCTTCATCCAGCGAGCCCGCCAGGGGCATCACCAGGCCAACGGACAACAGCAGTGCCAGCACCAGGTGCCGTGCCCGTTCCTTCATCAGCAAAGCCATGAACGCTCTCCTCCTTTCCGCTGTTGGTATGATACGATTCGCCGGATTCTCAGTTTTCAGCCGCCGCAGCACCGGGAACAACGTAATCCACATCCACCCCTGCATGCTGCAGCCGGCCGACCAGCGGGATGATTCCCGGATCATCCGGTACAAAAGTCACCAGGTACAGCCGCAGGTTCGGTCCGGCCCGGTGGATCCGGTTCATCATCTCAACCATTGCGCCGTTCAGCCTGGCGGTGATAACCGCGACGCACCCTACCTTGCTCAGCCGCCGGCTTTCCATCATCAGTGCCTGTTCAAAACGGTCCGCCGCGGAAAAATCCAGCTGCGTCAGATACTGAAAAGCGATCGGAACGCCCATGCGGTCATCCAGGTCTATCGGATGACGGCCGCTCAGGGGCATCCGGACGGTATGGTCTGTTTTCACTTGGTCGGAGAACAGGGAAGCCGCAGTTTCCAGTAATGCGTCCCGCAGATCCGCTTCCGCTTCCGCATGTCCAAGAGCCGGCGGCCGGGAGCAGTCCATCAGGATCAGAACCTCCTGGAGCAGCGGCTCGTCAAATTTGCGGACCATCAGCTCCCCCTTACGCAGGGAAAGCTTCCAATGGATTTTCTTCATGGCGTCTCCCGGCTGGTAGGCCCGGATATCCGAAGGCGCGTTCAGATCTTCCGTAGCCCGGGCCATCATCTCGCTACCCGGATCCCCCGGCGCCATCTCCAGCGGCTCCGTTTCAAAAACCAGCGGGAGCACCGTCAGCGCGCATTCCGTATGATCCGGAGCGATCCGTCTCCGGAAAATCCCCAGCAGGTCCTCTACGGTGCAGGAATGAATGCCGGAGGAAAAAACGCCCACATGCGCCGCGTGCAGCGGCATCCTGAGCATCTGTACCCGGCCGGGCTGATTCTTCAGCCGGATGATCCGCCGTCCTTCCCCCATTGGCGTACTCAGCTCCAGGATGACCGGTGCAATCGGAATCCATCCTTTGTGCTGAATCCGCAGTACCAGGACGAGATCATCCCCCCGGTACACGGTTTCCGTTTCGGATTCTGCGGAAACGCGCATGGTGGCGGCTGCCCAGAGGACTCCCGCCAGGCAAAGTCCCGTCGTCAGGGCAGTCAGCAGGGCCAGGAGAAAAAGCAGCGGATTCCCGGTGGCCATGGCGGCTCCCAGCAGCGAAAGAAACAATGCGGACGGAATCGTCAGGTTTGCTCTCATAGTTTTACAGGAACAGGAGTGCTTTGCAGAATTTTCAGCAGGATCTGTTCCGCCTGGGTTCCCTTCATTTTAGATTCCGGCGACAGGACCATCCGGTGTCCCAGCACCGGCAGGAACATGTGCTGAACATCCTCCGGCAGCACAAAGTCCCGCTCATCCAGCAGTGCGCAGGCCTGCCCTCCGCGGATGAGGGCGATGGCAGCCCGGGTGGAGGCGCCAAGCGCGAACGCCGGATCATTCCGGGTCGCGGCAGCCAGCGTTGCCACATAGGACCGGACTTCCGGAGAGCAATACACCCGCGTGACCTGATCCTGCATTTCCAGGATGTCCTGGGCTGTGCAGACCGGTTCGATCGTTTCCATGGGCAGAATGGTTCCGGAGTACCTCTCTAGCACATCCATCTCCTGTTCCACCGTCGGATAGCCGATGGAAATACGAAGGAAGAAACGGTCCACCTGGGCCTCGGGCAATGGATAGGTGCCCACGAATTCACCCGGGTTCTGTGTCGCCAGAACGATAAACGGCTGCGGCAGCGGATGCGTGATTCCGTCAACGGTCACCTGGTGTTCTTCCATAACCTCCAGCAGGGCGGACTGGGTTTTCGGGCTCGTGCGGTTAATCTCATCCGCCAGCACAATCTGGCTCATCACCGCGCCTTCCTTATATTCCATCTCTCCGGTCTTGAAATTGACCAGCGTAAAGCCTGTTACATCGGAAGGCATCAGATCCGGCGTGAACTGAATCCGGCGGAAGGAGCAGTCCAGGGATCGCGCCAGCGCGCTGGCAAGCGTTGTCTTGCCGACTCCGGGAACGTCTTCAATCAGCACATGCCCCTTGCAGAGCAGGGCGATCAGTGCGTATTCAACGGCTTCCTCCTTACCCACTACAGCCTTTCCGATATTCTGCTGAAGGGATAGAATCATCTGTCCCGGATGAAGCATTCTCGAAATCCTCCTCTTATCTGATCAGGATTGTATTATATCTGTAATTGATGAAAACCGCAAGCTGTGGTATGATAGGCCTGCAAAAGCCACGGAATACTGTGGCGTATGACTGAATCCAAAGGAGCGGTTCATATGCAGTGGGAAATCCGGAGGGCGGCGGAAACCGGCTCCACCAATGAGGATGCCTTTGCCCTGGGTAAAAGCGGTGCCCCGGCCGGCATTGTGTGCACCGCGGAATCGCAAAGCCGCGGCAGAGGCCGTCTGAACCGTTCCTGGTTTTCCCCGCCCGGGGCGGGCCTGTATTGCAGCGTTCTTCTTCGCCCGTCTCTCTCTCTGGCGGAAGCGGGGCTTCTTTCCTTCTGCGCCGCCCTGGCCATGACAGAAACCCTCCGGGACGCAGGCCTGCCGGCCGGTGTCAAATGGCCTAACGATATTGTCTGTGAGGGACGGAAGGTTTGCGGAATTCTTTCCGTATGCGACGGGGATGCTTCCGGTCTCCGTTTTGCCGTCATCGGAAGCGGGCTGAATCTCCTCCCCGGTTCCTATCCGGAGGAGCTGCGCGCCCGTGCTGCCTGCCTTGCGGATTTCGGCGTTTCTGCCGACCGTGATCTCCTGCTGAATCGTTACCTGGATTCCCTGTCCTCCTGGGTCAGCCTTCTGGAAAAAGAAGGTTTTTCCCCGCTCCGCAGCCGTTTGGAAAAGGTCTGCGTCTCCCTCTTTACTCCGGTTCGTGTATCGGGAGGCCAGCAGGCGGAAGGAATCGCGGAGGGAATCGGCAGTCACGGGGAGCTGCTGCTTCGCACATCGGACGGATCCCTGCTGCCGGTAACCTGCGGCGATGTATCTGTCAGAGGAGTGAATGGATATGTGTAATGGGATCGGGCTGGATTTGTGTGAAATCAGCCGCATGGAAAAGCTCCTGGCGGATGACCGGTTTTTGACCCGGTTTTTCACCCCGGCCGAAACAGCCTATGTCCGCTCCCGCGGAGCCGCCGCGGCCGCAACGCTGGCCGGGCTTTTCGCAGCCCGTGAAGCGCTGGGCAAAGCGCTTGGCTCCGGTATTGATTTTAACCTGAAGGAAGCGGAAGTCTGCCATACCGAAAACGGCGCGCCCTTCTTCCGTCTCTCGGGAAAACTGAAAGAGCGTCTGGGCGCAGCCCGGCTGTTCCTTTCTATTTCCCATGACGGAGGAATCGCTGCCGCCGTGTGCCTGCTGGAAGGAGTGCAATCAGAATGAAAACAAGGATTTACGGTCATCGGGGTGCCTCGGGTTCGGCGCCCGAGAATACGCTGGAGGCCTTCAGCCTCGCTGCCCGCATGGGTGCGGACGGTGTGGAACTGGACGTTCACCTTTGCCGGACCGGTGAGCTGGTCGTCGCCCATGATGAAACCGTGGACCGGGTTTCCGGCGGGTCCGGGCGGATCGCGGATCTCTCCCTGAAGGAGCTGAAATCCCTCGCCTTCAACCGCACGCATCCGGAATTCCGCAATGCGAGGATTCCCCTTCTGTCTGAGGTTTTCGAACTTCTGAAGCCAACCGGGCTGTCGATCAATATCGAGCTGAAAAACAGTATCATCGATTATCCGGACCTGGAGCGAAAGGTGCTGGAATCCGCCGCCCGGAACTTTGAACTGGACCGGATTCTGTTTTCCTCCTTCAATCACTTCAGCATGGTGCGTATGAAGGCGCTGGAGCCATCCGTTCCCTGCGGCCTTTTGTATGAAGCCGTGCTGGTATCCCCGTGGGAATATGCAAAGAAACTGGGAATGGATGCTGTCCATCCCCATTATTCCGAAGTGCTGCTCACCGCGGATGAATGCTCCGCAGCGCATAAGGCAGGAATTCAGGTAAACACCTGGACCGTGAACGCCCCGGAAGCGATGGATGCCGTCCTTTCCGAAGGCGTGGATATTCTGATCACAAACTTCCCGGATCAGGCTTTAAAAAGAGCGGCCCGGGGCTGACAGTCCCGGTCGGCGGCAGTGATCCGCAGCACTTCAATTTCCCGTCGGATTTCCTGCTCCGGAATCCCTTCCAGGAAGCTTTCCGGCCCGCTGATCGGCCAGTCTGCATTGAATGCGGTTTTGTAATGCATGGGCAGCATTACGGTTGGATGGAGCATCTCTGCTACTTTTCGGGCCGTTTTTCCGTCAATGGTATAAAACCCGCCGACAGGGATCATCAGCACATCCGGCTGCGCAAGCAGCCGGATCTGTTTTTCCTCCGGGATGCAGCCCAGGTCCCCGAGATGGACAATTCTCAGTCCTTCTGCCTCCATCAGAAACAGGAGGGTCTTTCCGCGCCGGGCGCCCTGTTCGTCGTCATGAAAGCTTTCCACCGCGGTAATCCGGACTCCCTGCGCGGGTGTGTACTCTCCCGCCCTGTCAACAGTCAGGGTCACGCCTTCAAGATTTTCCACCGCATTGTGGTCATGGTGCCCGTGGGAAACCAGGGCTGTATCTGCCCTCAGCTTTCGAACCGGATAGCCGCAGCCTTCGCCGTACGGATCTGTTACAATCCGCATTCCGCTCTCCGTTTCAATCAGGAATTCCGCATGTCCGATGTGCTGAATCAACATGGTTTTTCTCCTCCCTCAGCCAGCTGATTTCAAGATTCGGAAGGTTCTCTCCCTTCCGCAGTTTTTCCGCCCATTCCCGGTGCAGGAGCGCACAGCATCGTTCATAAGCCTCCGGCCCTTCCTCCCCGGCCTTCAGCAGCATTCGTCTCTCCCGTTCTGCGAATGGCCCTTTCTCTTCTGAATGCCTCTCCAGCAGGCTTGCGCAGCATCCGGCTTCCGGTCCGAAGGGCCCTCTGAATCCACCATCCGGCGGCTTTTCCGGAACCAGATCCAGCAGGATCCATCCGTCTGCTTCCGCCGTCCGCCATCCGTCGCTTTCCGCCTCCCGGCGGAAAGCTTCCGTGATCTCCCTGTTTGCGGTCTGCGGAAGATCGGTTGCGTAGAGATAGTCGGTACGGACGCTCCGCCGCAGCGCGGCCGGTCTTTCTGACGGCTTGCCGGAAAGCAGGGTCCGCAGGGCATTCCGCAATTCATTCACCGTTTCTGACCCCCACCGGCGATTCCTTCATCGCTTTCTGAACGGTTTCCGCCGCTTTCGTCATCAGCTTCTGCTGTTCCGCGTCCATACCGTCCGGAAAAGCGGTATCCGCCGCAAGGCAGCGGTAATTCATCCGGCCGTCCTGCTTGTATTTCCAGGTGTACAGCGGAATCATTCCGGCATCTCGGATTTCCGTCCTTCCGTTCTCAATGCAGACGGTGGCCTGCAGCATCATGCCGGCAATCCACTTGATATTGTTCCGGTTTCCGCTCAGGGTTGTCCCGAGGCTCCATACGCACAGCACTTTCCTTCCGGTATCCTGTACCGTCAGGTACTCCGCTCCCGAAACAATCCGGCTTCCGTTTCCGATAATCAGGTCCGCCCCGGCATCAGCCACCGCCTGGGCCAGGGTATGCATGGCTGTATCCGGCCCTTTCCCGGCCTTTCCCCAGTTCAGCAGCACGATCACAACCTCAGCGCCGTGCGCTCTTGCCTGCGCGATATCCATCGCAATCATCTCTGCCTCCGCGTCAGGCACCAGTCCGGAGACTTCTTTTTTCTCCATGGAGCTTCGCGTTTTTGCCGCCATAGTATCCGTGTATTGCATCAGGGCGGTCTGGATTCCGTTTATCTCCCGGATGCGGAAGTGTTCTTCCCCGGTGGATGTGTAGATGCCAACCGGCAGGATCCCCTGTTCTGTCAGAATCCTCCGGGTTGCCTGGATCCCCGTCTCAGACTGGTCATATGCCCTCGCAAATCCGCAGGCAGCCACATTGAATCCGGCAGCCTTCAGCATGGCGGCGCCGGATGCCGCTGCCGTCACATCGCCGATCTTTCCTTCCTCTGTCAGCAGGTTCTCCAGGAACACAATATTCAGATCGGTGGACAGTTCCTTTTTCAGCAGCATCATCGTGTCGTAATAATCATACTGCTTTACATCGGAAAAGTAGCTGTTTTTCCGCACTTCTCCGTCCAGCGAAACTGTTCCCGCAGCCGTCAGGGTGAACCTGCGTTCTATGTTTTCCGGGGCTTTTGTTTCGTCGGCCGGACTTTGCGTCACGGATGCGGCGAAAGGTTTTTCAGTCGTTTCCGGAGGATCCGCGGCGATTTTGTCTCCGGGCTCTCCGGCTTTCTCTTTCAAATTCAGCGCGCTCATTTGCAGCTTGCTCAGATCGACCGACTTTCCGGAAGAAAGACGGATCAGCACGAAGCCGGTTCCGATCAGCACAAGAACAGTCAGTGACAGCATGACAATTGTTCCTGCGGATATCCTTCGTTTCCCGGGTCCCTGCATTTTTCCTTGCCTCCGTTCTCCAAAAACAGCATTGCGGAGCAGCCGGATATCCGGCTGCTCCGCGTGTTAAATTATCGGATAATCATCGCCAGCAGGATAGACACAGTCATCACGCCTGCCACCAGCAGCGCCCCGATTCGGACCAGGTTTTTCTTTCTTTCTGCTCTGCTTTTTGTCATCCCTGTGTCTCTCCGTTTCCGCTTCCGCTGTTTCTTCTGCGGCGGTTGCCGCCGCTGGTTTTACTTTCATCCGGTTTAAAGGATGCCGTATAGGCTGCGTCCTCATCTCCTCCGGAAGTATAGCGTCCGTAAGGATTCTCAACCGTCCTGGAATAGGGTTTTGTGCTGCTGCTCTTTCCGCCCGCCTGGGAAGAACCGTGCGAAACAGGCGTCCTGACCTTTGCCGCCTGCTGTACAGAGGCGGGCTGTTCCGTCTTTGTTCCGCCGGATTTCACCGCAGCCTGTTCCCTGCGCTGCTGTGCAGCCTTTTTCTGTGCCAGCCGCTGGGCTGCCTGGCGCTTGCGCTGCACGGTGGTGTAATAATAGTATCCGCCGCCTCCGGCGCCTGCCAGCAGCAGTCCGCCGATGATCCAGCCGACTGCGCTCCCGCCCTGTTCCTGCTCCTGTTCAAACTGGAGATTTTCCTCTGTTGCCAGCGGAATATCCTCCGGTGTGGCGGTAGGTTCCCCGGTTTCAGCTGT
>ODAI012356494.1_pt1 | contig 11066 bp, 9 predicted proteins | sample 1539321 | NCBI WGS metagenome assembly ODAI01 (sample SAMN02144231, study PRJEB22623) | gut metagenome | biome: sheep rumen | host: Ovis aries | place: New Zealand | reverse complement strand
CCTCCTCACCACGATCGGCGGCGAGCCGACGAGCGCCGTCGGCCTTGGGTTTGGCGACGTCGTAGTCACCGAGCTTCTGAAGGCGCGGCTCGGCGAGGACGCGGCAGCCGCGAGGAAGGGCGTCGCAATCGGCTTCATGTTTCCCGAGCAGCGCGACGCCGCGGTGTCGCTCGCGGCACGGCTCAGGAAGTCGGGCGAGTGCGTGGATCTCGCTCTTCGCAGCCAGAAGCCGAAGAAGTTCTTCTCGCACGCGGCCGAGTCAGGTGCCGCGAAGGCGGTGTTCCTCGGTCCGGACGACGTTGAAAAGGGCGTCGCGCGGATAAAGGACCTCTCCACGCGCGAAGAGAAGGAGATTTCGCTTTCGCAATGAAAAGGATATTTTCAGCCGCGCTCTGCGCACTGGCCTTCGTCTTTTCGTCTGCCGCGGCGGACAAGTCGTCCGATGCGATAGTCCGGCTTCTCAATTCCAGGGCGTCGGGAAGCCGCCGCGAGTTCAAGGAGGCGGCGAAAATAGTCGCCACGGACGCGAAGGAGGGCCGTCCTCTCCAGCAGTTCGTCATCGCGCTTGTCGCAAACGACAGTGACCTCCCGAAGAAGCTGCGCCTCACTCCCGAAAAGCGCAAGGAGTATCTCGACCAGGCGAGGGACAAGATACGCCGGCTCGCGGAGGAGAAAAACAACGCGCTTGCGTGGTATCTCCTTTCGCTCGAGAAGAACGACATGTCGTTCCTGAAGCGTGCGGCAGACGGTGAGAACGTGCAGGCGCTCAATGCCTGGGGAACCATAACGCTGACGAATGCGCTCAGGAACCCGTCGATGGAGACGAACGAAGTTGAGCACGTCCTCGTAAAGTGCTTCGGGATCTTCAAGAAGGCGGCCGACGCGGGCGACGCCAACGGGCTCTACAACCTGGGCATGTGCTACATGCAGGGCTATGGTTGCGTGGCGGACGAGGATCTCGCCTACAAGTGCTTCCGCGCGAGCGCGGAAGCGGGGCACCCAGAGTCGATCAACAACGTCGGCGGGTTCTACCGCGACGGCATAGTCGTACGGGCCAATCCCGAGACGGCGGCGAAATGGTTTGCGCGGAGCGCCGATCTCGGCAACTCCTACGGCATGCTGAACTACGCGCTTGCACTGCAGCGCGGCGAGGGAGTCGGGAAGGATGTCGCAAAGGCAATCGAGCTTTTCAAGGAGGCCGCCGAGCTTGGCAACGCCGAGGCGATGAACGCGTACGGCATGTGCTGCTACAATGGCGACGGCGTTGCGAAGGACGAGGCCGAGGCCGTGAAGTGGTACCGCGCCGCCGCGGCCCGCGGCTTTGCGCCCGCCATGGACAACCTCTCGTCGTGTTATAGCCTCGGCACCGGTGTCAGGAAGGACGAAAAAGAGAGCCTTGCCTGGAAGGTGCGCGGCATGGCCGCGCGCGGCGACAGGAACGCCGCGGCGTGGCTCAAGCAGAACGGCTACTGATCAAGGCAGTGAAGATACTGATGATAGGCGACGTCGTCGGAAGTCCCGGCAGGCGCATTCTCGCGAGGGAACTCAAGCGCATCAGGCGCGAGCTTTCGCTTTCCGCCGTCGTCGTGAACGCCGAGAACAGCGCGGCGGGCTCTGGGCTCACCGCGGCGCTCGCGAAGGAGATCTTCGCCGCGGGCGCGGACGCGATCACGCTCGGCGACCACACGTGGGGGCAGAAGGAGTTCGCGGGGCAGATTGGCTCGCTGGAGCGCGTCGTCAGGCCTGCGAACTTCGCTCTGGAATGCCCCGGTCGCGGATGGACGCTCGTAACCGCTCCAACGTTCCAGTTCGCCGTCGTCAACGTGCAGGGGCGCGTCTTCATGCAGGCCGTCGACTGCCCCTTCAAGGCGATGGACCGCGCCCTCGCCGAGATTCCGAAGAACGTCTCCGTGTTCGTCGACTTCCACGCCGAGGCGACGAGCGAGAAGATGACGATGGCGCACTACGTTGACGGACGCGTGACGGCGATAGTCGGCACTCACACTCACGTCCAGACGTCAGACGCACGGCTTCTCCCGAAGGGAACGGCGTACATCACCGACCTCGGCATGACGGGTCCGTACATTTCGTCGATAGGGCGCGACCTCGCTCCCGTCACGAAGAAGTTCGTCACTGGGATACCAGCGCGTTTCGAGGTCGCGGAAGGCCCGTGCGTCCTAGAAGGCGCTGTGATCGAATTCGATCCCGCCACCAAGAAGGCGTCGGCAATCGAGCCGTTCAGGATCCGCGAGTGAGATGGGCGGACTCGTCGAGAACCTGAAGCGCCGAGCGGAGATCATTCGCGCCGTCCGCTTGTTTTTCGACGATCGCGGCTTCACGGAAGTGACGACGCCGGTCCTGATTTCAGCGCCCGCGCCCGAGCCGCACATAGACTGCCCGCCGTGCGGAAAAGGGTTCCTTCGTGCGTCGCCCGAGCTCCAGATGAAGAAGCTCCTTGCGGCCGGCATGGACAAGATATACCAGATCGGGCCGTGCTTCCGCGACGGAGAGTTTGGTGCGCGCCACAACCCCGAGTTTACGATGGTCGAGTGGTATCGCCTCGGCGCGACGTATCTCGACATCGCGGCCGACGCGGAGGCGCTCTTGCGCGAAATCATGCCCGGCAGCGCCGCGCCCACTCGGATTACGGTGCGCGAGGCGTACTTGAAGTGGGCGGGGTGGGATCCGTGGGTTGAATGGGACCAGGATCGCTTCGACTTCGACATGGCTGCGAAGGTAGAGCCGAGCATCCCGAAGGCCCCCGTGTTTCTCATGGACTATCCAAAGGAAGCCGCTTCGCTCGCGCGGCTTCGCGGCGATGTCGCGGAGCGCTGGGAGCTCTACATGGGCGGCGTCGAGCTCGCGAATTGCTTCACGGAGCTTTGCGACGGCGCGGAGCAGAAACGGCGCTTCCTCGCGGCGAAGGAGGAGAGGCGTCGCCTCGGCGAAAGCGACTATCCCGTCGACGAGGAGTTTCTCGAGCTTCTGCCGCTTGTCGGAAGCGCGTCGGGCGTTGCGCTCGGAGTTGACCGCCTCGTCGCGCTCGCGCTTGGCGAAACCGATATCCACTCCGCCATGTGCGGCGAGTGAATTATGGTATAATACTGTCCTTGACTCTTATTGCCACCATATTGCTTGCGGCGCTTACCAAAGCCGAGATCATCGACCGCTTCAGGGCCGCGCCGGTGACGCAGCTTGACGGCCTCGTTCAGGTCTACGGCGACTGCCCCGCGGACATGCGCCGCGACTTCCAGCTTCCAGTCGCGTCCTTCACCTCCGGCATCTGCCGCAAGCTCTACGCCGCCGAGAACAGGAAGCAGCTGAAGTTCGCCGACCCCGGCATAATTGTCCGCATCGGCGACGTCCGCACAAACCTCACCGACGTGATCGCGCGCCCAGCGACGCGCGCCGGCGGCATTAAGTTCACGCGCATCTACCTGCCGTCTCCGTCTGGCGCGGACCTTGGGAAGTTCCGTCACGAGGTCGTCCGCGCGTTCTACCGCGCCGTGGACGGCGTGGACCTCGATGATGCAGGTGTCACGAAGAAGCTGCGCGAGGCCGATCCGGTGACGCGCGTCGAAGACATACAGGCAGAGGTTGCCGCCTGGCGCGAACGCGGCGAATATGCCGCGGACAAGACCGACGAAGACTATCTCAAGCTGCTGCGCGGCGTCCACCTGCCAGGAGTGGCTACGAAGGACGACGTAATGACTTTCGCCTCGCGGCTTTTCCTGTATCCCGAGCTTTATGCCATGCCTTTCTGCGGCAAATACGCCGCGTGCTCTTTCCGGGATGCGGTTCTGCTTGCGAAGGAAGACCCGCTTGTCCGGCTTGCTGCATACCAGAAGATCCAGCCGCTGATGCTGTTCGGCTCGGGTCATGGCGACAAGATGAACGAGGCGGTAGAGGCATACGCGAAGTTCCTGACGGAACTCGCGAGGTTCAAGCTCTCTGGCGAGGAGCTGCTGAAGCTTTTAGACGATGCGGATGCGAAATTGAAAGGAGTGCTCGAAGAATGAAGACGAAGAAGACGATCACAGACTCGACTGTCGATCCCGACATTCTCGCCTACACGGTGGGCGACGATCCAGTTCTCGACCTTGCGCTTGCGAAGTGGGACTGCATGGGCACCGCCGCGCACGTGACGATGCTCTCGGAGATGAAGGGGCTGAAGCGACCCGTGGTGACGAAGCAAGAGGCCGCGAAGGTCAGGAAGGCACTTGGCCGGGTCGTCGCGCTCGCGGAGAAGGGGAAGTTCACGATCCGCGAAGACGACCAGGACGTACACATGGCCGTAGAGCGCCTTCTTACCGAGGAACTCGGCGACCTCGGCAAGAAGATACATACGGGCCGCAGTCGCAACGACCAGGTCGCAGTTGACGTCCGGCTCCACATGAAGGACGAGATTCTCGCCGCAGAGGGGGAGCTTGGCGCCCTTGCCGCGGAACTATGCTATTTCGGCTGGTGCGCCGGCGCGATTCCGCTCGTCGGGCGCACGCACCTGCAGCCGGCGATGCCGTCGACCGTCGAGATGTGGGCGACCGGCCACGCCGAGATGGTGCTTGACCAGCTTGCGAATCTCGAGGCGGCCTACGCGCTCGCAGATGCGAACCCCCTCGGGAGCGCCGCTGGGTACGGCGTTCCGCTGCCGCTCGACCGCGCGCGCACGACGAAGCTCCTCGGTTTTTCGCGCACGATCCACAACTGCTTCGGCGCGTCGATGGCGCGCGGCGAGTGCGAGGCGGCGCTTCTTTCGGCGCTCGCGCAGCTGATGGCCGTCCTTTCTCGCCTCGCAGAGGACATGATCCTCTTCTCGATGCCCGAGTTCGCGTACTTCCGCCTGCCGCGCGAGTACTGCACCGGCTCTTCAATCATGCCGCAGAAGTTCAATCCCGACGTCCTCGAGCTCGTCCGCTCCAAGGCCGCGCAGGTGCTTGGCCTCCAGACTGCGTCGCTTTCGCTTCTCCACGCGATGCCCGGCGGGTACAACCGCGACCTCCAGGACTGCAAGTGGCTCTACATGAAGGGCCTTGACATCACGCGTACGACGCTGAGGATCCTCGCGAAGGTCGTGAAGGGAATGAAGGTCGATCCAGCCGCGTGCCGCGCCGCGTTCACGCCTGGCGTCTTCGCGACCGACGTCGCGCTTCGCAAGGTGGCGAAGGGCACGCCCTGGCGCGACGCCTACCACGACGTCCGCGACCACCTCGAGCAGCTCGACTCGGAGAACCCCGATGCCGCCGTCGCCCTCAAGAAGCACGAGGGCACCTGTCTTGGGCTCGACCACGATCTCTATCGCGCGCGCATAGTCGCCGCCTACAAGTCGGCGGACGCCCGACGCCGCGAACTTGACGCAAATTGCCGGAGGCTGCTGAAATGAACAAACTGCTCGAAGTCGAAGACCTACATGTGAAGTACGGCTCGTTCGAGGCCGTCAAGGGCGTCTCGTTCTCGCTTGGCGAGGGCGAGATGCTCGGAATAGTGGGCGAGTCGGGTTCCGGGAAGTCTACGATCGCGAAGACGCTCGTGGGGCTCGAAAGCCCCTCGGCGGGCAAGATCACGATTGCGCCCGGAGTCGGCCTCCAGATGATTTTCCAGGACGCAGTCGGCTCGCTCAATCCGCGCATGACGGTCCGCCAGATGCTCGACGAGACCCTTCGTCACGCGACGCGCAAGGCGAAGGGCGGTGCAATCGACTTGAAGGGTGCGACGGATGCCGGCGGGCTTGTCACGCTCGTCGGGCTCTCGAAGGCCGTTCTCGACCAGTATCCGCGCGAGCTTTCCGGCGGTCAGTGCCAGCGTGTCTCCGTCGCGCGTGCTCTTGCTTGCCAGCCGAAGGTGCTGATCGCCGACGAGCCTGTCTCGGCGCTAGACGTGTCGGTGCAGGCGCGAGTCCTGAACCTTCTCAGGGACCTTCGCCGCGACCTTGGGCTTTCGATTCTCCTCGTGGCGCATGACCTCGCCGTCGTCAAGAACGTCTGCGACAACGTATGTGTCATGGAAAAGGGCCTTTTTGTCGATGCCGGAACCTCTGAAGAGGTCTTTACGAACCCCAAGAGCGAATATACTAAACATTTGCTTGAGGTCGTTCCCAAAATCCCCATATTTTGATATAATTTGTTCAAATGGCCGAAAGTATACAGGTCGTCGCCTTTGAAGGCGGCGAATTGCGGCCGCTTGGCCCGGAAATAGTTCCGGGCGAGGCGGTGCTGGCCTTGCCTTTGTCACGTCTCGTCGTCAAGATGGTGAGGGTTCCCGAAGAGGCGGACGCCGTGGAGACGGCGTCTGGGATCCTTGCCGCCGTCTCGCCGTTCCCCGACGAGCCGCTCACCGTGTCTTGCGAGACTGTCCGCGAAACGGAAAAGGGGCGCGTCGTCCTCGCGGCGGCGCTTCCCGAGGGAGCTGCAGACGACATCGCCGACGCTCTCGACGCCGCGAAAATCAACGTTACCCGCGTCGACATCCTCTCGCTCGGCGAATTGCGCGGGCTTTGGTCGCAGCTTTCCGATGGGCGCGTTGGCGTAAGGCGTCTTGTCCTTCTAAAGAGCACCGATTGCCTTTCTCTTTTCGTCCTCGACGACGACCAGCCGTCTGCGGTGCGTGCAATCACGTCCGAGGGCGACTTGCGGCGCGAGGTGATGCTTTCGCTTCTCGAGGCCGAAGACTTCGGCGGCGCCAAGCCCCTTGCCGAAATCGTCGTAGCGGGCGATGTGGATGCGTCGGGGCTCGAGTCGTTCGCCCCCGTGCGCCGCATAGAGGCGGGCGAAGACCGTATCGCGCTCGCGCTCAAGGGCGTCGAGGAACGCTCGGGCGAGCCGTCTTCCCTCGACGCGCTGCCAGCGAGCTGGCGCGAGGTGCTTGAGGAAACGCGCTTCAAGGCGAAGCTCAAGAAGTTCCTCGCGATCGCCGGCGGAATCTGGGCGTTTGTCATGTTGATCCTTTTCGGCGTGCCCGTGGTGTTCGGTCTCCTGACAGACCGGCAGAAGAGCCTTTGCAGGGAGCACTCGCGCCAGTACAAGTCCGTTCTCGCGATGAAGGAGAAGGTAGACCTTGTTCGCAAGTATTCCGACCACGCGCGTGGTGCCTTGGAGACGATGAAGATGGTCTCCGACCTCCTGCCGCTTCCCGAGGGGAGCGATTCCTCCTGCATTGAGCTCAATTCCTGGAACTTCAGGCGCGAGGACGGCGAGCGTTCGGGAGGCGTAAAGTTCTCAGGCGAGGCCGATTCAACCGCGCTCGTCTACCAGTTCAAGGACGCGCTCGTCGATTGCGGCCTTTTCGCGCAGGTCGACTTGCAGGGTCCGTCCGCAGGCAAGGGCGGCCGCCAGCGCTTTGACATCGACTGCCGTTTCGAGGGGGAGGAGCAAGAATGAACAACAAGTCCCTTCGCGAAAAGGCGGTGATTGCGGTCGTCGTGGTGCTTGCGCTCTACGCGATGGCGGTGGTCTTGTGGTTCGTAAGCCAGCAGGACGCGTGGAAGAGGGCTGCGAAAGTGTACGCCGGGGCCAAGAAGACGTACGAGTCCGAGCGCAAGTTAATCAGCGAGCGCCAGAAGTGGAACGATGCCTACGAGGAGGAGAAGGCACAGATGCCTACTTTCGCGTTTGGCAAGGCGACCGACACTACATGGCTCCAGAAGCTCGACGAGCTCGCGGAGAAGCACCACATCTCCATCTCCCAGCGCCAACCCGGCAAGGAGATCGAGAAGGGCGACGTCCTTGAGCTCCAGATCGAGGTTAGGAACTGGGAGGGCGCGCTCGAATCGCTCGTAAAGTTCATGCACGAGCTCGAGAACACCTCCGAGGGGATGTTCGACGTCGGGTACCTTAATTTCAAGCCCAGTTCGAAGAGGGGCTACATGAAAGGGTCGTTTACGCTGACTTGCGCCTACATGAGGGAGGACTGATCTTATGAAGAAAAACATCTTTGCATTTTGCATTGCGACCGTCGCGTTTGTCATCGCATTCGATGCGCCGGCGCAGGCGCCGATACGTCGGCTGTCGCCGGGCGGCCGTTCGCTTGCAACCACGCCGACCGCTGCCGCGCAGCCGTCGTCCGCGGCTGGCTCGGCTGATGCTACGACCGATCCCAAGGAGGCCCCTGCCCTCAACTGGGATGCCACGCCCGTCGACATCGTGTTTCAGACGTATGGCGAGCAGGTCGGGAAGACTATCCTGAAGGATCCGGCGGTGCCGAACGCCACGATCACGCTGAAGTCGCGCGAGGGGCAGAAGCTCTCAAAGGAGGAGTACCTTGAGGCGATCGAGGTCGTGCTCGAGATGAACGGCATCCACTTGGAGCCCTACGGCGAGAAGTTCATTCGTGCTGTTCCGCGCGGCAAGGCCCGCAAGGAGGGCATCCCGCTCTACATGGACATTGCCGACGTTCCCGAGGACGCAAAGGACGGCAGGGTGATTTCCGTGATGATATCGTTCAAGTCGATCGCGACCGACGAGGCGCAGAAGGCGCTCGAGAACTTCAAGTCCGACACCGGTATCCTCAACGTCTTCGAGCGCACGAACTCGATACTCGCGACCGACACATGGCAGAACATCAAGCGCATGGACGAGATCGCGAGGGCGATGGACATATCTTCCCCCGTCCTTGAGCAGGTCTTCGTCTACCAGGTCGAGAACGCCTCGGCAAACGACATCAAGACCGCCCTCGAGCAGATTGTCCAGGAGTCGCAGAAGGAGCAGGAGAAGAACGGCAAGGCCGTGCAGAACAGCTCCGGCGCGAATTCCGGCATGGTCAACCGGCCGCTCTCCGGCCCGAGGCTTCTCGGCCCGAACCGCAACCAGCCCGAGGCTCCGAAGCCACTCGAGTCGACGGTTACGTCGATGTCTGACGCCGATCGCGGGATGATTCGCGGCAAGGTTCTGATCCTCGCGGACGAGCGCTCGAATAAGCTTGTGATAATCACGTCGAAGTCGAACTACGACTTCTTCGAGAAGGTCATCAAGCAGCTTGACGTGGAGACGACCCCCGACACGGTCGTGAAGGTGTACCGCCTCAAGTACGCCGAGGCGGAGGAGGTCGCTGACATGATCAACGACCTCATCGGAAACGCGCCTTCGTCGAAGAACAACTCAAAGAACAACCAGAACGCGGCGGCAAAGGGGCAGGGTGGTACGACGCGTGTTTCGAGCCCGACTGGTGGACAGCCATCCACTGCGGCCGCGCGCAAAAGCGCGAACCAGCGCACGGGCGAGGCGAAGCCAGGCGAGCTCTCCAAGGAGAACACGACGGTTCTCGCCGACAAGCGCATCAACGGCCTCGTCGTAATGACGAACAAGGAACTCGTTCCCGTCGTCGAGAGCATCATCGAGGCGATGGACGTGAAGCTCAGCCAGGTTCTCATCGAGACGGTCATCATCGAAGTCACGCTTGGCGACGACCTAAAGACGGGCGTGGATTGGGTGCAAAGGGGACGGAATCGAGTTACAACGCCTACGACAACGGACGTAAAGACTGGCAAATGGTCACAGAGGTTGATTGGGTATGAAAACAGCAAGATAACGACTGACACAGAAAAACCACTGCCAACATCCGTAAGCGGAAATGACGGCTATTGGTGGAATCCAATTTACGAATGGGTTGAGAACACCATTCCCGTTACGAAGGTCAGCCATTCGCTAGAACGAGACGGGTTCTACAACAACAACAACTACATGCTCGGCGGTGGTGGTGGCACTGGGACTTCGGCGCTTCAGGGCCTGTTCACGACGGTTGCCTCGAACGGGGTGGAGGCCGCACTTGGAGCAAACCCAATCGGGTCCGGCGTAAATTATTTCCTCAAGTCCGACAAGCTCAATCTTGCCGCAATAATCCAGGCGTCCAAGACCGACAGCCGCGCCAAGTACATCGCCTCGCCAGTTGTGATGACAGTCGACAACAAAGAGGCGACGATCGACGCAACCGAAAACCGCCAGTTCCTCACTGGATGGACGGCGCAGTCGGGCTCATACGGGAACAGCGGACAGCCGACTCCGAACTACAGCGCCAAGGACATCGGCATCAAGATCAAGGTCACGCCTAAGATCAATCCGAACGGGACTGTAATGCTCGAGGTCGAGGAAGAGTATTCACAGTTCATACGGGACGGCCAGTCGATGCTGATTCCGCAAGGTGGAAACTATGTCCAGGGAAATGTCGACCTTGCCATGGAGCGCAAGATGTCGGCAGACATCCTCTTGGAGAATATGCAGACAGTCGTTCTCGGCGGACTCACGGAAACGTATAAATCGGAGTCGGAGACGGGAATACCGATCCTGAAGGACATTCCCTGGATCGGCAAATGGCTGTTCGGCTCCGTGTCACAGAACGAAACGCGCAAGGAACTTCTAGTGTTCATGACGCCGTACGTCCTCGACGAAGGCGACATGGCGCAGGCCGAGGCTCTCAGGCGCAAGCGCGCGCTCAGCGATCCTCGTCCATGGGACGACCATGGTTGGTCGGCGTCTCCGCTCGCGGATCCCGTCTCGAAGAAGGAGCAGATGCGCAAGCTCAAGGACGAGTGGAAGAGCCAGGACGAGGAGCGCAAGACGAAGCTCGCCATCGAGGACGAGAAGGTCAAGCGCGCGAAGGCGCTCGAGCAGATGAGCAAGGAAGAGCGCAATCACTGGCTCGAGATGCACAAGGACGAGCTCGACAGCGCCGATCGCGACGAGGAGGCAAAGGAGCTCAAGGAGAAGATGAAGTCTAAGGACGACGAGACGCAGGAGGAGCTCCGCAAGCTTGCCGCAGACATCCGCGAAAGGAAGCTGAAGGAGTCTGAGGCCAAGATAAAAGAGGCCGACGACGCCGCTCAGGCGGAGAACGAGTACCAGAAGCTCCAGGAAGCCAAGAAGGGCGAAGAGCCTTCTGGCGGGCAGCCGCAGGATGCCGCGGGCGACGAGGTGAAGCAATGAACGCGAAGATCGTGGCCATAGTCGCGGTATGCGTCGCCGTCGTCGCGGCGTGCGTCTCGGGCGTCGTGATATCTATGCAGCGCGCCGACGCCGCGCGGGCGGCGGCCGACAAGGCCGCGAGCGAGGAGACGATTGCGTCGAAGCGCGCAAGGGAGG